>Ga0308417_1000090_pt1 | contig 72940 bp, 54 predicted proteins | sample HotsprSampleOS65_FD_203528 | JGI IMG/M metagenome (GOLD analysis project Ga0308417, IMG submission 203528) | Hot spring phototrophic mat microbial communities from Octopus Spring, Yellowstone National Park, Wyoming, United States - 20090730_OS65 ... | reverse complement strand
GGGCTGCTGGTGGGTTGGGTCAGAACCGGCACTCCGGCCCCGCACTCGCGGCCTGGATCGATCGGAATTGGTGGCCAGGGCCGACCCGTTCGCACCGGGCGCGCCGTCATGACTGCGGGGCGGGCCATGTGTGGGGGCTGACCGTGCGGCCGGGGCAGCCTTAGGAGCAGCGGTAACCACAAGCAGCGGTAGACTCACGAGCAGCCGCGCGAACAGCAGCAGGGGCAGCAGGGCGGCGTCGGTAGAACCTCAGCCGCTTTGCACCGCCGGCGTTCAGTTCTTCAGGGTGGACTTTCCGGCCTTCAGTTCCGCGATAAGCGGTCGGATCGTTTCGCTGGGCAGGATCCAGGTTTCGACCCGTCCGGCCCGGGCGATGCTCACGCCGAGTACGTTGCCGTCGAGGTCCAGCACCGGCCCGCCGCAGTCCCGCGGGGAGACGACCATGTCGCTTTGCAGTATGAGGGGGAAGCCGGTCCGCCGGCCCGAGAGTTCGCCGCCGAAGGAATTCTGCAGGTCGCCACGGCTCGGCGGGGCGGGCGACTTGCCTAAGGTGACCTTGAACTCGAGGGTCTTCTCGTCCCGAAGAACCGTGATCGTCACGACGTCTCCGACGAGGTGGTTTTCCAGGCTGTCCCGGAGGCCCGTCCGCCCGACCACCGGCTTGCCGTTGACCGCGATGATGATGTCGTTCTTTTTGATACCGGCCTTGTCGGCCGCCCCCTTGGGCGTCACCTCGCGGACCTGGGCACCGATCACCTTACCGTCCTTGTCGGTCGGGTCGGTCAGTTCCATGAGGATGCCGAGGTAGCCGCGGTTCTGGTTGTCGATCTCGTTATCCGGTCCGGTCAGCTTGCGGGGTGCGACGCTGACGATCCCGACCGCCAGGGGGTCGCTCGTGGGGCTGGGCGAAACCAGCCAGTGTCCGACCGAGACGTTCTTGGTGTCGGCGAAAGTGATCGGCTTAAGGTCGGTCACGTCGATCTTGAGCATGGCGAGGTCGCTGGGGCGGTGGGTGGCGATCAGCTTGGCCTCGTGCTCGCTCCCGTCCGGCAGTCGAACGGTGAGGTTGCCGCGGATCTCACTCGCCTTGGTCAGGATGTAGCCGTCGGACGAGACGACGGTCCCGAGGGCGATGTCCTTGTCGTCGCCGCGCACGCGCACGGTGGACTCGCTGGCCTTGGCCACGACCGACTTGAAGGGGGCTAAGACCCGTGGGTTGGAGGAGATTTGCGCCGGGGCCGGGGCCGCGGTCAGGAGCACGGCGAGGGTGGTGACGAGGGTACGGGTGGTCATCGGTCGAGACTCCGAAAAGCGCCTATCTGGGTGGGGTATTCCATCGGCTGGCCCGGTGGGTCGGACCCGGCTCGCGCTCGGGTCTGGTCACTGTGGTGCGGATGGTGTGGACCGGGCGGACCGCCGGGTGGTGGTGCCTGGCCTCGGTCGCGGTGCGAGCCGCCGGGGTGTGATTTCGCGGGTCGGCCGGGCGGAGAGGTGGCCCGAGCGGTGGTCGTGTCCGGTTCCTTGAGCTTGCGGTCGGGGGAGCGGCTCACCCCCCGCGTCGGCCGAGGGTCACGGGGACGGTGAAGACCTTGGTGCCCCGGCGGACGGTCAGTTTCACGACTTCCGCCGGTTTCTTGTCCTTGAGGATGTCGCGGAACTGCTTGACGCTCTTGATCACCTGGTCGTCGAACTTGGTGATCGTGTCGCCGGGCTGAAGCCCCGCCTTGCCGGCCGGCCCGTCGGCATCGACCTCGACCAGCCAGGCGTCGTCATTCTCGTCATCGGAGAAGACGACGCCGACCACGGCACCGGAAGTCTTCTGCGGTCGGCCGACCACCTCGCCGGCCACCAGGGCGTCCCAGTCGTTCTTGTACTGGTCGGTCGGGACGTGGATGTTCTGGTTGAGGGTCAGGCCGATGCGGCTGTGGATACCGATCACCTGGCCGTCGAGGTCGAAGAGGGGGCCGCCCGAGTCGCCGCCCACCAGGGTGCAGTTGGAGCGGATCAGGTCCCGGGTGGTGTTCTCGACCCGGCCGAGCCGGGCGACCGGGGGACGGCCGGTCTTCGGACCGCCCGGGTGTCCGAGCGAGACGACCCACTGCCCCTTCTTGACGTCGGCCGAGCGGGCGATCGGGGCGAAGGGCCATTTGCCGTTGTTGGGGCCTTTGTCGGTGATCTTCACCATGCCGCTGTCCATCTTTTCGTTGATGCCCAGCGTCTTGCCCTTGGCGGTCTTGCCGTCGGCCAGGACGATGATCACGTCTCGGCCGGCCGTATAGGTCTTGCCGCCCCCCTCGCCGGCGATGACGTGGGCGGCGGTCAGGACCAGGCCGTCCTCGCTCACGATCACCCCGCTGCCGGCCGCCTCGCCGAAGCCACCCAGGCGGACCCGCAGGGCCACCGTCGCCGGCGTGCATTTCTCCACGACCGTTCGGACCCGCTCCTGCAAGGCCCTCAGTTCCTCGATGTCCTCGGGCAACGTCGTCCGCGACGTTTCCCACTTGAGTGAGGGGGTGGGGTCGGCAGCCCGATTGGGGGTCGATGCGAGGAAGAGCAATATTGCACAGATCGCGCTGGCGGTGCAGCGACCGAGGCGTCGCGTCGTCATGTGGAGCAACTCCGGCTCACGCGGGAGCAGAACCTTTATGTTAAGATTACCTCATATCGGGATCGACTTCCACCGATCTCCCACCTTCGCTTCACTTTCCCCGATCCGCTCGCCGTTCGCAAGCGTGCGGCCGAGTTCCCCGAGCCGGACCGGTCCGGTTTCTACAGGTGTGACGGAAATGAGACACGATCCTCACCACCCCGACCGGGACGGGGCCGCGCGTTGTAACTGTGTTGCTTATCGCGACGCCCGGAACAGCGCGGGATCGACGTCCTGACGAGACATGGGGTGGGGTACATAGGGGGCTTCGACGCTGGCCTGCCTGACACCGTACAGCGGTCCGGATTCGGAACCGGACGGTCGGGCGGGATCGGTCGGTCATCCAGGGTCGCAGGACGTTGCTCGATCGCCGGCCGCGGTCGTGGTGGTGGCCGCGGCTCCAGTTGTGGTCGCGACTGTGGTCGCGGTGGTGGTCACGGTCGTGGTCGCGGCTGTGATCGTGGTCGCGGCTGTGCTCTCCCGCGTGCTTCCGCCGGGTCAGACCAACGATTCCAGGAGGTACTTCAGTTTGCGTACCTCCGGCTCGATCGGGTAAGGGCAGTCGGGTAATTCCCGGATGTCGACCGTCAGGGCCCGGTCGTAGCGGACCTGCTCGAGCTGGGAGATGAGTCGGCCGTACTCGATCGTTCCTTGACCGACGCGGACCTGGAACTGCTCCGGCGTGCTGCCGCTGTCGCGTAGGCGGATGTGTCGCACGAAGGGGAAGAGGGCCTCGTAATTGACCCGGCCGTGCCGACCGACCTGGTAGTGGCTGGGGTCGAGGGTCAGGTACAGGCCGTTGACGCGGCGGCAGAGTTCGACCGCCCCGAGCGGGTCGGCGGTGATCGTGTCGCGGTGGGTTTCCACGGTCAGGATGATGCCGTCACCGGCGGCCAGGCGGCACCATTCGCGGAGGCGGTCCACCTCGGCGGCGAAGTCGGCCCCGGCCGCGGCGGCCGGCACCGTCAGCAGGGGGGTGGTCGATACCCGTGCCAGCCGGGTCAAGGCCCGCAGTTGCTGGCGGGCTTGGGCGTCACTCACCGGCCCTAAGTCGAGGTGGATGGCCGCCAACGGGATGTTGGCCGCTCGCAACCGCTGCGCCACCCGGGTCGTGTCGGCGGCGACCTCGGCGGGGGTCAGGTGCGGCCCGTCGGCATGGACGGCCAGGTCCGCCTTGGCGAACCCCAGCTCTCGGATGGCACGCAGGCTGTCTTCCAACGGCAGCGAGCTGAAGCAGAGCGTCGAGCAAGCCACGTACACGGCACAGCCCCCCTCTTTCCGGGCGGGGACCGTCCCAGGGTGGGGACATCCCCGAGCGTCCCGCGTCCGGTACCCCCCACCGGTCGTGAGACCTCCCCGTTCCAGTCGGCGGCTCATAGCGGGGTCGCTGGGATAATGCAAGAAAAAAACGCCGCGAACCTTGCCTTCCCGTGGTACTCACCGGTCGCTAAAGTCCGCCACCTTCCCAGCCCGCGGGGAGTCTCGCGATGCCGTTACCCGTCGCCGAATGGACCGCCGCCCTCGATCGCATGACCGCCGCCCTCGACGAGGCCCGGGCCGCGCTCGACCGTCACCAGGCCGAGTGGTCCGGGCTGATCGATCACCCCGTCACCACCACCGCACCCGAGCCGTTACTGCACCGGTTGGAAGAGCGGCTGGCTCACTGGGACGCCCGTCTGAGAGAGGCCGACGAACTGGCCGAGACGGTCGAGCGGGAACTGCTCGAGCGGGAACGGGCCGTGAACCGCTGGAGCGACGTGTTCGCACGCTGGCGGGAGTTGCTAGAACGAGGGATGAACCCCGCGACCGGTCCGGCACCCGACGCGGGGGCCATCTCGTCTACAGGGTGAAGTGTCATGTCCGGCGACGTGGCGGTCATCATCCCGGCGGCGGGTCAGTCGTCCCGGTTCGCCGGGCGGGAGAAGAAGCCGTTCGCCTTGCTCGAGGGGCGGGCCGTGTGGCTGCGAACCGCCGAACTGTTCTGGTCGCGGCCCGAGGTCGACCGCGTCTACGTCGTCGTGTCCCCCCAGGACCGGGACGACTTCACGAGTCGCTTCGGCCACCTGTTGAGGTTCGCCAACGGAGAGGTCGTGGACGGGGGGGCGGAACGGTCCGACTCGGTCGCCAATGCCCTGGCCCGGGTGGGGTCGGAGGTCACCTACGTCGCCATCCACGACGCCGTCCGGCCGCTGACGCCGCCCGGCCTGATCGACGCCGTCTTCGCCGCCGCCCGCTCCCACGGGGCCGCCATCGCGGCGGTGCCCGTGACCGACACCCTCAAGCGGGTGGACGAGACGAAGCGGATCACCGTCACACTTCCCCGGGCCGGGCTGTGGCAGGCTCAGACGCCGCAGGTCTTCCGCCGCGACTGGTTGGTCGAGGCTTACGCCCGACGTGAAGCCGGTATCACCGACGACGCCCAGGCGGTCGAGGCCCTGGGCCATCCGGTCGTGGTCGTGCCCGGCTCGGTGGTGAACTTCAAGATCACCACCAAGGAGGACTTGGAGTTGGCGGCCGCCGTACTCGCCGCGCGCCAGGCCCGGCGGGTCGAGCCGTCCGGGTTCCGCGCGGGTGCTTTCGACGACGAGGCCGGCTGGTGAGGTCGTCAGGGGCGGAGGACGGTGGCAGGCGGAGCGATGACCCGCCGCTGCCCCCAGCGGGTGTCGTCGCGGTTGGGGAAGTCGCTGCGGAAGTGGGTGCCGCGGGACTCGTCCCGGCGGATCGCCGCGTCGATCATGAGGCGGGCGACGGTCAGCAAGTTCTGCAACTCCCAGCCGCTTCGCGTGTCCAGTTCCCGCGGCAGGACGTAGCGGCACCAGTACTCCACGTCGCTACGGGCCTCGAGCAGGCGGGACTTCTCCCGCACGATGCCCATCTTACGGACCATGAGGCTGCGGAGGGAGGCGGTCAGGTCGGCCACATCGAGACGGTCGTCGCCGTCGGTCGGCGGGATGGCGTAGCGCAGGGGCCGGGCGGTCAGCTCGCGTCGGCACTTGCGGGCGGCCTCGCCGGCACCCCGGCCGCAGAGCGTCCCGTACACCAGCCCCTCGATCAGGCTGTTGGACGCCAGGCGGTTGGCCCCGTGTAAGCCGGTACTCGTGACCTCCCCGGCCGCCCACAGGCCCGGTAAGGTGGTTCGGCCGTGGGCATCGACCGTCACACCTCCGATCATGTAGTGGGCACCCGGCCGGACCGGGATCGGGTCTTTGCGGATGTCGAGGGCGAACGCCTTGCAGACCCGGTTGATGCCGGGGAACCGGTTGACGACCATGACCGGATCGAGGTGGGACAGGTCCAGATAGACGTTCGGGTGCTGGGTCTGCTCCATGGTGCGGAAGATCGCCCGGGCGACGACGTCGCGCGGGGCCAGTTCGGCCCGGGGGTCGGCCTCGGTCATGAACCGCCGCCCGTTCACGTCACGCAGGTAGGCCCCTTCGCCCCGGACGGCTTCACTGATCAGGTAGCGGGCCGAGCCGGCGACATAGAGAACGGTCGGGTGGAACTGCATGAACTCCATGTCACGGAGTTCGGCCCCGGCCCGGTAGGCGGCGGCCATGCCGTCCCCGGTCGCCACCGGCGGGTTGGTCGTCTCCCGGTAGACCATGCCGCAGCCGCCCGAGGCCAGGATGACCTGCTTGGCCCAGATGAGGAACTTGCCGAAGCCGTTGCGGCACACGATGGCCCCGACGCACTCGCCGTCATCGGTCAGCAGGTCGATCGTGAAGGTGTCGTCCCACAGGGTGATGTTCGGGGCGTGGCGGGCCGTGGCGATGATGGCCCGCATGACCTCGAAGCCGGTCGAGTCGCCCAGGGCGTGGACGATGCGGCGGTGGCTATGGCCGCCCTCCCGGGTCAGGGCCAACTCACCGTTCTCGGTGTCGAAGTTCGTGCCCCAGGCGACCAACTTCTCGATCTGGGCCGGGGCTTCCCGGACGACCATCTCGACGATCGCCTCGTCGCACAGCCCGTCGCCGGCCAGCAGCGTGTCGCGGACGTGATTCTCGAAGCTGTCGTCGGCCGAGCGGACCCCCGCGATCCCCCCTTGGGCGTAGGAGCTGTTGCTCTCGGTAAGGCGGTCCTTGGTCACCACGAGTACCGCCAGGTCCGGGGGCACTTCCAGGGCGGCCCGCAGGCCGGCGATGCCGGCACCGATTACAAGCACGTCCGTGAAGCGGTGGAACGACTGACGGGCGTCGAAGGACACCAGGTAGCGGTTGGTGGTCATCGGAGGTTCCGCGGGGGGGGTGCCCTTGCTTGGAGGGCACCGCGGCGTGAGGGGGTGCGGGGACGGCACGGCACTGGGGGTGGCCGTGCCGCCGTGACGGAGGTCGTGTCGGGCGGCCGCGTTCGCGGTCACTTCCTCGGGTCGCGTTTCTGGAGCGCTTCCTGGAAGAGTCGCTTGGCTTCGTCGAACCCAGGGGGGGCCGTGGCCGCCCCGCTGCCGGTGGTCGGTCCGGTGTTGCCGGGGCGGGTCTCGACCTTGCTGCCGAAGTCGGTCTTGAAGGCCGGCGGGGCCGCGGCGTCCGGGGTTTTCGGCTTCGGTTCGTCTTCGGCCCGTGCGGCCTGCTGCCGGAGTTGCTTGACGCGCTCCTCCTGGGCCTTGAGGAACTCGTCATACTTTTCCTGGGTCCAGCCGAGCCGCTCGTGCAGGTTCTTGTCGTAGCGGTGCCGCTGGAACTCCTCTAGTTGCAGCTCGGCGGTCCTGGCCCGGTGCCGCGGGTCGTCCTCGCTCGGGGGCAGCGGGGGAGGGGTCCGGCCGGGGCCAATCCGACGGCGGAAGAGTTCGTCGGCGATCTCCTTCTGTAGTTGCGCGTCGCTCAGCTTGTCCTCGCCCGGTAGCTTGGCGTCCTCGCCCGGCTGCCGGGGTTGGTCGGGTTGCCGAGGTTGTGTGGGGTCCTTCGGGTCGCGGGCCGGCTGGTCCGGCCGCTTCTTGAGTCCCTGTTGAATCCTTTCACGGGTTTCCCGGCCGAGTTTGTCGTCGAGTTCACGCTCGGCGGCCTGACGCCGGCCCTCGTCCGGTGAGTTCAGGTCGCGGGCCTTTTTGGCCAGCTCTTCGATCTCCTGCAGTAGCGGTTTGCCGTCCGCGTTGTCCGGGCCGTTCGTGTCGTCCGGGCGGTCCTTCTGGGCCATCTCCTCCAGTTGCTTCTTGAATTCGTCGAGTTTCTTCTGGGCGGCGGAGCGGACGTTCGGGTCCTCGGACTGCAGGTCTTTTTGCAGTCGTTCGAGTTCTTGGCGGCGCTCCTTCCGCACCTGCTCGATGGCCCGGCGGTTCTGCTCGCCGATCATTTTGTCGAGCTTGTCGCGGGCCTCCTGTTGCTTCGCCGGGTCGGGGTCATCGAGGTTCCTGACGGCGTCCTCGATCTCCTTCCGCTGTCGCGGATCGGGCTTCGTGTCCCGCGCCGGGTTTGTCTGCTGCCGGGGGTCGGACGGTTTATCGGTGCCCTTCTCGGTGGCGTTGGCGGTTTGTTCGCCGGTGCCGTCCTTCTTCAACGGGTCGTCCTTTCGGGACAGGTCTCGGGGCACGTCCGGCTTGCTCTCGGCGGGAACGCGGGCTTTCGGGTCGGTCGGGTCCTGTTTGGACGGTGGGGGCTTGATGTCCGGCTCGGGTTTGGCGTCGGGGCCGGCGGGTTTCTGGGCCCCGCTTTCGGGGGGCTGCTGGGGCTTGGCGTCGCCGGCGGCCGGGTCGGCGTCCGACCGGTTGTTCTGCTGGGGGTCGGTCGGCTTGACCGGGGTCTTGTCACGGCCGGGGCTGAGGTCGTCGGTCGGCTTGGACTGGCCGGCTCTTGCGGCGGCCTCGGCCTGCTTTTGCTCGGGGTTGGTGCCGGGTTCGGCGGGCTTTTGCGTGGCCGGCTTGGCGGACGAACCGGAGGCCGGGTCGGTGTCGGGCCGGCGGGGCTGGTTGGGGGTCGGTTCCCGCGGGTCGCCCATGTCCTTCTGATCCTTCGGAGGCCGGGGCGTGGCCTTGTCCTCGGCCGGGGTGCCGCCGAGGGGGCCGTCGCGCTTCTCGGCCGGGTCGGCCTTGCCGCCGGGCTGCGGCTTCGGCTCGTGCCGCGCGGGCGGCGGTTCGGGCTTGCCTTGGGGCTTCGATTCGGCCGGCGGTGTCGCGTCAGCCCGTGGACGGTTCGGTGCGGCCGTCTCGGGGCCAGGTTTCGACTCGGCCTCGGTTCCTCCCGGTGTCGGAGATGTCGGGTCGTCCTTGGCCTGCGGTTTCGACTGGCCGGGGTCGGTGCGCTCCTCTGGCCGGGCGGACGGGTTCGGTTTGGCGTTCCCGCCCGAGGCCTTGTCGCGGTTCAGTTCCTCCTCAACCCGCCTGGCTTCGTCCTCGAGCTTTTTCTCCTCGGGTGTCTTGGGCATCGGGGCGGTCGGTTTTGCTCCGTCCGGGTCGGGGCCACCGCTCGATGGTTGCTGGCCGTCGGACGGGGACTGACGCGGGTCGGCCCGGGGATCGGTGTCCGTCCCGCCCCCGCTCCGGGGGTCGGTCTTCGGTTCGGTCTTCGGTTCGGGCTTGCCGGACGGCTCGGTCTTGGCAGGGGAGGAGTTTCCCGTGCCGGGCTTGCCCGTGGGTTCGGCCTTGGGATTGTCCCGGGGTTGCGTGCCGGCCTCGGGCCGGGGTTCGGATTTCGGCTCGGTACCGGTCGCGGGCGGGTTTTTGTCGGCGTCCTGCTGTGGTGGCGTCCGCTGCGGAGTCTGGGGTTGTTGCGTGGGCCGTTGATCGGTCTGCTGGCCGTTTGCAGTGTTCGGGCGGGGGTCGCCGGACTGAGGCTCGCCGGTGCCGTCTTTCTTGTCGGCCTTATTGGCCTCATCGGCGGTGCCGTCTTTCTTGTCGGCGGTGCCGTCCTGCTTGGGGTTCGCTTGATCCGGTCGGGTGTCGTTGCCGCCCTTCGGTCGGGGCGTCTCGTTAGCTCGGGGCTGCTCCCGGGGTTGCTCCTGGGGCTGCCGGTCGGGGGCGGGAGGGGGCGGCTCACGAGGCTCGGTGTCGAGCCGTTTCTGCTGCTGGGCGTGGTGTTGTCGTTCCTGCTCGTGTCGTTGTTGCTTCTGCTGCTGGAGTTCGTTGTTCTGGTCCTGAGCCAGCGGTGCGCTGAGGCGAACGGATTTGACCTCGGAACGGCCGACCTGCCCGCGTTGGAAGGAGAACCCGGCGAAGGCGACGGAGTTGGGGTCGCCCGGGGGTGAGCCCCAGCCCCAGACGAGCGGCGTCTCGGAGCAGTTGTCGAGGGCTTCGAGCCAGTATTCGAGGGTCTGTCCCTCGCGGGGGGTGACCCTGCCGCCGTCGGGGTCGGTCAGGCGGGTGAGGTCGACGGAGTCTTTGTAGGTGAGGTCGTGCGGCCAAGAGGCGTCAGAGGTACGGAAGAACGACCGGCCGTTCTGGTACGGCAGCGGGGCGAGTTCCCGACCGTCGAGCCTGAGCCGGAGGCGGACCTTGTCGATACCGAAGTCGTCGCCGATGGTGCCGTCGACCGCCAGCAGCCCGTTGGCCGGGAGGCGGGCTTCCGCTTCCTCGTTCTGGGCGATGTGTACGACGGGGGGGCTGTCGGAATCGATCGCGACCACGAAGGCCGGCGGGGAGGCGTTCTTCTCGCCCTCGGTGGTGGTCATGAACAAGCGGTAGCGGGTCGGCTCGGTGACGGTGAAGCCGAAGGTGAGGCTGTCGGGCCGGCCGGGTGTCGGTCGGCCGACCACCGGCGGCAGGCCGGGGGTGTCGAACCGCATGAGGCCCTCGGCCGCGCTCCGGTTGGTGCGGGCGGTCAGCGTCACGCGGGTGCCGCGGTAAGCCCGGATGTTCGGGTCGGACGATTTGTCGGCCGGCTTGCGGGTGTACTTCGGGTAGTGGTAGACCACCTCGTAGTCGGTGAACAGCGGCAAGGTTCGCACGGTCACCTTGAATTCCGGGGTCTCGGCGTCGCCGGCCGCGACTTTGTACCAGAAGCCGTTCTGTACGAGGTATTCGGGGACCTTGACCTGCCAGTCGCGGCTGGTTTCCCCCTCGGTCATGGGGAGTTCTTCGTAGAGCGGGTCGGCGGGGTTGTGCCGGAGCAGCAGGCGGACCCGGTCGGGTGCCGTCTTGGCCGGTACCTTGCCGGAGATGTGGACGGCGACCGTGACCGTCTGTCCGGTGGCGATGGTCGGCTCGGGCGGTTCGGGGCGGACGATGGTGATCTGGGTGCGGCTGGCGATCGGGTCGGACGAGAAGGGGACGAAGGCCCGGCCGACGAGCGAGGAGAACTGCGTGGGCCGGAAGATGAAGAAGAGGACGGCAAGGGTCACGAGGAAGACGACGAGGACGCCCCCGGCGATGATGAGGCTGCGGTGGTCGACGGCGCGGTTGAGGTCGGCTTCCCCCAGCGCGCGGGCCGCCCGGGCCGACATGGCCGCCCGGACGGCGGCGGGGGCCGTGCCGTTCTCCTGGGAGTCGACATAACCGGTCACACTATTCTTGGCGTCGGCGATGGTGTGTTCGACGATGGCCGCGGCGTACAGCGGGTTGATCCGGCGGGTGAAGGGCCGCACGAGCAGGGCATAGGCGATCCCGGCCAGCACGAGCAGCAGGCCGACCCAGGCCACCTGCCGGACCCACTCCGGGAGGTTAAGGTATTTATCGAGTAGGATCATGGCCGTGGCGTAGACGGCCACGACAGCCGCGAGGCTGAGCAGACCGAGGGCCGCGTCGTGGAGCCGGATGCGACTGATCGCCTGGGCGAGTTGTTCGTCGATCCGGGAAGCGAACCTCGTCGCCGGGTCGGGCTTTTGCTCGAGAAGCGAAGCCATGTCGTCGCACCCTCTGATGCTGTGCCGTAACGCCATTATACCCGCCTAACCGCCGGTAGCCGGTCGCGGTTCACGGCCCACGGACGGCCCCGGGTTCCGACGATCCAGCCCTGGCCAGGGTTTGCGTCGAAGCGGGTGCCGAAATCAGCCGGGAACCCGACCGCAGGAGCGGTTACAATGCCCTCACGCGGTTTTTCCGGTCATAGGGGTTGCCCATGTTGGTCGGCCAAACCATCGGGTCCGGTTCGTACCGGTTCGAGATCACCAAGGAACTCGGCAGCGGGGCCATGGGCACCGTGTACAAAGCCGACTTCTACAAGGACGACAAGGTCCGTCCCGTGGCGCTCAAGATGGTCGCCCTGGGGTTACTCGGCAACGAAGGCGCGATGGCTCGTTTCGAGCGGGAAGCGAACATCCTCAAGCAACTGCGGCACCCGCACATCGTCAGGCTGTACGCGACCGGCACCTGGCGCAAGACCCCGTTCATCGCCATGGAATTCATCGACGGCGAGCCGCTCGACCGCGTCCTGGCCCGCCGCGGCCGGCTCGGCTGGGAAGAGGTGGTGACCTACGGCAAGCAGTTGTGCGACGCCCTGCAGTACGCCCACGAGAAGGGCATCATCCACCGCGACCTGAAGCCCTCGAACCTGATGGTCACGCACGAGGGGGTGCTGAAGCTCACCGACTTCGGCATCGCCAAGGACACCGACGTGACGGCCCTGACCGGCCAGAACAGCACCATCGGCACCGCCGCCTACATGTCCCCCGAGCAGTGTAAGGGGGACCGGAACCTGACCCACAAATCCGACCTGTACTCCCTGGGCATCGTCTTCTTCGAGTTGCTCACCGGCCGCAAGCCGTTCGTCGCCGACACCACCGTCGACATGTTCCTGAAGCACGTCAACGAGCGGCCGCCCCGCATCGGCAAGCTCGTGAACGACCTGCCGCCCAAGTTCGAAGCCCTGATCATGCAACTGATGGAGAAGGACAAAGAGGACCGCCCGCCGGACGCGGCCTGGGTCGGCCGGATGCTCGCCGAGATCGAGGAGGACGCGGTCGCCCGCCGCAGCGCCGGGCTTGAGGTCGCCCAGGCCCGTCGGATCGACAGGCCGCGAAACCTCGACGGCTCGAAGCTCGACGACGACGACCTCGAAGCCGCCCGGGCCCTCCGCGGCAAGAAGAAGAAGGTCAAGAAGAAGGCCGACGTCCCGTTGCTCCGGCAGACCTGGGTGAAGGCCGCCGGCCTCCTGCTGGTGCTGGCCGGCCTGGCCGTGGCCGTCTACCTGGCCCTGCGACCGCCCAGCGCCGAGGCCCTCGCCCGTGCCATCGACGCCGCCGACACCCCTGAGGCCCGGCTCGAAGCCGCCGTCAAGTACCTCGAGCGCTACGGCAACACCGCCGGTGAACTGACCGACAAGGCCGCCGCCGTCTTCAAGGCCGCCGCCACCCGTAAGCGGGAGGAGCAACTCGCCAAACGCTTCGCCAACAACCTCAGCAAGCCCGACGAGGCCGACGACCGGGAGGCGTTCGAGGCCGCCTGGAAGGCCTTGCAGGCCGAACGGGACGGGACCCTCCGCCTGGCCGCCGACTACTGGACCCAGGTCAAGAACCGCTTCCCCGAGGAGGCCAAGCTCGCCTACTCCCCCCGCGAGGACGTTCTGGCCAAGGCCCGCTGGGGTTGGCTCGGCGAGAAGCGGCTCGGCGACATCCGCAAGGTCGAAGCCGTCGTCACCTCCTTGCGCAAGAAGATCAAGGACAACCGCACCTACGAGGTGCCGTTCGCCCACGACCCGAATAACCCCGAGTCGGTCGCCATCCTCGCTCTGCGGCTCGAGGAGTTCGGCGACCGGATCGCCGCCGGTCCCGACCGGGGTGACATCGAGAAGGCCGGCCGTACCTGGGACCGGCTCGCCGCCCTCAGCGAAAAAGATTTCGACCGGCGGGAGTGGTACCTGCTCGCCCGGCAGCAGCGGGCCGCCCTCCCGAAGCCCCCCGATGATCCCGTCAAGGCCCGCATCGAGCGGATCCGCGCCGTGGTCAACCGGGCCGAGGAGGACGCCGCCGAGGCACGAGCCAACCCCGACTCGCCCCTGATCGCCGTCCGTGCCCGCGGCCTGTGCCGTGAGGTCCTCGACCTCTACGACGACGAGACCGACCCGACCTGCGTGGCCCTGGTGAAGCGGGCCGGTCAGATCGCGGTTACGCTCAAAAAGCAGTGACCCGCCTGTGCGGAAGCCCCGCTGAAGCCCCACGGACCGGAACGCCGCGATGCCCGACCGCCCCCGCAGTGCCGCCGCCTTCGAGCACGCCCGCCGGGTGATCCCCGGTGGCGTGAACAGCCCCGCCCGTGCCTTCGGGGCGGTCGGCGGCACGCCCCTGTTCATCGACCGTGCCGAGGGGCCGTTCCTCTACGACCTCGACGGCAACCGCTACCTCGACTTCATCGGTTCCTGGGGGCCGATGATCCTCGGGCACGCCCACCCGGCCGTCGTCGAGGCCGCCACCGCCGCCCTCCGCCGCGGCTCCAGCTACGGGGCCCCGTGCCTGGCCGAGACCGAACTCGCCGAACTCGTCATCGAGGCCGTCCCCTCGGTCGAGATGGTCCGCTTCGTCTCCAGCGGCACGGAAGCGGCCATGAGCGCGATCCGGCTGGCCCGCGGCTTCACCGGCCGCGACCTCATCGTCAAGTTCGCCGGTTGCTACCACGGTCACGTCGATGCCCTCCTGGTCTCCGCCGGCTCCAGCGCCCTGACCCACGGCGTCCCGAACAGTCCGGGTGTCCCCCGGGGCTGTACCAACGACACGCTCGTGCTACGCTTCAACGACCCGGCGGGGCTGGCCGAGTTGTTCGCTGCCAGGGGCGACCAGATCGCCGCCGTCGTGCTGGAGCCGGTCGTCGGCAACATGGGGCTGGTCCCCCCGACCCCCGAGTTCCGGGCCGAACTCCGCCGCCTCACCGACCGCTACGGGGCACTTCTGGTCTATGACGAAGTGATGACCGGCTTCCGCCTGGCCTACGGCGGAGCCCAGGAACTGCTCGGGGACCGCCCGGACCTGACCTGCTTCGGCAAGATCATCGGCGGCGGCTACCCGGTCGGGGCCTACGGCGGCCGTCGCGACGTCATGCAGAAGGTCATGCCCGCCGGGCCGGTCTTCCAGGCCGGTACGCTCTCGGGCAACCCCGTGGCCATGGCCGCCGGCATCGCCACCCTGCGGTTACTTAAGGCCGACCCGCCTTACGAGCGGCTCGAGCGGCTCGGGGCTCGCCTCGAAGACGGACTGCGGGCCGCCGCCCGCGAAGCCGGTATCCCCCACCAGATCAACCGCGTCGGCAGTATGTGGACGCTGTTCTTCACCGACCGGCCCGTGACCGACTTCGACTCGGCCAAGACCTCGGACACCAAGCGGTTCGCCCGGTTCTTCTGGGAGATGATGGACCGCGGCGTCTACCTGCCGTGCAGCCAGTTCGAGGCCGCCTTCATCTCCGCCGCCATGACCGAGGAGCAGATCGACCAGACGATCGCGGCGGCCCGCGAGGCCCTTCGGACCTTGTCGTGTTCGCCCGCTTGACCGCGTGCGCCCGCCGTCCTCCGGGCCGTGGCCGGGACGCTCCCCGCCACCCCGCCCTCCGTCCCCCGCCCCTTTGCCGCCGCACGGAGATCACCGTATGCCCCGCCGGTACTTCTACCTCTGCCTGCTCTTGCTCGTCCTGGTCGGCCTCGGGGTCGGCGGGTACGTCCTGTACTACCGGGGGTACTTCTCGCGTGACGCGGAGGACGGGGCCGAGATCGCTCGCCTGGCGGAACGGCAGGTCGGTCTGCCTCCCGTGGGCGATGCCGCTGCCGGTTGGTTCCAGTGGCGTGGCCCGACCCGCGACGGTCGCGCCCCCGCCGGCCCCTTCCGCACCGACTGGGACAAGACCCCGCCCCGACTGCTCTGGGCCGTGTCCGGCCTCGGTGGCACCGCCCGGCCGATCGGCGGCGGCTACTCGTCGCCCGTGGTGGTCGGTGGCCGGGTCTTCCTCCAGGACTATCACGACGGCGAAGAACGGGTCGTCTGCCTGGACGCGGTGACGGGAAAGTTCCTGTGGGAAAAGTCGTTCCCGGCCGACTACTCGGGCACCGACCGGACCTACGCCACCGGCCCGCGGGCCACCCCCGCGGTCGAAGGGAACTCCCTCTACGTCGTCTCCGCCGCCGGGGAGTTGCTGAGGATCGACTACGACGACACGGCGGCCCGCATCGTCTGGCGATCGGACCTGTTGCGGGAGTTCGACGCCCCCAAGCCCCAGTGGGGGGTGGCATGCTCGCCCCTGATCGAGGGTCCGCTCGTGATCGTGCAACCGGGCGGGACGCGAGGCTCGGTCGCGGCCCTGGACAAGAACACCGGCGACATCCGCTGGCGAGCCGGGAGTAACCCCCCCGGCTACAGCTCTCCCGTCGCCGCCACCTTCAACGGCGTCCGTACCATCCTCGCCCTGACCGGTGACGCCCTGCTCGCCGTCCGTGCCGACGACGGTACCGTGACCGACTCCTACGACTGGAAGACGCGGTACAACGGCAACATCGCCACCCCCCTGGTCGTGGACGACTACGTATTCATCTCCTCGGCTTACGGTCAAGGCTCGGCCCTGCTACGGGTCGAGAGCCGGAACAACGGCCCCCGCTTCGTGCCGGTCTACGCCCGTCGCGGCCGTGCCTTCCAGAACCACCACAGCAGTAGCGTGTTTCTGGCCACCGGTGAGAAGGACCGCTACCTCTTCGGGTTCGACGGACAGGCCGGCAGCGCCCGGCTGAAGTGCGTCAACTTCGACACCGGCAGGGACCAAGAAGGCTGGGAAGCGGACGGCCTGGGGACCGGTTCCGGTACGCTCATCCTGGTCGACCGTCACCTCGTCATCCAGACCGAGCGGGGCGAGTTGGCCCTGGTGGAGGCCAGTCCGAGGGAATTCCGCCTCGTGGCCCGACTGCCCCGGGTCTTGAGCGGGCGGAACAACTGGTCCAGTCCGGCCCTCGTCGACGGCCGCCTGTACCTACGGGACGAAAGCAAGCTCGTCTGCTACGACGTGCGGCCGTGAAGTCGCCCGGCGGGCGATGCGGTCGGAGGGGGGCGTGAGCGGTGCGGCCGGTGTGTCGGGCGGCGGGTCGGGGGGCCGGCCAGTCGGTCGGGACGCTCAGCGCCCGGCGAGCAGTGCCAGGAGGTCGGCGTGTAGCCGGCCGTGGCTGCCGAGCAGCCCGTTCCGCTGTGAGAAATCGGCGGCCTGATAGACGATCGGGTTTCCCCGCAGGTCGGTCACCGTTCCGCCCGCTTCCGTCACCAGCAGGTGCCCGGCGCAGATGTCCCAGTCGTAGAACACCTCGTAGGTGTTGACGTAGACGTCGGCCTCGCCGCGGGCGACCATGGCGAGTTTGACGCCCCCCGAGTAAGTCTGGCGTACCTGGGCCGGCTTGAGCCGTTCCACCGGGCGGGTCACCTGGCCGGGCTTGGCCCAACTCTGCACCAGGACCAGTTCCGGGGCCGTCCGCGACGACACCCGGCAGGCCTTCGCCGGGCCGACCCCCGTGGCCGTGTAGCAGCCCCGGCCGCGTTGGGCGTAGGTGACCCGCCGCTGGGCCGGCTCGGCTACCACGCCGACGACCGGTTGCCCCTCGACCAGAAGCCCGATCATCACGGAGAACTGGCCGACCTTCCGGGCGAACCCGCGGGTCCCGTCGATCGGATCGACGACCCAGACGCGGCGGCCACGCCGTGGCACCGTCTCGAAGCCGGGGACCGACTCCTCGGCACACAGCGCGTCGGCCGGGAAGGCGTCGTGCAGGAACCTCAGGATCAGTTCCTGGGACGCCTTGTCGACGGGGGTGGTGATGTCGGCCGGGGCGTCGGGAATCGCGGTGAACGTCTCGTACTCGCGTCGGATCAGGTCCGAGGCCCGCTCCGCGGCCGCCAGGGCCACCGACAGTTCCGTGTCGAATGACATCTCGGTCTCCGTAAGGATCCCCCCGCGAGCAGGCTCGCTGAGGATTTTGCTCGGGGTGTTGGTCCGGATGCCCCGCGGGTCGGGCCGGCGGTCCGTCCCGGCGGGTCATTCTGTGGTGCCGCCCAGTTCGGCTCTCGCGTCGGTGACGATCTGAAGCCGGCGGTAGTACTCGTTGGTCTGCCACAATTCGCGGTGGGTGCCGGACGCTACCAGGTGTCCGTGCTTGAGGACGAAGACCCGATCGACGCTGCGGAGGGTGGACATCCGCTGTGCCAGGAAGATGATCGTCCGCCCGGGTCCGGCCCGTTCGAGGGTGTCGTCGAGGAGGGCGAGCGTGTCGTCGTCGATCGGTCCGCTCGGCTCTTCAATGATGAGGATACTGGGGTCACGCAGCAGGGCGCGGGCTAGCGCCAGGCGGAAGCGTTCGCCCGGCGTGAGGGAGTGGCCGAGCGGGCCGACGAGTGATTCGTAGCCGTAGGGCAAGCGCTCGATGAACTGGTGGGCGTGGGCCAGCTTCGCCGCCTCGATGATCTGCGGCAGGGTGAACTGCGGGTCGCCGCAGCCGATGTTGTTGGCCACCGTGTCGGTGAGGATCCAATCGTCCTGCAGGACCAGGGCGACCTGGGCCCGGAGGGATTCGTGGGTGACCCAGCGGATGTTCTTGTCCTCGATGCGGACCTCGCCGGCGGTCGGGTCGAGGAAGCGGGGGATGAGATACACCAGCGACCGCTTTTCCAGGGGGTCCGGTCCGACGACGGCGACCCGCGACCCGGCGGGCACGCTGAAGGAGACGTTTTCCAGTAGCTTGCGTCCGGTGCCCGGCTCCTCCAGTTTGACGCCGCGGAACTCCAGGCGGGTGGTGAGAACGGGGAGGTATTCGGCGTCGGCCGCCTCGGCCGCCTCGCCCTTGCGGTTCAGGTACTCCTCGATGGCCTCGGCGGCCTCGCGACCCCGGCGGATCAGGGAACGGGACTCGAACCAGTCGGCCACCGGCAGGCGCAGGCAGATCAGGGCGACGGCCATGACGACGAGTCCGGCGACGTTGAACTCCCCGGCCAGCACCGAGCGGGACGCCAGGTACAGCAAGGCGATGCCGGCGATCAGGGCGACGGACCCGAGCAGCGGCTGGGACAGGGCGTCGCCCCGCAGCACCCGCCAGCCGGACCGGGCCGACTCGGCGAGCTGGCGTTCCACCCGGGCCTGGTTGAACCGCTCCATCTGGTAGCACTTGACCAGGCGCATCAGCCCCAGGCTCTCGACGAGCAGGGCCAAGGTGGCCGCCGCCTGACGCGAGGCCAGCCGCCCCTCCCGTTGGTAGTGGGCGGCGATCTGTCCGCCGATCAACCAGACCAGCGTCGCCAGCAGGATGAAGCTCACGGCCAGCCAGAAGTTCACGAGCAGGATCAGTGTCAACAGGCCGAAGAAGAGGACCGGGCAGCGGAAGTCGCAGGTGAGGGCGGCCCGCACGGCGTTACCGACCGCCTCGGCCTGTTTCGTGAACAGTTCGACCGGCTCGCCCGGGCCGGAGGTGCGGACCGCCAGTGATCCGAGTCGGTAGGTGTGCAGGTAGATCGCCCGGCGGGTGCGGAGTACGAGGTCGAGGGTGACCACCGCCGCCAGGTAGGCCATGCTGTTGACCAGGACCCCGCGGAGGATTGCCAGGGCGAAGCCGAGCAGGAACAGGCCGTTGAGGTAGGCGGTGTTGCCGTCGCCCCCGGGGCCGGGTCGCCAGGCCCAGCCGTTCCAGGACGTGAGCCAACCCAGCACCCGGCCCACCCAGCGATTCCGCTCACGGGCCACGAGGCTGAGGGCCCCCAGCCGGGGCGGTTCACCCGAGCGGTCGAGTTCTGACGAGAGGAAGGCCTCGGCCGCCTCGCCGCTCACCCGCTCCCGCAAGGCCAGGTACAGGCCCGCCTGCCAGCGCAGCTCCCACTCGGCGAGGGTCGGGGCCGGCGAGAGGTCCGCCCCGGCGAGCCGCTTCAGGACCGGTTCCTGGCTCGTCAACCGCCTCACCGCCTCGGTGCGTTCTTCTTCCGGCCGCCCCGCCCACTCGCGGGCGAACTCCTGCTGACGCGAGGCGGTCAGTTGCGCGAACCGCGGGACCTGCCCCCGCCACACGAGCAGATCGACGAACAGGTACAGGATCACCAGCAGCAACAGGGTGCAGACGGCGACGCCGACCGAACAGGCGACGCCCCCCCACTTCTCGACCGAGGCCTTCTGAAAGTCTCTCTTCAGGCGGTTGAACGCGGTGGCATCCACGGCAACCTCGCGGACGGCAGGCTCAAGGGGACGGTGTGGCGGGTCGTCTAGGGCTTGAGACTACCAGAACCGGCCGGGGTCGGACCAGGGGAATTGAGCGCCGCCCGCCGGGGACCGGCGCGTCAGGGGCGGAAAATCCGGTGCACCGGGCTTCCGGTCGGTTCGGGCTTCCGGTCGGTTCGAGTTTCAAGCCAGGTCGCGGTCCTCGAAGAGGAGCAGGCCGACGAGCAGGGCGATGCCGGTGTAAAGGATCGAGTAGCCCAGGATGCTCAGGACGTAGGCGGCGAACTGCCACAGGTCGAGCGGGGTCTCGCGGATGATCGCCGGGCCCATGTTGAAGAACTCGAGGGCCGGCAGGAGGACGTCGAAGAGCTGGGCGAGGAAGCGGACCAGCCCGACGCCGACGCCGCTACTCGTCTCGGTGCGGTTGACGACGACCGGTGCCAGGTGGCCGAGGAAGTAGGTCATCAGACAGATGACCAGGTTGACAACGAAGCTCAGTCGGGTGGCCAGTGCCGAGGCGATGGCGACCAGGATCATGACCTGCCCGAAGCCGAGCAGGACCCCCAGGGAGTGGGCGACCGTGTCGGAGAACCACAGGCCGCAGCCGCGGGCCACCGCCTTGCCCGGAAGGCTCGGGACCGGCCGCTCGAAGACCGGTACGACCGTCCGCTGGGCCTGGAACGTCATCGGGTCGACCACCTTATCGACCGGTTTGCTCATCACGTCGGTCGGGTCGGGGTTGTTATTGATCGGGTCGAACTCCCGCATGGCGCGGAGGGCGTAGTTGAGGTTCCAGCCGACGATCAGGGACATCACCAGGCAGGCGAGCAGGATGCCGAGGAACTTGCCGATGAGGAACTGCCGGCGGTTGACCGGTTTGCTCATGAGGGTGACGGCGGTGCGGCCCTCGATCTCCTCGCTGATCGAGATGCTGGCGGCCAGCACGCCGAACAGGGCTGCCCCCAGCATGATCGTGTCGAAGCTGTTCTGCTTCATCATCTTGTAATCATCCCCGAAGGTGAAGTACGGGATGATGACCCACAGCCAGGTGAGCAGGATCGAGCCAGCGGTGATGAGCCAGAACATCGGTTGCCGACAGGCTTCCCGGTAGGCGGCGAGGGCGACGGCCCCGCCCTTCGGCCAGACCGCCACCACCACATGCGGCACGAGAATGAACAGGTCGATCAGCAGTTGTAGGTGCAGCAGCGCCCCGTAGACGTAGCGGCCGTACCAGACGAGGTTCTGGGTGTCGCTCTTGTAGCCCATGAAGACGGCGATCGCCAGCCCGCCGGCGAGGATGCCGGCACCGACGGAGGCCATGGCCGGGCCGCTCGCAGCCGTCTCCTTGAAGCCCTTCGGGTCGATGGCGTAAAGCCACGGCAAAGCCGCCAGGAACTGGATCAGGGCCAGGAAGACGCCGGCCAACAGCACGGTCGGGTCGGTCCAGAGCATGGCTCAGAAACCCGAGGGGGTCGCGGATCATTTCATGAGACGCCGTTACCCGAAACTACGCCGCCTGGCCGTCCGAGGTTCACTCTCTTCCGGGCTTCCGGGGTTCACTCTCTTCCGGGGTTCACCCTTATCCGCCGCGAGCGAACAGTCTCCCGCGGTGCTTCGGGTCGAACGGGGAGGTACGACACCTCGTCTCTTGCATCGATACTCTCTACTCTCTTGCATCGACGCCCACCCCGGGTTTAATCTCATAACGATTAGGCGGTCGGACCTCCTCGCCCCCAGGCCCGCCCCGTATCGCTATCGCCGCCTTGCATCGCCGCTTTGTATCGCCGCCTTGCATCGCCGCTCGACTCGCGACCGTGTCGCGATCCCGGGTCGAGCCGGCACCGACGGGCTGCGACTGACACCCCCTTCCGCCGTGGCACACATGACGCGCCATCTCCTGATACTTCTCCTGGTACTGCTGGTGCTCACCGTACTTCCGGTCGGCGTTGCCGCCTCCGGCCCGGAAGCGGCCTGGAAGGCGGGCTTCGCGGCCGAGAAGATCACCCCCGAGAAGCCCCTGTGGATGTCAGGTTATGCCAGTCGGACCGCGCCTGCCGACGGGAAAGACACCGAGCTGTGGGCCAAGGCGATGGTCCTGCACAGCCCCGACGGGGTGCGACTGGTCCTCGTGACACTCGACCTCGTCGGCATCGATCGTGAACTGTCCCGGGAGGTCTGTCGCCAGGTCATGGCCCGGCACAAACTCCCCCGCGAGGCGATCATCCTGGCGACCTCGCACACCCACTGCGGACCGGTGGTCGGCTCGAACCTGCGGGGCATGTACTTCTTCGACGACGATCAGCAGAAACTGGTGGACGAGTACAGCGGACAACTCAGGCAGAAGGTCCTCAAGGTCGTCGATGCGGCGGTCGCGGCACTCGAACCGGTCAGCCTCGCCCGGGGGGTCGGCACCGCCGGGTTCGCGGTCAACCGCCGAGAAAACAAAGAGGCCGACGTTCTCGCCCGGCGTGCCCGGGGCGAGGCCCTCAAGGGGCCGGTCGATCACGACGTGCCGGTGTTGGCCGTCCGCGACGCGAAGGGGAAGCTCAAGGGGGTCGTCTTCGGTTATGCCTGCCACGCCACCGTACTGGCCTATCAGAAGTGGTCCGGCGATTACCCCGGCTACGCCATGATCGAGCTGGAGAAGGCGCACCCGGGTGCGGTGGCGATGTTCTGGGCCGGCTGCGGGGCCGACCAGAACCCCCTGCCGCGGCGCAGCGTCGAGTTGGCCCAGCAGTACGGCCGACAACTCGCCGAGGCCGTCCAGGCCGTGCTCGCCAAGCCCCTCGACCCCGTCCCGGCCAGCGCCGCCGCCACCTACCGCGAGATCGACCTGCCCTTGGCCGAGATCCCCAGCCGCGAGCAATTCGTCCAGGACTCCCTCAGTTCCGACAAGTACCTCGCCGCCCGGGCCCGCAGGTTCCTCGACCGGATGAAGTCCGGCGACCCGATCCCGACGACCTACCCGTACCCGGTCCAGTGCTGGCGGCTCGGCCGCGACCTGACCCTCGTGGCCCTCGGCGGAGAGGTCGTGGTCGATTACTCCCTTAGGCTCAAGAAGGAACTCGGCCCCGGGGTATGGGTCATGGCTTACGCCAACGACGTGATGGCTTACATCCCCAGTGCCCGCGTCCTCAGGGAAGGCGGCTACGAGGGGGCGACTTCGATGGTCTACTACGGCCTTCCCACCGTCTGGAGTCCGAAAGTCGAGGAACTCCTGGTCGCCGAAGTGACCCGACAGGTGAGGCAGTTGCGCGGCCCGTGACCGTGCCCTGGCAAGCCGACGCACGGCCGGGTCGGAAGTACGGCCGGCTCGCAACGACCAGCCGACTGGTGGGCCGGCGGGCCGCCACCGCGTGTACAACCCGGCAGGCGGGTGGGCCGCCAGCGCGTGCAGTACCCGGCGGGTCGGCGGGCCGTTACTGCGTGTAGAACCCGGCGGGTGGGCCGTCAGGCGTCAGGGGTGACGAGCGGGTCGCGGGTCCGCTGTCGGCGGGGCTGGGGGGGTCGGCTCGGGTCGCGGGCTTGCCCCGGTCGCAGGAGCAAAGGTCACCCGCCTACCGGTCGGTCGCTTCCGCGTCAGGAGCCAGGCCGTCGGGGCTATCACCAGCACCGTCCCGAGGAGCGTCAAGGAGTTGACCTGGTGGTCAAACAACACTATGCCGAAGATCAGGGTGAAGACGATCTGGGTGAGTCCGACGACCGACACCTTGGCCGGGGCCCCGCGGGCGAAGGCGAGCGTCAGGAACATCTGTCCCACCAGGGCCGAGACGCCGATCCCGAGTAGCTCGAGCATCACCCGTGGCCGGGCCAGCGCGGCCGTGGACCTGTCATGGGGGCCGATCAGCCAGGCCAGCAGGCAGACGACCGTGGCGACGACGGAGAAGTGGACGACGACGGCGAGCGGGTCGATGTCGTGCAGGGCATGCAAGCCGAGCATGGCGACGGCGGTGAAGCCGGCGGCCGCGAGCGCCGCGGCGACCCCGAGGTGGCCGGCCTCGAAGTGCGGCTGCTCGACCAGGGCCACCCCCGTGATCCCGATCAGGATCGCCAGCCCCACCTTCAGCCCCGGTGCCTGCCGGTAGAGCGGCCAGCCCAATAGTGCCACCCAGATCGGGAAGGTGTTCGTGAGGGTCACCACGTCCGCCGCCGGGAGGGCCTGGAAGGCGTAGAAGGTGCAGACCATGCTGCAACTGCCGCTCAGGCTGCGGACCCAGAGCCGCCACGGCCGGAACACCATCTTCACCCCGCTGACCAGGCAGAGCAGGGCGGCGAAGACGGCGACGAGTCCGGCGCGGAAGACGGCCACGACCTGCCAGTCGCACAGCTTGCTGAAGTGAACGAGGTCCGAGGTCAGGACCGCCATCAGGGTGAACGAGAAACTGCCGCACAGCATCCAGATGTACGGCCGCACGTCGGTGGTGGGCATGCGGGATGGTATAGCGAGCGGTGCGGCCGGTGGCGTCGCGGGGAGGGGCGGGGCATGTATCCGTCGGGACGGTGGGAGGGGTTCTGGGTCCAGGAGTCCTTGGGCCGGCAGGCCATGAGCCGGCTCTACCTCCGCTTCGCCGCCGGCCGGGTGACCGGCGAGGGCCAGGACGTGGTCGGCCGGTTCCGCTTCACGGGCCGCTACGACGAGCCGACGGGGGAGGTGAGGCTGGTCAAGCAGTACCTCGGCCGTCACCAGGTCCTTTATGTGGGCCGCCCCGACGGCGAGGGGAGCCTGCACGGCACCTGGAGCATCGGCCCCGACTGGACCGGGCCGTTCCTGCTGCGGCCGGTCCTGCCCACGCCGACGGGCGAGGAGCCGATCCAGGAGATCGGCTGAGTCCGGCCCGTCGTCTTGCTCCGGGTCAGTCCACCGGGTCAGTCCAAGTCCCCCGGGTCAGTCCCCCGGGTAAGTCCCCCGGCTCAGTTTAGAGGCTGCGGGTAGCGTCGGTCGCGTTCGGCCCCGCGGCCGGACCGGTCGCCCCGTCCGGCGGGGAGCTTGCCGCCGGAGAGCCGCGGCGGCGGCGGCGGGGACACCAAGCGGACCTCGTTGCCGTTGTGGTCGTAACACCGCACGTTCAGGACGTCCGGCGAGATGCCGGTCTCCCCGATGATGACGATCTCCATCTTGCCCCGCTCCTCGAGGGCGGCCAGGTCCTTGCGCCTCTTGTTCAGCAGGTAGTGGGCCGCGTCGGCATGCACCGTCACCTGGACCGAGGCGATGCTGGGGGCCCGGTGGGCGGCGAGCTGGAGTAACCGCATCACGTCGATGCTCAGGCTCTCGCTGGTCTTGACGAAGCCGTTCCCCTTGCAGTAGGGGCAATCGGTGAAGAGGCTCCGCTTCAGGCTCGGGCGGATCCGCTGCCGGGTCATCTCGATCAGGCCGAACTGCGAGATGCGCAGGATCTTGGTCCTGGCCCGGTCGCGGCGGAGGGCCTCGCGGAAGGCGTCCTCGACCTTGCGGCGGTGGACCTCGCTCTTCATGTCGATGAAGTCGTTGACGATGACCCCGCCCAGGTCACGGAGCCGCAACTGCCGCGCGATCTCCCGTGCCGCCAGCAGGTTCATCTGGAAGGCCGTCTCCTCGGCGTTGTTGTCGGCCCGGAAGTTGCCGCTGTTCACGTCGATGGCCACGAGGGCCTCGGTCTGCTCGATGATGAGCGAGCCGCCCAAAGGCATCTCGATCCGCTTCTGGTAGATCTTGGAGATCTCGTCCTCGATGTTGTACTTGTGGAACAGCGGCTCGGTGCTCTCGAAGTAGCGGATACGGCTGGCGAAGCGGGGCATGACGATCTGGAGGAACTCGCTGGCGTGGGCGAAGGCGTTCGGCTCGTCGACCCAGATCGTGTCGATGTCGTTGGTGAAGATGTCGCGGATCGTCCGCGTGATCATGTCCGACTCGCGGTAGATCTCGATCGGACCGGACACCCGCTTGATCCGCTTGACGACGACCTGCCAGAGCCGCAGCAGGTAGGCCAGGTCGTTGCGCAGCTCGCGGGCGTCCCGGTCGATGGCGGCCGTGCGGACGATGAAGCCGACGCCCTTGGGCGGGTTCAGCGTCGCCATGATCTCACGCAGCCGACGGCGGGCCTCGAAGTCCTCGATCTTCCGCGACACCCCGACCCGGTTCAGGCTCGGCATCAGCACCAGGTAGCGTCCGGCGATGCTGATGTAGGTGCTGAGTGTCGGCCCTTTGGTGCCCACCGCCTCCTTGATGACCTGGACGATGACCTCCTGACCCCGCTTGAAGATCTGCTCGATCGGGGGCTTGGGTAGGCCGCGGTCCCGGCCCCCCCGCGGACCGGCCTTGAAGCCGCTGGTGCCCCGCCCGCCGCGGTCGCTGCCGCCCCGAGAGCCGCGGTCGCGGTCGCGGTCCCGGCCGCCCCGTCCCCGACCCCGGTCGCGGTCCCGGCTCTGGCTCGCCCGGCGGTCCTCGAAGTCGTCGTTGAAGCCGCGGCCGACACCGCTCTCGGCTTCCTCCGTCTCCGGCCCCCCGGCACCGGATAGCTGCTCGAGTTCCTGTGCGACCTCGCGGGCTTCTTCCTCGGCGTCCTCGGCCGTCTCCGGGTCGCTCGCGTAACCGTTGGCGAATCCCTCAGGCTCGGGGCGGTCGGAGGCAGGGGCGAATCGGTCGTTCGGGGCGTCGGGGTCGAAGCCGCCGCCGTCCTCGAAGAACGGGCGGATTTCCGGCTCGTCGTCGTCGGCAGTGGTGTGCCGCTCGGCCCCGCCCATGTACTTCGGTTTGTCTTCCCTCCCGGCTTCGTCGGGCGTGTCGCTTTCCCCTTCGGTTTTCTTGCGGCCGCGCCGCGGCTTGGGTCGGCCCTTGGCCTCCGCCGCTGACTCGCTCGACTCGGCGGCCTCGGCTGCGGGTTCCTCGGCCTTGGCCTTGGGCCTTCGCGGCCGGGTTCGCTTCTTCGGTTCGGCCTCAGGCTCGGCCACGTCGCCGCCCTCGCTCGCTTCCGGCACATCGGGGCTGGTCTGGGGGGGACCGCTTTCGCTCTCCAGAGGCGGTTCGGGGGTCCGCGGTTCGACCTCCACCGGCGGGGCCGGCGGGGCCGGCGGGGCCGACGCGGCGGTCACGATCGGAGCGGAGGGGACGATGCTCGCGGGGTTCGCGGCCGGGTCCGGGGCGACGATCCCCGAACCGAAATCTTCGTCTGCCGGCCCGGAGGTCTCGGCGGGCGTCGCCTCCCTTGCCGGCGGGGGGGTCGTGGATAGGTTCGTGCCCGGTCGGTTCGCCCGCCGCGGCGGTGGCAGGTCATCGACGATCCCGGTGGCAAAACCGTCCTCGTCGTCCGGGTTGTCCGGGTCGTCCGGGTCGTCCTCTCGGTCGTCCTCTCGGTCGTCCTCGTCGCCCTCGTCGGCCAGTTCCCCGCTCGCGGCGGCCGGGCTGTCGTCCGTCGGCCAGCTCTCTTCCCCGGGAGTTTCTTCGTTAAGGGAGGCGGAAACCTCCTCGCTGGCCGGGGTGTCGTCGCTGGCCGGGGCGTCGTCGCTGGCCGGGGCGTCGTCGGTCAAGCCAGCGGCGAAGTCCTCCATCAGTTCCTCGTCCGGAGGTGCCGGGGTTTTGGCGGCGGCGGACTGGGGCTGGAGGAAGGAAGTCAGGGGCTGGGCCTGACGTGTGCCGCCTTCACGGCCCCGCCCGCCGCGCTCCTCGGGCTCGCCGCGGCCGGTCGCGCGTCCGTACTCGCGGTCCAGCTCGGCCTCGTATTCCGCCAGGTCTTCCTTGGAGAGCAGGTGCTTGTAGTAGGCGGGATCGACATCGGAGACGTGCAGGAATCCGTTGCGGCCGATGCCGAAGTCCACGAACGCGGCCTGGATACTGGCCTCGATGTTGACGATACGGCCCTTGTAGATGTTGCCGACGTAGCTCTCCTGGCTGGCACGTTCGACGTAGAGTTCCTCGAGTACGCCGTCCTCGACGATGGCGATGCGGCATTCCTCCGGTTGGAGGACGTTGATGAGCATTTCCTTCTTCATCGTGTGTCTCGTGTCGGGGTGGTGGTTGGTCGGCTGTCTCCGGCCGTTGCCCCCCTTCGGATGCGGATGCCCACAGGGGGAAGCGGCGGAGGTCGGAATTTCCTCGCGTCACTCGACGACCGGTCCGGCCGGGATCGGTCCCCGGTCGGCGGTCGCGTGGTCTTCGTCGGTGTCCTCGTCGGGCTGGACCGACGAAGGGGGTGTCTCGTAAGGCCGGGTCTGGGCCGGTCCGTCCGGCGGTTGATCGTTCGGGTCGCCGGTTATGACCTCGTCGCGCAACTCGACGGTCACCCGTTCGACGACGCCGCCGGCCTCGACCACGTCGCTTGCGTCTAACAGCCGCAGCAGTTCGTCGGGGCGTGCCGTTCCCGTCTGGGTCACCCACAGGTCGATCGTCAGGCGGTCCTTGGCGACGGCCAGACCGCGGAGGTAGGGACGGATGTTCAACATCTTCGGACTGGGCTTCAGGCGGCCCACCCAGACCTGAGCTTCGGCCAGGAGCCGCTGGCAGTTCGCGGCGATCCGGTCGCAGCGGTCGGGGGGTAGGGCGAGTCGGTAGACGGCGCGGCGGGGGCGGGCCGTCGCCCGGGCGGGGATGACCGAGACGCGGGTGAAGTCGAGTCCGGCGGGGGCCTGGTGACGCAGGGCGGCCAGGGTCTCGTCCTCGTCGCGTGGCGTGAGGAACTCGATCTCCACGACCTCGTCGAGACCGACGACGCCGAGCGGCAGGGGCAGGGCGAAGACGACCCGCGGCGTGGGGTGGAAGCCGGCCGTGGTTTTGAACGGCAGGGCGGCACGGCGGAGCATCCGCTCCAGGCAGCGCATCAGGTCGTGGTGCGAGAGCAGCTGGAGGGTTCCGGTCTTGGCGAATCGGAATCGTAGTTTGTCACCGGGCATCGGTTCGGCCGCGCCGGTCTGCCGAGCGGGAGTGCCGGGTTCGCGGGCACAGGCGGACGGCTGGCCTGTCGTCGAACCGGGCACGATCGTCAGAGCAGTCCGGCGTGTCAGCCCCTCCTGGCCCTCCCGAGTGCGGGGAGGGTCGGACGGAGGTCGGCGTTCCGATGCCCGGAGGTCAGAGGCGGGGGCATGGCGGTGGTTTCGGTCGTCCTCGTCGTCGCAACCCGTCGCGGGCCGAACCGGACTTTCCCGGCCACCGGCGGTGGCGTCGGGACTTCCGGGGCCGGATTCCTCACCGGGGTTTGGTGCCCCCCGATTCGAGGTCGTATCCGGGCTTAGTCGGCCGCCTCGGGGAGGATGCGGCGTAGTTGTTCTCGGAGGAAACTGCCCACCTGTCGGGCGGTTTCCAGGTTCAGGGCGGTCTCGGCGAGGCGTTCGGCCTCATCGATTCTCAGCTGACGGATGACCCGCTTGATTTCGGGGATCTTCCGTGGTGTGGCGCTCAACTGGCGGAGCCCCATGCCGACCAGTAAGGGGGCATAGAGCGGTTCCCCGCTCATCTCCCCGCACACGTTCACCTCGATCTCTTCCTTCCGGGCCGCCTCGACCACCTTCTTGATGAGCCGGAGTACGGCGGGGTCGGCGGGGTTGTAGAGGTTCGCCACGTTCTCGTTGTTCCGGTCCGCGGCTAACGTGTACTGGATGAGGTCGTTCGTCCCGATGGAGAAGAAATCGACCTCGCGGGCCAGCACGTCGGCCAGTAGTGCGGCCGAAGGTACTTCGATCATTGTACCGATCGGCACGTCCCGTTTGAAGGGGATTCCTTCTTCCTCCAGGTCTTCCTTGACCTCGTTGAGCAGGGTCTTGCAGTGGCGGAGTTCCTCGACGGTGCTGATCATCGGGAACATGACGCGGACGTCGCCGAGGACGGCGGCCCGGAGGATGGCCCGCAGTTGGGTCTTGAACAGGTCGAGGTTGCGCAGGCAGAGCCGGACGCTTCGCAGGCCGAGGAACGGGTTCCGCTCCGAGGCCAGTCCGCCGGTCACCTTGGCGAACTTGTCGGCCCCCAGGTCGAGGGTGCGGATGACGACCGGTCGGTCCCGGCCGAGGGTGAGCAGGACCGACTTGTAGGCCTCGTAGTGCTCCGCCTCGCTGGGGTCGGCCGACTTGTTCAGGTACAGGAATTCGGTGCGGTACAGTCCGACGCCCTCGGCCCCGCGTTCCAGGCACTGGCTCGCCTCCTGGGACAGCTCGATGTTACCCAGCAGACGAACCCGGGTGCCGTCGAGGGTCGTGGCCGGCTTGTCCTTGATCGACTCGTAGCGGTCGGCCCGTGACCGCTCCAGGGCGCGCTTCTCCTCATAGCGGGCGATGGTGGCCGGGTCGGGGTCGATGATCAGTAGCCCCTCGGTGCCGTCGACGATGACGGTGTCACCGCCGGACACGTCGGTCAGGAAGCGGCCCAGGCCGACCACGGCGGGGATCTCCAAGGCCCCGGCGAGGATGGCGGTGTGGCTGGTGTTACCGCCGCTTTCGGTGGCGAAGGCGTGAACCGTCCGGGGGGTGAAGTCGGCGGTGTCGGACGGCATCAGGTCGGTGGCCAGGACGATGACCGGCTCGGTGAGTCCGCCCAGGGGTTCGGAATGCTGCCCGAGGAGTAGGGAGAGGATCTGCCTTTCCAGGTCGATGAACTCGGCGATGCGGCGGCGGATCTCGGCCCGGGCGTGTTCGGGGAGCTTGAGGGCATTCTGTTCGAGCTTCTTGACGTAGTCGCGGATGAAGCGGCTGACGGCGTAGTCGGCGGAGTAGGACTGGCCGCGGATCAGGTCGTTGAGTTGGGCCCGGAAGGCGGGGGATTCGAGGGCCGACTCGTGCGCCCCGAAGATGTTGCCGAGGGCCGGGCCGAGCCGGGCCGTCAGCCGTTGCCGGGTCTCGCGGGCCTCGGCGGCGGCCCGCTCCAGGGCGTTCCTGAGGCGTTCGACTTCCTCCTCGGCGTTCTCGGGCTGGATCGTCTGGTGCGTGATCCGCACACCCTCGGTGTCGAGGACGAGGGCCGGCCCGATGGCGATGCCGGGGGATACAGCAATACCGCGTTTAACTTGCATTCGCCGGGGTGTCCGGGCAGTGGGTCAGGCGTCGGGTCCGGGTCCGCTCGGCGGCCCCGGGGGTTCAGATGGCGTAGTCTTCTCCGCTCGGGTCGCCCAGGATCTCGGCCAGGCGGGGCAGGGCGACGGCGGCATCCGGTCCGTCCACCTCCAGGACCAGTTCGGCCCCCGGGGGGACGGCCAGGATGATGAGGGCCCACAGGTCCTTGCCGTCGGCCTGGGCCTCGCCGTTGCGCAGCACCACGGTCGCCCGGAACTCTTTGGCGGCCCGGTGGAAGCGGTCGGCGGCCCGCATGTGCAGGCCGAGCGGGTTGGTGATGCGGACGAGTTGCCGCAGCGGTCCGGCGACCGCCTCGGGGGCGCGACCGGGGCGAACCGGTTCGGGGGCTTCGCCCCGCGGTCCCGGTTCGGGGTTCGCCATCCTTCCAGTCATGTCCGGTCCTTCCGGTATTCGCCGAGTGAACCAGCCGCGGGGTCGCGTGCCGTGGGGGGCGGAGCGGTCACGGGCTAGCTCCCATCCCTACCATCCGGGGGCCGCCGTCTCCAGCAGGTTCCAGATCTCCTCCGAACTCTCGCAGCCGCGCAGGCGGGCGACGAAGTCGGCGTCCTGCATGGTGCGGACGACGGCCTCGAGTGCCCGCAGGTGGACGCCGGGTTGGTCGTGCGGCGAGAGCAACAGGACGAACACATAGGCCGGTTCGCCGTCGAGACTTCGGAACGGCAGGCCGCCCCGCGACAGGGCCAGGTTGCCGATCAGGCGGCTCACCGCCGGGTGGCGGGAGTGCGGGATGGCGATCCCCTGACCGATCCCGGTCGTGCCGATCCGCTCGCGGCCCATGACGGCCTTGACGATGTCGGGCAGGTCGGACTCCCGGAAGCACCCCGCCGCCTGCAGGGCCGACGCCGCCTCGGTGATGACCTGTTCCTTGACCCGGGAAACGGCGTCCGCGTCCTCCGGGTTCACGCCGTCGGCCACCACCCTGAGCCGAGGAATGATCGCGTCGCGGACGAGGAAATTGGTCAATCGCATGCGGTGTTCTCCTCGACGCGGCGTCCCGCCGGTGCGCTTCGTCTCGGCGGCCAGTCCCCAGGGAACACGCCGGGCTCAGGGGGTGACGCCGCCGTTGTGCGACGGGTCCCGCCGATGGTCCTGAATCTTTTCCTTGTAGTGCTTAATCTGGTTCTTGATCCGATCGGCGGCCAGACCGAAGGCGTGAACGACGTCGGTGTCACGATCCTGGGCGACGAACTCGTGCTTGTGCTCGGCATGGGCCAGGATCTCGACGGCGAGCTTGTTCTCCCGGTCCCGGCTCAGGTCGACGGTCACCACGATCGACGTGAGCCGGTCGAAGAAATGGAGCAGTTTCTCGGCTCGCTCTTGGAGCAGTTTCTGTGTGTCTTCGTTCAAGTGCCCGTGTCGGGCGGAGACTGTCACTTGCACCGCACAACCTCGTCAGGGTCAGGGCCGCGGCGGCGTCAGGGCCGTGTCGGCCCCGGCCGGGGGGTGGTCAGCTTCTGTCGCGTGTCGCGGATCGGAACGGCTCCGATCAGTAGCGGTCTTGGCTACCATCTTACTCGTTGCTCCCGACCGGTTCAACCGACCGCCACCGCCGGCCACCGCCGGCCACCGCCGGACACCGCCGGACCGGCTAAGACCTGCGGTCCGGGTCAGGGGCAAGCGGCCGATCGGTTACTCGCGTCGTGAGCTACTCGCGTCGCAGGATGCGAACCCGCATCCGCTGGCCGATCAGTAACGACTCGGTCTGGCCGTCCAGGGTGATGATGCACTCGACGGTACGCCTGTCGTTCGATTCCCCCGGTTCCGAGAGGACCTCCCGCCGGGCCGCCACGACGCGACCGACCGCCGAGACGGTACCGGTCCAGGTCGGGGAGTCGCTCCGGGCGTGGTCGTGGATCGTCGCCTTCAGCCCCTCCTTGACCCGTCCGAGGAATTCCTGCTCGAGCTCGGCCCGTATCACGAGCGGGCCTTCGGGTCGGAAGTCGATGGGGGCCTGGGGCGATCCGGGGGCGATGCTCTGCCCGGGCGAGGCCCGGACCCGCAGGACCGTGCCGGCGGTGGGGGCCAGCAGGGTACAGTCGCGGACGGCCTTTTCCGCCAGACGCAGGGCGACGCGGGCCATCGTCTCCTTGGCTTCGGCGGCCCGGACGGCAAGCCCCGGGTCGGTCGCTTCCAGCTCCCGCAGCCGCGCCCGTTCCACCTCCTCGAGTTGCTCGAACTGACGGACTTCCGACTCGGCGGCGAGAAGCTCGGCGGCGGTCACCGTGCCGAACGTCTTGGCCGTCCTCTTGGCGTCGAGGAGCCGGCGGGCGGCGGCGACCCGGTCGGCGGCGGCACTGACGGCCGCCTTCTGGGCGTCCCGGCGGAGCGGGTGTCGCTTCAACTCCTGTCGGGCCGCCTCCACCTCGACGGCGGCGGCGGTCACGGCCGCGGTCGCTTCCTCGACCCGCAGCCGCGGCGTCTCGTCGTCCAGCCGCAGGAGTTCACTCCCCGCCTCGACGTGCTGCCCCTCGACGGCGTAAATCGCCACGACCTTGCCGGGGACCGACGGTTCCAGGGGAATGACCGGCTTAAGCCCGTCCACACGGCCGAGGCACACCACGTCGAGTTCCGTCGCCGGCGGGCCGGGCTGGCCGGCGCCTCCCGGCGGCCGCGACACCCACCAGACGATGCCCACGAGGGGGACCGCTAACACGATCAGGAAAAGAACGGCCCCGAGTCCCGGTATTCGCGTGCGTGGTTCAGACATCGAACGGTTCCCGCCCCAACGGATAGGCAAGAGATAAGGAAGGCGACGGTCGTGCCGTCAGCGAGGTACGGTCGTGGTCTGTGCGGGTGTAGGTTTGCGCCATCAGTGAGGTACGGTCGTGGTCTGTGCGGGTGTACGGTCGTGGTGTCAGCGGATGTTATGGGCCGGGTCGATACTCTGGAACGAGCGCAGGGCGGCCAGGCCGGAGCTGACGGCCATCGCCAGGGTGATGCACACCGCGGAGAGCAGGACCAGCGGGTGGAGCCGTACCGCCGTGCCGAGCGATCCGGCCCCTTCGGCCAGGAGCAGGACCACCGGCACGGCCAGCAGGATTCCGAACAGGCCGACCCAGAACGATTGGGCCAGGACGCTGAGCTGGAGCCGCCAGCGGGGGATGCCCATGGCCCGGAGGGTGGCGAACTCGCGGTGGCTGGCGGTTGTGGCGGCGTAGAGGGTCTGGCTGGTCACCACGGCACCGACCAGTAAGCCGAGCAGGGCGGTGAAGCCGACGGTGATGCCGGCTTTGGTCGTTAGCAGCCAGTGCAGGCGGGAGCGGGAGGAGAACTCGTCGGCCGTCAGGGCCGTCATTCGCGGGTAGGCGTTGAGGCGGCGGGCGACGGCCTCGGCCCCGGCGGCATCCCGGGTCTTGGCCAGCAAGTAGGTCACCTCGTCGTGTCGGTAGCCGAGCAGTAACCGGGCGGTGTCCAGCGAACAGAACAGGTACGGGCCGCCGAGGCTGCGATAGCCCTTGACCAGTCCGACCACCTGGACGGTGCGACCGAAGACCTCGGCCCGCTCGCCCTCGCCGCGGATGCCCAGGCGGCGGAGTTCGGACTCGTCCACGGCCACGGCCAGGGGCTGCGACAGGCGGGCCAGGAGTTCGGGGTTGGTCCGCACGGCCTCGACGGCCGCCAGCGAGTGGGGGTCGAGCCGACTCCCGACCACGGTACAGACCTCGGACAGGGTTTCGGCGGAAGACCGGCCCGGGCGGGTCCAGATCGCGAAGCCGACCACCGCCGGTTCCGCCCGCTCGACCTCCGGGTTGGCCACCAGTCGCGCGACCCATCGCTCCGGGATGGGACGACCCAGATCGACGCTGCGGACCCCCGGATAGCCGACCCAGACATCGGCGCTGGCGTCGTCCACCGGCAGGGACATCATGCTGACCAGACCCAGACCCAGCCCGGCCTGAACGCTGACGAGCACGGCCGAGAATGCCACCGCCAGGATGGCCGGCAGGAATCGCTGCCGCTCGTACCAGATGGTGCTCAGGGCGTAGCTCACGTTCGTCGGCGGTCGGGGCCAGGGGGTTCGGGGCCGGGTTCAGGCGGCCCGGCAGCGGCGCGGCGTCATGGCTGTGGTGGGTCCGGTTCGGGGTTCACAGCCAGATCTTCATCCGCTCCCGGAGTCCGCTCGGCAACTTCTGGTCGAGTATCTTCCTGACCTCGCTCGGGTGGTAGCGGGTACTGAAGTGGGCGACCACGATCAACTCGTTGCGGAACCGCTCGAGCCGTTCGACGAAGTCGTCGAGGTGCATGTGCCCGAACTTGTGGATCTTGTCCCGCCGGTGGCTCGCCCGGATGAAGCTCATCTCGGTGATGAGGATCTTGGCCTCGTAGCAGGCCGGACAGGCGTCGAGTCCGGCGGGGGCCGTGTCCCCGGTGTAGGCCACCAGCGGGATGCGGACCTCCCGCGTGATCGCCACGCCCGACAGCCGCAACTCCTTGATCTTGTGTCCCGGCAGGCCGACGAACTCCTCCTTCAGCTTGTGGCGTCGCTCCCAGACGACGTAGCCCCGGCTCGGGATGGTGTGGACCGTGTCGAAGACCGTGACGAGGTGTTCCCGGCTCAGTTCGATCTCGTCGCCGGCGGTCAGCCCGCGGACCTCGGCCAGTTGTCGGCCCCGGTCCAGTCGCTGCATGATCGCCAGCAGCTTGCGGACCTCCTCGAGGCACTCCTGAGGCACGAAGACGGTCGGCGGCTCCATCTTCATCATCCGCCGGCGGGCGACATAGACCGGCAGCGCCGCGATGTGGTCGAGGTGGCTGTGCGTGACGAACCACGTCGGGGTCCCCATGAAGTCCCAGGGCTGTGCCCCCAGGTCGAAGCCGATCTTCAGTTCCGGCAGCCGCCAGCACGTCTGCACGGCGGCACGCGACCACCCTTCGACCGTCAGCCCCGCGTGGGCGACCGACAGATAGGGACAATTGTCTACCGGCCGGTCGGAATTCATCGACAAGCTCCGTGGCACCATCACGGCGATATCAGGCGACCCGAGGCCAGGACAGCCCCGGGCGGCGGGCGGTTCGTGCGACCCGTTGAGTTGATGTGCGACCGCCGGTCCCCGGTGGCAACGAAAACCCGCTTGACGGCCGGTGTCGTTCTCGGCATACGACCCGGTTCCGGGAAGGTGGAGGTATTCTGCCATGCGAAGCGGACAGCGAAGCGAACACAGGTCGGCGGTCGTCTCGATGGCGATCCTGGCGGCGTTGGGCCTCGGCTCGACCGGTTGTGAACACCTGAGCAACACCGAGAAGGGGGCCGGCATCGGCGGGGCCTTGGGGGCCGGCGCGGGCCTGGCCGTCGGGGCACTGACCGGTAACCCGCGGACGGGGGCGGCCGTCGGCGGTCTGATCGGGGCCGGCACCGGGGCCCTCGTCGGGAGCGAAAAGGACGAGCAGGTCCGCCGCGAACGCGAGGTCATCCACGCCCAGGCCCAGGCCACCGCCGCCGCCCAGGCCCGCCAGCAACGCATGGGCGTCGCCGACGTCATCCGCTTGTCACAGAGCGGCGTGGACGACCAACTCATCATCAATCAGATCCACAACTCCGGCAGCACCTTCGACCTCGTCCCCTCCGACCTGGAGATGCTCAAGAACAGCGGCGTCTCGGCCGCGGTCATCGCCGCCATGCAGGCGGCACGACCGGTCAGCCCGATCAACACGCGGGTCGTCGTGCGGAACCCGCCTCCGACCACGACCGTCATCTACGAGGAGTCGCCACCGGTCGTGGTCCGGCCCGTATTCATCGGCCCGCCCCCGCCGAGGCCGGTCATCATCTATCGCCGCTGGTAAGCCGTTAAGACCAGCAGGTGTTGCTCCTCTACCGCCACTCGCACTCGGTCGCGGTCGACCCGACTCGGTGACACCCGTCGCCGGCGGTCGGCCAAGCGGACGGCCGAGCGGTCATCGGTCGTCGGCCGTTGGTCGTATCCTCGTTGGTCGCCGGTTATTGGTCGTCGGTCGTCGGTCGTTTCACGGCGGTGTGTTCGTACACCGTGTCCGGCCGTTGAACACGGGGACGGGGTGACATAGACTAATGGCAGACACCGTGAACGTGGGCTGAACCGATGCCGCGGGCCGCGATTTTAGGCGAGAACCTTCGACCCCTCCGGTCACACCGGGGCCGGTTCTCTTCGTGCATCGCCTAGCCTGCCGATGACCCCCACGAAGCAAGCACCTGCGGCCCCGGAACCACTCGGAAGTTCCGGGGCCGTTCGCGTTCCCGGGTGACACCCGGAGTGCCTTACCCCGGACTGGAGCCGAACCGTGCCCCCGACCGAACCCGATCGCGTCATCATCTTCGACACGACCCTCCGCGACGGCGAGCAGAGCCCCGGTTGCAGCATGAACCTGGGCGAGAAGCTGGAGATGGCCCACGCCCTGGCCGGCCTCGGGGTCGATGTGATCGAGGCCGGCTTTCCGATCGCCTCGCCCGGTGACTTCGAGAGCGTCCGCGAGATCGCCCGGCAGGTACACGGTCCGGTGATCTGTGGGCTGGCCCGCTGCAACGCCGCCGACATCGAGCGGGCCGCCGAGGCCATCCGCGATGCCGCCCGTCCCCGCATCCACGTCTTCCTGGCGACGAGTGCCATCCACCGTGAGTTCAAGCTCCGCATGACCCCCGAGGAGGTCGTCCGCAAGGCCGTCGAGGGCGTCAAGCGGGCCCGCGAACGCTGTGAGGACATCGAGTTCTCGCCCGAGGATGCCGCCCGGACCGAGCCGGACTTCCTGGCCGAGGTCGTCGAGAGGGCCATCGAGGCCGGTGCCACCACCCTGAACATCCCGGACACGGTCGGCTACGCCGTTCCCGAACACTACGCCTCGATCATCCGTCACCTGAAGAAGACGGTCCGCGGCATCGACAGGTGCGTCCTGTCGGTCCACTGTCACAACGACCTGGGCCTGGCCGTGGCCAACAGCCTGGCCGCACTGATGGAGGGGGCCCGCCAGGTCGAGTGTACCATCAACGGCATCGGCGAACGGGCCGGGAACACGGCCCTGGAGGAGGTCGTCATGGCCCTGCACACCCGCCGCGACTTCTACGGCCTGACCACCGGGATCAACACCCGGCAACTCTACCCCGTCAGCCGCAAACTGTCCCACATCACCGGCATGCAGGTACAGCGGAACAAGGCCATCGTCGGCCAGAACGCCTTCGCCCACGAGGCCGGCATCCACCAGGACGGGATGCTCAAGGAACGCAGCACCTACGAGATCATGAGGCCCGAGGACGTGGGCATCCCCCGCACCGAACTGGTCCTGGGCAAGCACAGCGGCCGACACGCCCTGAAGCAGCGGGTCATCGACCTCGGCTACCACCTCACCGACGACCAACTCAACAAGGTCTTCGAGGAGTTCAAGCGGCTGGCCGACAAGAAGAAGGAGATCTACGACGCCGACATCGAGGCCCTCGCCGAGAACCAGCTCCAGTGCGGCACCGGCAACCTGTGGACCCTGGTCGGCTTCACCAGCACCGCCGGGACCGGTTCCCAGACCTCCGCCGCCGTCACCCTGCGGCACCAGGACGGCACCCTCCACCGCGACGCCGCCATCGGCAACGGCCCGATCGACGCCCTGTTCAAAGCGATCAACCGGGCCACCGGGCTGTCCGTCAAGGTCGTCGATTATCGCGTCCGCTCCGTCACCCAGGACATGGACGCACTCGGCGAGGCCCAGGTCGAGATCGACCACGGCGGCAGACGCTCACGGGCCCGGGCCGTCAGCGTCGACGTCATCGAGGCCAGTGCCCTGGCCTACCTGGAAGTGCTGAACCGCGTCGCCGGCCGACAGATCCGTGACCGCCTCAAACCGACCGACAACATCCCCACGGAAGTTGTGCCGACCACATGAGGGCGGTTCCTTTCGTACCGGGTACCCTTCCGCATACCCCCGCCGGCACCGGAAACCCGGCCAGGAGGCCCGCCCGTCATGACCCGCCCGTCCGCGCCCCGCTGGATGTCGACGGCGTTGCTCCTGGCCGGGGTCTACAACCTCGCCTGGGGCACCTGGGTGATCCTCTTCCCCACACTCTCCTTCGCCTACTCCGGCCTGGCCGACCCCTCCAAGCCGCTCCACTACCCTCAGCTCTGGCAGTGCATCGGCATGATCGTCGGGGTCTACGGAGTGGGCTATGCCGTCGCGGCCCGCGACCCGCTCCGCCACTGGCCCGTCGTGCTCGTCGGTTTCCTCGGCAAGCTCTTCGGTCCTCTCGGACTGGCCTACGGCGTGGCGTTCGAGGGAACCTCACCGCGGGCACTCGCGACGATCGTCCCCAACGACCTGATCTGGTGGGTGCCTTTCGCCCTGATCCTCAGACACGCCTACCAATGTCGGCGGTCCGACCACCAGGATCGCCATCCGGCGGTCTGATCACGAATCACGAACCGATCACGGATCACGGATCACACCTCACAACACGGCGGCCCACTCACACCGCAGGGGCCTGCCCTAGATCAGGCCCCGTGGGGCCGAGGACACCGCTACGGTTTCTTCACAACGGCCCGACCAGCCATTCGGTCTCGGTCGATCCACCGATGCCGCCCGGCGGTGCCGCCCGGCGCTGCCCGGCGACATCGTGCCCCGCGACATCGTGCCCGGCGCTGCCGTCCGGCGCTGCCGCGGCGGCCGGCTCGCTATCATCTTCCCCATGAACCGCCCCGGGGTGTCGCGAGAACAGTTCCTGGAGTTGGTCGTCCGTAGTCGGTTACTCGACGCGGCGACCCTGCACACTTTCGCTACCCGGCACCCGACCGCCTCGGCCCGCCGACTGGCCGGTGCCCTCATCCGTGCCGGTGAGCTGAGCCGCTTCCAGGCCGCGTGCCTGCTCCGGGGAACCTGGCAGGGCTTGGCCGTCGGCCCGTACCGCCTCCTCGCTCCCCTCGGCCGGGGCGGTATGGCAACGGTCTACCTGGCCCGCGACTCTCGACTCGCCGAGGAGTACGGTGACGAGGTCCTGATCGCCCTGAAGTTACTGCCCCCTCGCATGGCCCGCGAGGACAGCCAGAGGCTCGCCCGCTTCCGACGCGAGATCGAACTCGGCTTCCGTGTCCGACACCCGAACGTCGTTCGGACGTACGGCGGTGGGCAAGCCGACGGCGTCCATTACCTGGCCCTGGAGTTCATACCCGGCCAGACCGTTCGCCAGATCGTGACCCGGGGCGGCCGACTGGCGGTCGGAGAGGCGGCCCGCATCTTCGCCGATGTCGCGGCCGGCTTGGCCCACCTGCACGAGCGCGGCCTGATCCATCGCGACCTGAAGCCGTCCAACGTCATCGTCACTCCCGCCGGGCGGGCCAAACTCCTCGACCTGGGGCTGGCCCTGGTCCCCGGCGAACCGCTTCCCGACGACCCGAAAGTGGTCGGCGGCCGGGGTTACATCGTCGGCACGATGGATTACATCTCCCCGGAACAGGCCGCCAATGCCGTCGCCGTCACCCCCCGCTCCGACCTCTACTCCCTCGGCTGCTCGCTGTACTTCGCCCTGACCGGGACGCCGCCCTTCCCCGGTGGCACCTCCCGCGACAAGATCCGTCGGCAACGGACACTCGACCCGGTGCCGCTGAGCGAGTTGAACCCGGCCGTGCCCCCCGCGTTCGCTCGTCTGGTGGCCCAGTTGATGGCCAAGGATGCCGCCCAGCGACCCGCCTCGGCCGCTGCCGCCCGCGAACTGCTCCTTCCGTTCGCCACCCTCGCTGCCGAGAACACCCGCGTCACGCTCCGTGACGCCCTCAGTGCTGTCGATACGGCCGAGGCCCACGCCCGGCTGTGGACCGAAGGCGGGGACGAAGCCGACCCTCGCCCGGACGAGGACGTGACGGGGTTCGATCCCGGTCGGACCCTGGACCGGCGGGAGTCGGATCGTCACGCCGTCGTCGCGATCCCGGTGCCGTTACCCGCGGTTTCGAGTCGCGTAAACGTTCGGGTCGCCGCCGCCATCGCCGTCGCCGTGGTCCTGGCCGTTGTGCTCCTGGCCCTCTTCTGGGGGATCTGGTAGGACGAAGGTTAAGCTTAGGGAAGTGGACGGTCCCGGTCGGCCCTGCGGGAGTCGGCAGCGAGGGGCCGGCCGGTCCGTGTGGGTGTGGGCTCGGAGGGCGTGGAGTTGCCGCGGCTCAAGTACTTCAAGCGGTACCGCATGGAACTGGACCTGCGTTACCCCCGCCCCGGGTTCGACCTGCCGCCGGACTTCCGCTGGGTTCCCTGGCGGGCAGAGTTGCTCGACTGCCACGCCCTCATCAAGCACTACGCCTTCCGCGACGAGACGGACGCCGAGGTCTTCCCCTGCCTATCCACCCTGGCCGGCTGTCGAGACTTGATGGCCGCGATCGTGGCACGCCCCGGTTTCTGTCCGGGCGCGACCTGGCTGGTCGAGGGGCCGGACGGACCGGTGGGGACCGTTCAAGGACTGCTCGAAGCGCGGCGGTACGGGGCGGTGCAGAACCTGGGGGTGGTGCCCGCCGCCCGGGGTCGGGGGATCGGCCGGGCCTTACTACTGCGGGCCTTGGACGGCTTCGCCGCCGCCGGGGCGACCCGGGCCTTCCTGGAGGTCACGGCCTGCAACGGGCGGGCCATCGGGATGTACCGCCGACTGGGGTTCCGCTTCTGCAAGACCCTCCAGCGGGCGGTCGAACTGCCCGGTCCCGAGGTGTGTCCCGAGGTGTGCCCGGCCGAGGTTGGGATCGGATGACGGGACTTCCTAGAATGCCGGAGGCGGGGCCGGGCCGCAGCACCCCCCGGCCGCACCGCGGGAAGGGAACTCCGGGGTTCAGATGGTCTACCAGCACACCTTGGCCAACGGTCTGGTCCTGCTCGCCGAGCCGATGGAGCACGTCCGCTCGGCCGCCCTCAACTTCCTCGTCCCGGCCGGTTGCGGGTATGACCCGGAGGGCGGCCACGGGCTGGCGGGCCTCGTCGCCGACCTGATCACCCGTGGGGCCGGCGAGCGTGACAACCGCAGCCTCGCCTTGGCCCTCGACGAACTCGGCGTCGACCACGACGAGAGCGTCGGCACCATCAACATCCGCTTCTGGGCCTCGACCCTGGCCCGCAACCTCAACGCCGCCCTCGACCTCTATGCCGACATCCTGCTGCGTCCGCACCTGCCGGCCTCCGAACTCCCCGCCGCCCGGGCGCTCGCCCTGCAGGACCTCCTCAGCCTGGAGGACGCGCCACAGAGCAAAGTGATGGTCGAACTCCGTCGCCGCTACTACCCGCCCCCGCTCAACAAGGACCATCGTGGCAGGGCCGAGGACATCCAGTCGATCACCCCCGAGGCCGTCCGGGACTACCACCGCCGCCTGTTCCGCCCCAACGGTACGATCCTGTCCGTCGCCGGCAATGTCGACTGGGACTCGCTCCGCGATCGCGTCGAGCGACTCTTCGGCGATTGGGAACCGCGTGACCTGCCCGAACTCCGCCCCGACCCGTACCACACCCCGAGCGACTTCCACCTGCCCAAGGACACGCGGCAGACGCAGATCGCCTGGGCCTTCCCGAGCGCCCCGGCCGGCCACCGCGATTACTACGCCGCCCGGGCCGCCGAGGGCGTGCTGTCGGGCGGCATGAGTGCCCGCCTGTTCACCGAGGTCCGCGAGAAACGGGGACTGTGCTACTCCGTCGGCCTTCGCCACGAGACGTACCGCGACCGGGCGGCCCTCGTCGGTTACGCCGGCACCAGCTCCGACCGGGCCCAGCAGACCCTCGACGTGACCCTCGAAGAACTCCGCAAGCTCAAAGACGGCGTCACGGAGGACGAGATCGACCGCGTCAAGGCCGGGCTGAAGTCGTCCCTGATCATGCAGGAGGAATCGACCTCCGCCCGCGCGGGGGTCATCGCCTCCGACTGGTACTTCCTCGGCCGGGTCCGCTCCCACGAAGAGATCCGCGACGCCGTCGAGTCGCTGACCCCCCGTGACGTTCTCGAGTACCTCGAACGCTTCCCCGTCCGGGACGTGACCCTGGTGACGCTCGGCCCGTCCCCCCTGACCCTGCCGAGGTAAGCCCCGTGCCGACACCTGACATGACCCCCGCCCCGAGCCGCACCCCCGCCCCGGGCCTTGCCCCGAGGCCGGGACACACCCGGGTCCGCGAACCCGACGAACTCCTGGCCCCCCTCGTCTGGGTATACCTCTTCGCCGTCGTCGGCTGGCTCGTTGCCGTTCTGCTCTGGGTCTTCTGGTACCGGGGCTACGCCTGAGCCCGGTCCGAGGGCCGCAACCGACCCGACCCGACCGACCCGACCGACCCGACTAACCCGACCGACTCTCCCGGACGCGACGGACCGTCCCCGACCTGCTCGAAACGCCCGCACCTAGCGAGTGACCGATGCCCTTCCACCAGCACACCCTGTCGAACGGCCTGACCATCATCGGCGAGTCGAGCCCGACCGCCCGCTCGGTCGCCGTCGGGTTCTTCGTCCGGACCGGGTCGCGCGACGAGAGGCCCGAAGAGGCCGGCGTCTCGCACTTCCTGGAGCACATGATGTTCAAGGGAACGCCGCGTCGGTCCGCCCTCGACGTCAACCGTGACTTCGACCGCATCGGGGCCAACTACAACGCCTACACCAGCGAGGAGAACACCGTCTACTACGCGGCCGTTCTGCCCGAGTACCTGCCGCAGGCCCTGGACATCCTCGCCGACATCCTCCGCCCCAGCCTGCGGGCGGACGACTTCGACACCGAAAAGCAGGTGATCCTCGAGGAGATCAAGATGTACGAGGACCAGCCCGGCTCCGTGGCCGGGGAAAAGGCCCGTCGCATCTATTACGGCAGCCACCCGCTGGGCAACAGCGTCCTGGGCACCCCGGAGACGGTCGGTGCCTTGACCCGCGAGCAGATGCAAGCGTACTTCACCCGCCGGTACGCGGCCAACAACATCACCCTGTCGGTGGCGGGCCACTTCGACTGGCAGCGGTTCGTCGAACTGGCCGCCGCCGCCTGCTCGGGCTGGAACACGGCCGCCGTCGGCCGCGACAACCGCACCCCCTGGCCGGGCTGTGGCGGCCTGCACGTCCTCACCCGTCCCGGCGTCCAACAGGAGTACGTCCTGTCCCTGTCACCAGGACCGCCCGCCGACTCCCGCCTCCGCTACGCCGCCGACACCCTCGCCCTGGTCATCGGCGACGACTCCGGCAGCCGGCTCTTCTGGGCCCTCATCGACCCCGGCCACGCCGACTCCGCCGACTGCACCTTCTACGAGAACGACGGTAGCGGTGTCGTCTACACCTCCTTCACCTGCGAGCCGCAACTGGCCGGTCAGAACCTCGATGTCGTCCGCCGGGTCCTCGCCGAGGTCCAACGCGACGGGATCACCGCCGACGAGCTGCGGATCGCCAAGAGCAAGATCGCCGCACGACTCGTCCGCAGTAGCGAACGCCCCCTGGGGCGGATGATGGCCATCGCCTCCGCCTGGACTTATACCGGCGAGTACCACGACATCGACGCCGAACTGGCCCGCTACGACGCCGTCACCCGGGACGACATTCGCGACTTCCTGGACGCCTACCCGCTCGACCGCACGACCATCGTGGCCTTCGGCCCCGCCACCTCCCTCGCCGGTGTCGCCGGTCTGCCGACGTGACGGAAGGAGCCGGCGAAATGCCGGTCGCCCCCCTCGCCTGTGGTGCCTCGATTGTGGTGCCTCGATTGTGGTGCCTCGACCTCGGCCATGCACACCCCCGCCGGCGGGGGAGCGGTCGGCATGAAAACGGTCGGCATGACACGGGGTACGACACGAGCTGCCGCCGGGGACCCGCCGCCCGACCGCAAGTTCGTGGCCCTGTCGCGGTCTTGACTCGCCCGATGCAGTGGCGCACGCTTCTCCCGTAACCGGTCCGACGCCCCGATGGCCGAGGGGCCGGCACGTCCCCCCGCACTTCCCGAGGTCGGTCATGTCCCGTGTGTCTCACGAGCGGTTAGCCCGCGCGGCCGGCATCATCGCCGGTGGCTCTTCCGTTGCCGTCGCCGCCGCCGAGGTCCAGGTGAGCGTGGCGACGATCCGTCGCTGGATGAAAGACCCCCGCTGGCGTGCCGCCTATGAACAGGCCCGCCGGGCGGTCGTGACCGAAGCGGGTAACGAAGCGGTGCTGGTCCTGCGGTCACTGCTACGTAGCGGCGATGCCGCGGTCCGGTCCCAGGCGGCGCGGGCCTTGGCCTCGGTCGCCCTTCGTGCCGGTAAGGGAGCTGTGGCTGACGTGCCCGGGCAACGGGCCGGTCGGGCCGAGTGGGTCGGTCGGACCGGGCGAGCAGGGCGGGCCGAGTGGGCCGAGCGGGAACCCGAGGAGGTCGGGGAAGCGGTCCGCCTCCTCCGCTGCCTGCGGGCCGCTGCCGATCGTTCCTGGGAGGAGTTCACCCGTGCGTGCGACGAGCAAGTCGAGCGACTGATCGACACCGACCCGAACGCGGCGCGCCGGCTCCTGCGGGAGTGGCATCAGGAGTTGATGCGACTTCCTGGGGAGCAAGCAGGCTGACGCGGGGATCGGACCCGGAGATCGGACCCGGGGATCGGACTTCGCTCAACTCAGCCCCGACCGAGCGGACGAGCGGGCGGTCCGGTCCGGACGGGGAACCGTGATCGGCTCGGGGATCAGCGGTCGGTCGCCAGGACCCGCAGGATCAGGGGCGGCTCGGGATCAGCGGTCGGTCGCCAGGACCCGCAGGATCAGGGGCGGGGCGGCATGCTCGGTACCGGCCTTCTCTGACCGGGCCAGCACGACGACCGGTCTTTCGGTCGGCGTGACCCACGGCTCGCAGTAGAGGGCGATCTCGCGGCTCGTTTCCCGCTCGGTGATCAGAATCCCGTTCAGCCCGACATTCAGCACCCGAACGCCGTGCGGTAGGCCGCGGACCTCCAGGGGTACCCGCCCGGTGAAGCCGCCCCGTCGCTCGACGTCGACCACGAACCTGGTTTCCTGACCGGGACGGATGACCACGGCGGCCTGCCGGGTCCGGGCCGCGAGGTCGCCACCGCTGCGGAGCGTGAGTTCTCCGCCGCTCGCCTCACGGACCACGTCCTTCCCGTCGATCCGGGCCGTCGCGACGAGGCGGGTCAATGACTTCGGACGGGTTACCGCCTCGGCCGTCGCCGACAGGGTCAAGGCGGTGGTCGTCTGGCCGGCCTCGACGGTCGTTTCCGGCGCGGAGAACCCCTCCGGCAGCCCGTCGAAGCGGACCCGCACCGGGCCGTCGAAACCGTCGATCCGGTTGACGGTCACGGTCACCGGCACGCCGCCGGATCGCCAGACCGCCGGGGCCGAGGGGGTGAATGACACCGTGTAGTCAGGTCGGGGGGGGCGAACGGTCAGCCGGAAGGCGTGGCTCGGTCCGTAAGCCCCCCGCGCGTCGCTCACCCGCACCTGGTAGGTCCCGTCGGCCGGTGGGTCGAAGAGCAGGAAGGCGTCTTTGCCGTAGCCGGGGCCGCCGTCGTCGTTGCGGTAGTACAGCAGGAACGTCGGCAGGCCGTTGGGCGGGAACGTGGCATCCGGGGGGTGAACTTCGACCTTGTAGAGCGGAACGCCCAGGGCATGATGGGTCGGCGTCGTGCCCAAGAAGCCGAGGCGTTTTCCCCCGACCTGGTAGAACTGGCAGTCGTCGTCCGGGTTACGCGGCAAGGCCAGGATGCGCAGGAGTTCACCCCCGCCGAACAGGTAGTCGTCGATGGCCAGATCGTTCCAGCTCTCCAGGCGGATGCCCGGCGAGGCCGAGTCGTGGTCGCGGAAGCTGGTGTAGGTCTTGGCGATGGCGCGGAGCCGGGCACGGGGCAGGGGTCGACCGGCGGCGTCGAGGACCTCGATGACCGGATCGACCGGCGAGCCGGCACGCTGGGCCAGGACCTCGACCACCAGTCGCTCCCCTCGGCGGGCCGGGAATCGTACCGTCGGGGTTTCGCGTGGCCGCGCCAGCAGTCCGTCAGCCGAGCCCGGCACCTGCAGGTCGGCACCGGTCCGGGGGTCGATGACCACCGCGTCGAATTCGGAGACGACGACCGCGGGACTCCCCAAGGCGGCCTCCCCGTTGACGGTCACCGGCACGGGGACTCGTGAACCGAGCGGGGCGTCGCCCGGGACACTGACCGGAACCGACAGCGGCGTGCGAGGCCCGATGCTCACCCCCGCAACGCTCACCGGCGAGGTCTGCCCCCGGCGGACGGCGAGCGGGAAGACGCTCGTGACCACCGGGACCGGCCCGGCGTGCAAGCGGTAGGCGAATTCGACCCCGCCCCGGTACTCCCGGTCCCGCAGGCCGACCGCGTACACGCCGTCTTTCGGAACCCGGAAGCCGAGGACCGCACCGCCCTCGGCGAGGATCGTTCCGGCGGAATCGCTGACCGTGAGGACCGGGTCGAACCTCCCGGCCGCCGCCGCCGTCACCACCTGAAGCCCGACCTCGTCGCCGGTCTTGCCGGTGAACCGCAAGTAATCGGTATCGCCCGTCCGATCCAGGCTGCCCCGCAGCGTGACGGGAAGAGAGACGACGGGGGCGGTCCGGAGCGAATCGTTCCCCGTCGCCTCGTCGGTCGTGGGGAACCGATCGACCGCGAAGGGGAGTGTGGCTGTTCCCCCTTCCCCGGTGAAGACGAGTTTTCCTAGTACCGCGGCCGCGTTCGCCGGGACCGTCACGTCCAGCTCCAGACGGTCACCGGACGGGGAGGCGGCCACGGACCGGACCGCAAGCCCGGGGATGTCGGCGGTCACCGACACGCCGGGGGCCAGCCCGGTGCCGGTCACCACGACCCGGGTCGTGGCCCCCCGTACCGCCCCGTCGGGTGTCACCTTCGCGGGCTGGGGGGGTCGTGGCGGGGCCGGGGCCGGTTCGGCGGCCGGCGGCGGTGGAGCGGTCGGTTCGGCGGTCGGCGGCAGTTGAGCGGTCGGGTTCCCGGTCGCCGCATCGAGCAACACTAACGCCCCATCGTGACGACCGATCGCTAACTGTCGGCCATCGGGTCGCACGGCCAGGCAGTGGATCAGGTCCGGTTGGGCCGGGACCGTCTTACCCTCGGTCAGCCTGGCGGCGTCCCAGGTCTTAAGAACGCCGTCTTCCCCGACCGTGAACAGGCGGTCCCCGTCCGGGCTGAAGGCGATCCGCCCGATCGGCTTCTCGTGGGCGAAGGCGGTGCGGACGAGCTTGCCCCCTTCCGCGGTCAGTTCCCACACCCGCAGGGCCTTATCGACGCCCCCGGCCGCCAGTTGACCGGTCCGCGGGTTCCAGGCCACGGTGTACACCCAGTCGGTGCTGTCGCTCAGGGTGTGGAGTCGCTGTCCGGTGGCGGGGTCCCAGACCTTGACCGAGCGGTCGGCGGAAGCGGACGCCAGACGCAGACCGTCCGGGCGGAAGGCCAGGGCGTAGATCGTGTCGCTATGGTCTCGAAGTGTCCGGTCCGGTTTGGCCCCCGGGGCGGCCGGCAGCTTCCAGAGGTGGATCAGGCGGTCGTAGCCAGCGGTCGCGAGTGTCTGGCCGTTGGGCGAGAAGGCCAGGGCGTAGACGGCATCGGTGTGGCCTGCCAGCTCGACGGCCGTCCCCGCCTCGGGTCGCCCACCGTCTCGGCACCGGAACAGGTGAACGACCCCTGACTTGCCCACTTCTCCGGCCGCGACCGCGAGATGCCGGCCCCCCGGGTCGTAGGCGACGGCGGTGATCCGACCCGCCACCCGGACGGGGCCGATGGAACTGCCGGTACCGGTCGGCTTGTCGGAACCAATCGGCTCATGGGAACCGGTCGGCTTGTCGGCGCGGAGCGGTTGACCGGTCGCGGGGTCGAAGAGCCGGACCTCGCCACCGGTCCCGGCTGCGAGTACCTTCCCCGACGGATGGTAAGCGACAGCGGTAACCGGGGGTGCGGGCGAGGAAGCCGGGGCCGGGACGGCCGTCATGAGCCAGGCGACGAGTGGGAGAAGGCGGCGCATGCGGGGCAATTGGGTTCGGAGTTTGACCAGGGGCGATTGGGTTCGGAGTTAGAGCAGGGGCAACCGGGTTCAGTGGTTGAACAGGAATTCGCGGCCGGTGAGGACGGCCCAGAGGAGGTCCTCGACCGCCTCGCGGCGGGCCTGGGGTCCGGTCGCCGCCGCTTCGGCCAGCACGGCCCGGAACGCCTTCCGCTCCTCGGCGGTCGGTGGTCGGCTGAGGGCGAGCAGGAAGACCTGCTCCACGATCCGCTCGTCGGTCATGTTCGGATCGGCCAGCCACCTGCCGACGACGGAGTTCTTGTCCCGCAGCTTGTCGTTGAGGGTGAACCCGTTGTTCAGGTGCAGGGCCTGGGCGACGCTGGAGTCGGCCGTGCGCTCGCAGGAGCAGGTGGCGACGCGGTCGGCCCGGCCGAAGGCGTCCAGGAAGCGGGAGACCAGCAGCGAGTCGGGCAACTGCATGGCCCGCGTGCCGAGGGGGTAGGCGGTGGTGGGAGTCGAGGCGTCACCGGCCGCGCTCAGTACCCGGTCGAAGGGCGTGGGCACGGCGGTGATGTCGGAGTAGGCGTCGAGGATGACCTCGGCGGGGAGCCGGCGGACCAGGTAGCGGGAGTAGTAGCGGTCGTCCGCGGCGTTGGCCCCGCGGGGCTTGGAGGACCGCTGGTAAGCCGCCGAGGTGAGAATCAACCGCATCAGACGCTTCGGGTCGAAGCCGTGCTTGACGAAGTCGGCGGCCAGGGCGTCAAGCAACTCGGGGTGCGACGGCGGGTTGGAGGCCCGCAGGTCGTCTTCCGGTTCGACGAGGCCGCGGCCCATGAAGTTCCTCCACACCCGGTTCACGAAGGCCCGGGCGAAGTAGGGGTTGTCCGGGTGGGTCAGCCAGTCGGCGAGGTAGTCGCGGCGGTCGAGGGAGGAGTCGAGGGGAAGGGGCTGGCCGTCGAGCGGCGCCGGCGGCATCGGGGTGCCCCGCCGCGGGTGCAGGGCGTCGCCGTCGGGCCGGGAGTAGACGAGGACCTCCCCGGGACGGTCGCCGTTCTTCAGGCCGACCCGGGCGAACAGGTTGGCGAACGACCAGTACTGATCTTGGGTCCACTTTTCGAGCGGGTGGTTGTGGCACTTCGCGCAGCCGATCGACATCCCCAGGAACGTGAGGGCGGTCGTCTCGGCCAAGGTGGCGGTATCCTTGTGCAGTACGAAGAAGTTCCCCCCGCCGTACTCCAGGGTGCTGCCGGAGGCCGTGACGATTTCGCGGGCGAGGCGGTCCCACGGTTTATTGTCGGCCACGGCCCGGCGGAGGAAGCGGTAATACGCCCACATCGCCGGCGGTTGCAGTTTGCGACCCGAGACGAGGAACAACTCGGACCACTTGTAAGCCCAGTAGTCGACGAACTCGGGGCGTTCCAGCAGCCGGTCGACGAGCTTCTCGCGCTTCTTCGGGTCCGGGTCGGCCGGAAAGGCGATCGCCTCGGCCACCGGGGGAACGATACCGCAGGTGTCGAGGTAGGCCCGGCGGAGGAATTCGGCGTCGCTACACGGCTCCGAGGGCGGCAGTCGGAGTACTTCCAGCTTCTTGAGGATCAGGTCGTCGATGAAGTTGTGGCGGGGCGAGCGGGCGAAGGCGTCGGCATCGACCGTGTTGGGGAACGGGGAGGCGACGGGGACGGTGGCGACCTTCGAGCCGAAGACGACTATGATGGCGGCCTCGCCGTGGCCGGTCACGGTCACCGCCCCGTCCTCGTCGACGGTGGCGACGAGTTCCTCGGACGAGGAGAACTTGGCCCAGCGGGTCACGTCTTCCGTCTTGCCGTCGGAATAGGTGGCCCGGACGGTGAGCCGGAACTTGCCGCCCTGCGGTGTCGCCCGGGCGTTCGGCGGGGCCACCTCGAGCCGCTCCAGTACGGGGTCGTCGGGACGCGGTCCGCTGGCCCCGGCGGCGATCCAGTTCAGAAGCACGGCATAGTTGGGGTCACCTTCGGTCAGGCGGGTGCCGCCGCCGTGCGGCAGTCGCCGCGTCGCCTTCTTCAGGATCAGGCTGTCGGCCGGGTTCGTCGGGTCGGTGCGGCGGCCGAGTGCCTGACGGGTGAGGGCGAACCAGTCGGCTTCCGGGTCGTAGCCGCGTAGCGACAGCTTCAGGCCGCCCTTGCCGGCGAGTGCCCCGTGGCAGGCCCCGGAGTTGCAGCCGGCACGGGTGAGGACGGGCAGGACGTGGTTGCGGAAGTTCGGGGAGTCCGGCGCGGCGGCCGGGGCCGGGCCGGCGGTCAGGAGCAGGAAGGCGAGCGGGCCGAGCGTGTGCTTCAACATGTTCAACCCAGAGGTTCGCATCGGGGCGTGCCGCGGGCAGTCGCGGCCGGGTCGGTTCAGAGTCGGGTCCGGTCCGGGTCGGTTCAGAGTCGGGTCCGGATCGGGTCCGGGTCGGTTCAGGCAGGGTCAGAACAGTTCGTGGATCGGCTTGATGCTGAAATCGGTCAGGGGGATCGGTCGCCCCTGCGGGCCGGGGAGTTCCTTGTGCGGATCGAGTCCCAGGCCCTGGTAGATGGTGGCGGCGACCTCGCCGGGGGTGACCGGCCGCGACTTGGGGGCGAAGGCGTGTTCGTCGGACTCGCCGACCACTCGGCCGCCCCGGAGTGGCCCGCCGCCCATCAGGATCGACCAGACGCCGGGGTGGTGGTCGCGGCCGCCGGCGGGGTTGATCTTCGGGGTCCGGCCGAACTCGCCGAGGGCCACGACCATGGTATTCGCCAGCAGGCCGCGCTCGCTCAGGTCTTCCAGCAGGGCGGAGAAGGCCTGGTCGAAGTTCGGCACGACTTCCTTGGCCATCTGCTGCACGTCGGTGAACGGCCGCGAGCCGTGGATGTCCCACGTCACCTCGTCGAAGACCGTCTCGAACATGTTGACGGTGACGAAGCGGACGCCGGCCTCGATCAGGCGGCGGGCCAGCAGGCAGGACTGGCCGAAGCGGGTGCGGCCGTAACGGTCGCGGGTCTTGTCGGCCTCCTTGTCGAGGGCGAACGCCTCGCGGGCCTTGGCCGACGACATCAGCCGGTAGGCCAGGGCGAAGTTGTCGTCGAGTTGGCGGGCGGCCCCGCTCTGCTCGAAGGCGGCCGTGGCCCCGTCGACCAAGGCCCGGAGCTTCTGCCGCCGCTCGGCCCGCACGGCCGTGATGTAGTCGGGCGGCAACAGGTCCGGCACCTTGAAGTCGGGGGCGTTGGGGTCGGCGTTCAGGATGAACGGGTCGTGCGTCTTGCCCAGGTATCCGGCGGTGTGCCCGTGTGGCAGGTTGCCGCCGGTCCGCCCGATCGGCCGGGGGATTAGCACATGGGCCGGCAGCTCGCCCCGCCCGCCCTTCAGGTAACCGAGGGCACATCCGATGTGCGGGTGTTCGACCCCACCGGTGAACAGCCGGCCGGTCTGCATCAACTGGTGGCCGGTGTCGTGGACCGCCGCCGCCGTGTGGTAGACCGACCGCACGATGCTGAACTTGTCGGCGTGCCGGGCCGTCTTGGGGAAGATCTCGCTGATCTCGATCCCGGGCACGTTCGTCTTCGTCACGCCGAACGGGCCGCGGACCTCGACGGGGGCTTTCGGCTTGGGGTCGAAGGTGTCGAGTTGGCTCGGCCCGCCCACCAGGAAGAGCATGATGCAGTTCACGTCGTCGTCCCGCCCGGCGGCGCGGAGCCGGCTGGCCGTAGCCAACGTCAGGCCCAACGGGGCAATCGCCCCGGCGTGAAGGAAGTCGCGTCGCGTCAAGCCGTCGCAGAACGTGGCCGGTCGCTTGGCATCGAGCCGGATCATGCAAACCCTCCGGCGAATCGAGGAACCCGGGGCAAGCCGTCAGCCTGCTGTAACCTCGGTATCTTTATCTTTCCTAGCAGATGTCGGCGGGTCGATCAACGAGAAAGGCCTCCGTCGGCCGGGCCATGTCGTCATCGTTATCGTTGTGCGAACTTTCAGGACCGAAGTGAACTCAAACAAGGATAAGGATGCGGCGGACGAACCGGAGATCGCTGCACCGCCGAGGGTGGGTGGGCGGTGACGTGCTCAACCCCGGGTGCCGTTCCTCAGACGGTCAGATCACCGATCATTCCGGCAGGCATGCCCTCTCGGTACACCGTCTTGGTACACCGTCTCGGTATACTATCTCGGTACACCGTGCTGACAGCGCGAGCTGTTCAGACCGCATGAACCTAAGGTCTGGTCCGGTCCGCCTTCGCTGCCAAGTTGGCGGTCAACTTCCGCCGGATTAGAATGTGCGGCGGATGTCAGTCATCCCGTTAACGATGAAAAAACTTTTTACCCCCAGCGAACGGGTGAATCATGCCCCGCACCACAGGCCGAGTCGTGCGTCAGACACAGCTCCTAACCCTTTCGCTGAGGTATGTCCTTCTTCCGGTGGTGATTCTGGGCTGCTCACTGGTCCTGGGCTGCTCCAAGAAGAACGAGGAGCAGCAGGCTCAGGCTCACAGGCACGCGCCGGCCCCGCCGGTGCAATCGGAATCGAATGACCCCGACTTGCAGAGGCGGATCGAGGAAGCCAAGCGACTCTCCCTCGAACGCGCCGCCAAGGAGCAAGGAGCAGAATTCGCAGACGATTCCGGATGTACACAAGGAGATACAAGCCCGGAACGACTGGCAGAAGCGGTTCCGTCTGCTCAAGGACGAGCGGTACCAGCGCACGCGGTTCCTCGTGGGTCAGGTCGATAAGACGATCCTGGCCTACATGAACAGCCTGCCGCCCAAGGAACATGAGCTGAGCGGACAGATTCAGGAGCAACGCAACAACTTCGTCACGAACGAGGTCTCGCTGCCGCTGCGGCCCGAGTTCCGCAAGGTCGGCCTCGATTATGTCGTCGAACGCCTGGCCTTGGAACGGGCCTACCTCAATCAATTCCAGCAACTGGCCAATCACCCGCCCAAGGGTGTCACACCCGGTGATGTCCGGGAGGTGCGTGAACTGATCGCGTCCGTGGAGAAGATCATCGCCGGCCTCGAAGCCGTGCAACCGCTCCTGAGGGCCTTGCCCGCGGCCACACCCGGGACGACTGTGGCTCAGCAGCCCCCTGCCAAGCCGCTGCCGAAGCCGGCCGAAAAGGACCCGCCCTCCTCGAAGACGGAACCGGAGGCACCGGTCTCCAAGAATTGGAAAGTGGTTGCCGACCCGGGGCCGCCGCCGCTTTCCTGGCCGGACAAGTTCCCCTACAAGGAATTGACGGGCCAACATCCGCGTCTGGTGGTCTACCCGCCCGGCAACTCGGCTTTCCTCCTGGCCGGGGTCGGCCAGACCAATATCCAGACCGGGGCCCGATACGAAAACCTCCTCGTTGGGGACATCCGCACCGGCAAACCCCTCGGGCAGGTTCGCAACGTCGGCCTGATCGCAAATCCGATCAAGTTGCCCGGGCGGCCGGCCCTCTCGCACGACGGCCAACTCCTGGCCTTCACCGACACGTCCCACCAGGCGATTCGCGTGCTGGACACCAAGACGGGCAAACCCAAGCGGCAAATACCAATTCCGGCCGACCAGTTCTCCGATTTCGCATTATTCTTCCCGCGGCCCAACCAGTTGTTAGCCATCGACTACGGCAAAAAAGAAGCGGGCACGGTCTGGGACCTGGACACCGGCAAGGAACTCGCCTCCTTCCCCGTCAAGGAACTGGAGGAGTCGGCCGGCACGGTCGCCATCAGTCCGGGTGGCAGGTTCGTGGCACTCGCTCTAAAAGACCAGGGAAGTCTGCCGGACGTCATCTCTCTGATCGACCTGACCACGGGTCAGCAGGCGGGAGAGATCCGGCCCGCAGGCCCATCCGGTCGAGTCCCGCCCGCCGTGTCCGCCCTGGCCTTCTCGCCGGACGGCCAGGAACTCGGTGCCGTAGTGAGTTACCAAGACACGGTCAACATATTAAGTTCCGTGCCGACATTGACGGTCTGGAAGCTGGCCACGGGACGCGAGGTCACGCGCGTGCCGGTGGACCGTGGCAATCGTGGCATGTTGACGCTCCAGGCGAGCGAGCCGTTGCAGTGGTTCCCCGACCAGAAAGCCGTCTTGATCAACCAGCAGATGGTGACCAATCGGGAAGACGGCAAACTGCTCGACTTCATCGAGGCCGAGGGGGAAGTCGATGCCCATTACGCCACCAAGGTTCTCGATGACAACCGTGTCCTGGTCGCCACGCACCAGCAGCGCCTGGTGGTGAAGACGGTCAAGCGCTCGGCCGACCCCTGACGGGCCGGATCGGCTGGATGGGCCGGATCGGCCAGACACAGTAGCACCGGCTGCCCGGCCGTCCGCCCGTCGCAGGCCCGCGGGGCCGACCCGATCAACCCCCTTTAGCACCCGAGCAGCCACCCGAGCAGCCGCACTTCCCGGCCAAGGTCTAGGCCAAGCGGGTGGTCCCCCTCTTCGCGGGCGGTCTCTTCGCCGGCAGCCTCTTCACCAACGGTAGACTGAGAGCCGGGCCGGTCGCGCTACCGCCGCCCTCATCTGGTAACCGAAACCTGATAGAGCCGGAAGACGCTGGGGACTGTGGCTCGAGGGAAACGCACGACATCAGGGGCACAACACCAGGTGGAGCGAACGGCCCGCAGACCTACTCCCGGGGAGAGGGTCTGGCGACCGGTATCGCGTCGAGTCGAGGAGAGAGCGATGTCATCAGTCGAGCCGGCTCGGGAACAGGCCGTCGCCATCTGGCGTGCCGCGGTCGAGGCGGTGCGGCCGGAACCGCTCGTGGCCGCGGCCGTGGCGTGCGAGGTCGATCGGCTCGGTCCCGGGCGGATTCTCGTGGTCGGTGCCGGTAAGGCCGGGCCGGGGATGGCCCAAGGTCTGGAAGCGGCCTTGGCCGACCATCTCGACCGGGTCGTGGGACTGGTGAACGTGCCGGCCGGGATGACGGCCCCCGTGCGGCGGGTCCGCCTGCACGCGGCGCGACCCGCCGGGGTGAATCTGCCGACCGAAGCGGGGGTCGCCGGGGCCGAGGAGATGCTCCGCCTGCTAGCTTCCGCCGGGCCGGACGACCTGGCCGTTTGCCTGCTCTCCGGAGGTGGGTCGGCCCTGCTCCCGGCCCCGGCCGAGGGCGTCACCCTGACCGAAAAGCTCGCCGTCACGCAACTGCTGCACCGCGCGGGGGCGACCATCGACGAGATGAACTGCGTCCGCAAGCACCTGTCGCGGGTCAAGGGCGGTCAGCTCGCGGCCGCGTTCCGGGGCCGACGGTTACTCTCACTCATCATTTCCGATGTCGTCGGTGACCCGCTCGACGTCATCGCCTCCGGGCCGACCGCACCCGACCCAACCACCTTCGCCGACGCCCTCGAGGTCATCCGCCGCTACGACCTGTTGGCCCACGTCCCCTCGGCGGTCGTCGCCCGTCTCCAGGCCGGGGTACGCGGCGAGGTCCCGGATACGCCCAAGTCGTTGCCGGAGTCGGTCGAGAATCGCGTGATCGGCAGCAACCGCGTCGCGCTCGACGCCGCCCGTCGCCGGGCCGAAGCGCTCGGCTATCGGGTGCTGGACCTCGGTTCGTTCATCGAAGGGGAGACCCGCGCGGTCGCGGTCGCCGTCGCCGGGATCGTACGAAGCATCCGCCGAGACGGGCTGCCGTGCCCGCCCCCGGTCTGCATCCTGCTCGGCGGGGAAACGACGGTCACACTGGGGGACAACCCGGGCCGGGGCGGACGTAATCAGGAGTTCGTCCTGGCCGTGCTCCAGAAGCTCGGCGCGAACGGGATGACCGGCGTCACGGTCCTCAGCGGCGGGACCGACGGGGAGGACGGCCCGACGGACGCCGCCGGGGCCGTGGCCGATGCCGAGACCTTGGCCCGCTTCGCCGACCCGTGTGTTCTTGAAGAGGCCCTGGCCCGGCACGACGCCTATCCGTTCTGGGAACGAGTGGGCGGCCTTCTAAAGACTGGCCTGACCGGCACCAACGTCATGGACGTGCGCCTCGTCCTGGTCCGCTGAGGGAGAGCGAGGGCGAACCTTATTTTGGGGCCGAACCCGTGGGGCCGAATCCGTGGGGCCGAACCCGTCGGGCCGAGCGGATCAGGCTGAATTCGTCGGGGTGGAACGCGGGAGAGGAACTTTTTTCACACCCGGCCGCGGTCGGATGTAAAAGCTACACGCCGGCAGGCCGACCGGTGCCGGATTTTTCCTATTGACCGGAGCGTCGGCCCGGGGCGGCCCCCGCTCGGCCCCGCCGGGTCGGCCCACCGCCACTGGCACGAGCCTTGCAACTGACTGGTACAACTCCCCGGCAGCCGAGCCAGTCAACACCTGGGGCCGGACGAGAAGAGGCCGGGTGCGGACCGGAACCCGCACCACGGGTCGGTCGGTCGAGGGGGTGACGGGAAGAGGTACGGAAGAACCGTGCCCAAGCGTGACCCCGCAGACCGGCCGACCCTCATGTTCTCATACACCTTCTTTTCGGTTTTCGGTCGCACTGCGTCATTTCGCACACCCTCCTCGCAATCCATCCCATCAACTCTCCTCGTAATCCGTCCCATCACCGGCCACCGTCGCACGAGTTGCCCCTGACGGACGGTCGATGGGGGGTTGTGCTTGACGTGAAGCGGCCGTGTCCCGACGATCTTCCGGGCCGTTGACCGGGCATCGTGCCGGCGATAGCATCAGATTTTGCTGATCATTCCGAGCCGTAGCCCGTTGCCGCCCCCGATGCTCACGAAGCGGATCATTCCTTGTCTGGACGTGGACCACGGCCGGGTCGTCAAAGGAACCAATTTCGTCGGTCTTCGTGACGCCGGTGACCCCGTTGAGGTGGCCCGTCGCTACGACGAGCAAGGGGCCGACGAACTCGTCTTCCTGGACATTTCCGCGAGCCACGAGGGCCGGGCGATCCTCCTGGAGATGGTGCGGCAGGTCGCCGAGCAGGTCTTCATGCCGCTGACCGTCGGCGGGGGGATCCGCAGCCTCGAGGATGCGACGCAGTTGATCCAGGCCGGGGCCGAGAAAGTGAGCCTGAACTCGGCCGCGGTGCGGGACCCCGAACTGATCTCGGCGGTGTCCCGCCGGTTCGGGCGATGTGCCACGGTCGTGAACATCGACCCGAAGCGGGTGCGGAAGGACGGCCGGGAGTTCTGGGAGGTGCAGATCAACGGCGGGCGTGTACCGACCGGGCTAGAAGCGGTGGCCTGGGCCCGACGGGTCGAGGAACTGGGGGCCGGCGAGATCGTCCTGACCTCGATGGACGCCGACGGCACGAAGGCCGGCTACGACCTGGCGATGCTCGCCGCGGTGAGCCGGGCCGTCAACATCCCGGTGGTCGCCAGTGGCGGGGCGGGACACCCCGAGCACCTGCGACAAGCGTTCGAGGCCGGGGCCGACGCCGCCCTCGCCGCCAGCATCTTCCACTACAACGAATTCTCGATCCCCGACACCAAGGCGTACCTGGCCGCCCGGGGTATCCCGGTCAGGCTCTAGTTCCTCTCCTGGTCCTGTTGTCCTTATCCTGATCCTGGTCGGATTTCATCGAACCGGAGTGTTAATCATGTCAAGCCCCCCCCCCGCAGCCGGCCCCAACGCGCCGATCCCGATCAACTCGCCCGAACCGGGGCTGAAGGTCGCCCCCGCCGTGCCGGGCGAGCCGGCCATCAACCAGTTGTTCCGCACCGTGATGCTGCACAAAGGCTCCGACCTGCACCTGAAGGCCGGGCTGCCGGGAATGATGCGGCTGCGCGGCGTCATCCAGAAGATGAACACCCCCGTGCTGACCCAGGAGACGATGGAGAAGCTGATCTTCCCCATCCTCAAGGAGAAGGACCGCAAGGTCTTCGAGGAGACCGGTGGGGCCGACTTCGCCCACGTCATCGGCAACGACGAGGCCCGCTTCCGCGTCAACCTGATGAAGCAGCGCGGCCGCCTGGCCCTGGTCGCCCGGCTGGTCAACCAGACGATCCCCTCCTTCGAGAAGCTCGGGCTGCCCCCGACCATCGAGAAACTGTGCCACTTCGAGCAAGGCATGGTGCTGCTGGCCGGCGTGACCGGCTCCGGCAAGTCGACCACCATCGCCGCCATGCTCGACTACATGAACCAGCACGAGGCCCTGCACATCCTCACCCTCGAGGACCCCATCGAGTTCGTCTTCACCGACAAGATGAGCGTGGTGAACCAGCGGGAGATCTACATCGACGTCTGCGACTGGCACACCGGTCTGAAGCACGCCGTCCGCGAAGACCCCGACGTGATCCTGGTGGGCGAGATGCGGGACGCCGAGACCTTCGAGGCCGCCGTTCACGCCGCCGAGACCGGTCACGTCGTGTTCGGCACGATCCACGCCTCGAACGCCTATAGCACCATTGACCGCATCCTCGGGCTGTTCCCGCCCAGCCAGCACGGGGCCGTCCGCCAGAGCATGGCCTTCAACCTGCGGGCGGTCGTCGCCCAGAAATTGATCCCCTCGATCCTGCCCGGCGTGCAACGGGTGCCCACCAACGAGATCATGATCGTCAACCCCACGATCCGCGACCTCATCCTCAAGGGCCAGGACGCCAAGCTCCTCGACGCCATCCGGGCGTTCTACAACGAGGGCATGATGGACTTCAACAAGAACCTGGAAGACCTGTGCCTGGCCGGCAAGATCGACAAGGCCACGGCCCTGGAGTTCTCGCCCAACCCCGAGCAACTCCGCATGGCCCTCAAGGGTATCAAGGTGGCCGCCTCCGGCCTGGTGTGACCCCGGCTCCACGTGGCCCGGACCCGTCCGACCCGGGCACGCACGGACCCCAGCCGTCGCGGCGACCCGACCCGGCCCCGGACCTGCTCCGGCCCGCCGACATCACTGTTTCGGACGCCTCGCCCCCGCGGATTTTCCTGCGGGGTGCCGTAGCCGCTTCGCCCCGCGACCGCTATCATTCACCTTCTCGGTATTACACAGGACGCAAGGGTACCTCCCGTGGCCGTTCGCATCCGCATGAAACAAATGGGCCGGACCCACCGGCACTACTACCGGATCGTCGCCATCGACCACCGCCAGCCCCGGGACGGCAAGGTGATCGAAGACCTCGGCGTCTACGACCCGCACGTGGCCGACAAGGACGCCCGCGTCAAGCTCAAGCCCAGTCGCATCAAGTACTGGCAGAGCGTCGGGGCCAAGGCGTCGGAACATTGCCAGGCGATCTTCAGGAAGTACATGAAGAAGTGGGAAGAGATCGAGGCGCAACAAGCCGCCCGGCAGGCCGAGGAGGCGGCCCGGGCGCAGGCGCAGGCGGCCGCGGCGGCCGCGGCCGCCCCGAAGCCGTGACAGCGTGCCTCGTCAGACGGTTCCTCGCGGGGGGCCGCCGCCGTGATCCGCTTCGACGTGCTGACCCTGTTCCCCGACATCTTCCAGAGCTACCTGGGGCAGAGTCTCCTCCACGACGCGATCACCGACGGGTTGGTCCAGGTGCACACCTGGAACATCCGCGACTGGACCGAAGACAAGCACCACCGGGTCGATGACCGTCCCTTCGGCGGTGGCCCCGGAATGGTCCTGATGGCCCAACCCGTGGTCGATTGTGTCGAGGCGGTGCGGGGCCGGGCCGACCCCCCCGGTACGCTCGTGATGCTCACCCCCGCCGGGGAACGCCTCACCCAGCGGATCGTCGAGAAGCTCGCCCGTGAACCCCGCCTGCTGCTGCTCTGCGGCCGCTACGAGGGGTTCGACGACCGGGTCCGGCAACTGCTCAGGCCCTGGGAAATCTCCATCGGGGATTACGTCTGCAACGGCGGTGAGGTTCCGGCCATGGTCGTGATCGACGCGGTGATCCGCCTCATCCCCGGTGTGCTGGGCGACGAGGCGAGCCTGGCCGACGAGTCGCATAACGAACCGGGCCGACTCGAGTACCCGCAGTACACCCGCCCCCGGGTCTTCCGGGGGCTTGAGGTCCCCGAAGTCCTCTTAAGTGGCAACCACGCCGCCGTCGCCAAGTGGCGACGCGAGCAGTCCGAGAAGCGGACCCGCGAGCGCAACGCAGCTAACCCCGATCACTGTGATCGTTAGCCCGACCCGAAAGTCAGCCGTGAGTCGTTCGTCGCGACCGACCGGGTCGCAGTGCCAGCCAACCGGTGCCCCATGCTCAACCCCCTCATCGGCCTGGTCGAGAAGGCCAACCTCAGGACCGACGTGCCCGACTTCCGCATCGGCGACCGTGTCGAGGTCCACCAGCGGATCCTCGACGGGGCCAAGGAGCGGATCCAGGTGTTCGAGGGCGATGTGATCGCCCGCCAGAACGGCGGCGTCAGTGAGACGTTCACCGTCCGCCGGCTCGTCCAGGGCGAGGGCGTCGAGCGGATCTTCCCGGTCCACTCGCCGCGGATCGCCAAGATCGTGGTCAAGAAGGCGGGGCGGGTCCGGCGGGCCAAGCTGTACTACCTTCGCGACCGGGTGGGCAAGGCGACGAAGATCAAGGACGACGTGAAGCGTCAGGCGAAGATCGACGCCGACCTGCGGGCCGCCGCCGAGGCCGCCGCCAAGGCCGCCCAGGAAGCCGCCGCCCAGGCCACCGCCAAAGGTGAGATGTCCAAGACCGCCCAGAAGAAGAAGGCACGCAAGGAAGCCGAGGCCGCCAAGAAGAAGTGACGCCGTGGCCGCTCCGGTCCCGCCCGACAGGCCCCCCCACCCCGCAGCACCCGGGTTCAGCCGCTGGCCGTGGTGGCGGAAATGGTTCGGTCACCGCAGCGAACGGGCCGCCGCTTGCTACCTCCGGTCGCTCGGCTACCGCATCCTGGCCGCCAACCTGACCGACCCGGCCGGCGAACTCGACCTGCTCGCTCTCGACGGCGAAACCCTGGTCGTCGTCGAGGTCCGCTCGACCTCGACCCCGGGACCGGACGCCCTGGAGAACACCGCCGCCTCGGTCGATGCCCGCAAGCAACGGAAGATCACCACCGCCACGTTGCGCTTCCTGGCCGCCCGCCGCCTCCTCGGCCGCGTCGCCGTCCGCTTCGACGTGCTGGCCCTCAACTGGCCGTCCCGGACCCGTCGGCCCGTCGTCAAGCACATCGCCAACGCCTTCCCGGCCGTCGGTCGGTTCCAGCTCTACTCCTGACCCCGGCCCGTTGCCCCGTGCTGGCCGCGGGTCGTACCGTAACCACCCGGAAGTGCCCTGGTATTCATTCCGGAGTAGTCCTTGGTAGCCCTTGACAGGCTGCCTGTTCGTTCCGAAGTTACCCCACCCCCCGTAGTGAGCGCCAAGTCGCGCTGAGGCCGTCCCATGCCGACCTTTCCGCCCGTCGAAGAGCAACTCGCCGTCCTCTTGCGGGGTAAGGCCCAGATCGAGACCGAGGCCGAGCTGCGCCGCAAGCTCGAGCGGAGCCGTGCCACCGGAACGCCGCTGCGGGTGAAGTACGGGATCGACCCGACCGGGTTCGATGTCCACCTCGGGCACACCGTCCCGCTCCGGAAGCTGCGGCAGTTTCAGGAACTCGGGCACACGGCGGTGCTGATCATCGGCACGGCCACCGCGGCGGTCGGCGACCCCAGCGGCCGGGACGCCAGCCGACAGGGGCTGACCCCCGAGCAGATCGACAGGAACGCCCAGACTTATCTGACTCAGATCGCCAAGGTCATCGACGTGAGCCGGGCCGAGGTCCGGCCCAACGGGGAGTGGTTCGCCCGCTTCGGCTTCGCCGAGATGCTCAAGCTGCTGGGGCACACGACCGTGCAGCGGATGCTCGAACGGGACGACTTCGCCAAGCGGCTCAAGGCCGGCACGCCGATCTACCTGCACGAGTGCCTCTACCCGCTGCTCCAGGGCTGGGACTCGGTCGAGGTCCGGGCCGATGTCGAACTCGGCGGCACCGAGCAGCTTTACAACCTAATGGTCGGCCGCGACCTGCAACGCGAAGCGGGCCAGGAGCCGCAGGTCTGCCTGACCCTGCCCATCCTGCGCGGCCTGGACGGCGAGAAGAAGATGGGCAAGAGCCTGGGCAACTACATCGGGCTGAACGAGCCGCCCCGCGAGATGTTCGGCAAGACGATGCGAATCCCCGACGGGTTGATGCAGGAGTGGTTCGAGCTGCTCACCGATTTCCCGCCGCCGCGGGTCGCCGAATTGCTCGCCGGCAAGCCGAACGAGGCGAAGAAAGCCCTGGCGGCCGAGATCGTGCGCTTCTACCACGGCGAGGCCGCCGCTGCCGCCGCCCTGGAGGACTGGCGTCGGCAGTTCGAGGAGCGGGGCGACCCCGAGACGATACCCGAGGTGGTGATCTCCGCCGCCCGACTGAAAGACGGCCTGATGTCGGCGGTCGACCTGATCGCCGAGACGAAACTGGCGGCGAGTAAGGGGGAAGCCCGGCGGAAGATCGAGGAAGGCGCGTTCAACCACGGCCCCGACCGGGTCAAGGTCACCGACGTGAAGGGAACGATCCCGGTGACCGACGGGTTGGTCATCCGCCTGGGTCGCAAGATCGTTCGGGTACGCCTGTCGTCCTAGCCGGTCACGACGCATTGGCCGGTCACGACGCCTGAGCCGGTCGCGATGGGTTGGCCGGTCACGACGCGGCGGGCGCGGCTCAGTTCTGCTTCGGCATCAAGTTCATCACCGCCGCGGTCATGGTACGCACGCCGGTACGGATGCTCGGCTCCGGCAGGGGGGCATAGCTGTCGGTGTGCATGCCGGGCAGCGGGGGCCCGCCCGGCTTCTGCGCCGCCTCGTACTTCTCCTGCGACACCGTGCCCAGGAAGTACATGAAGATCGGCGTCTGGCCTTCGGCGAAGCGGCCGAAGTCCTCGGCCCCCATCGCGGGCGGCCTCGGCCTGACGTTCTCCTGGCCCAAGATCTCGCGGAACACCCCGACGCACTTGCGTGACAGGGACACGTCATTGAGGGTCGGCGGGGTGTATTGCTCCAGGTTCACGCGGATGTCCGGCTCCGGGGCCCGGGCGCTCACGGCGGCCGCCTTCGCCATCCGCTCGATCGCCCTCAGCACCTGGTCGCGAACCTCGGTCTTCATCGTGCGGACGGTCAACTGGAGCCGCACCTCGTTCGGGATGATGTTGTGCTTCGTACCGCCGTGGATCGAGCCGACCGTGATGACACACGGGTCGGTCGGGTTGACTTCCCGGCTGACGATGGTCTGCAGGTCGAGGATGATGCGGGCCGCCAAGACGACCGGGTCGACCGTCAGGTGCGGGGCTGCGCCGTGCCCCCCCTTGCCCTTGACGACGATGTCGATCGCGTCGGAAGCGGCCAGGGCCAGTCCCTCGGTGTAGCTGACGACCCCGACAGGGCTGAACGGGTCGGCGTGGAGGGCCAGGGCGTAATCCGGCTTCGGGAACCGCTTGTACAAACCGTCCTCGAGCATCATCCGTGCCCCGGCCACGATCTCCTCGGCCGGTTGTCCGACGAAGACCAGTGTGCCCGACCAAGAATCTTTGAGGGCGACCAGCACCCGGGCCGTGCCGACCCAGCAGGTCATATGAACGTCGTGGCCGCAGGCGTGCATGACGCCGACCTCGTTACCGGCCCGGTCGCGGACCCTGACCTTGCTGGCATAGGGCAGCCCGGTTTGCTCGACGATCGGCAGGCCGTCGAGGTCGGTGCGGACGAGAACGACCGGTCCCGGCCCGTTCCTGAAGACCCCGACCAGGCCCGTGCCCCCCACCTTCTCGGTCACCTCGAAGCCGAGCTTCCTCAACTCCTCGGCGAGTCGGGCGGCCGTCTTCACCTCGGCCAGCGACAGTTCCGGGTTGGCATGCAGGTGCTGATAGAGTTCGACGAGTGATTTCAGGTCTGCCTCCAGGTGGCGGTCGATGGCCGGCAAGTGGGTGCGAACCGAAAAGCCGGTCGCGGTGGCGGGGTCGGCCGCCCCGGCGTTCGGGGCCGGGGCGGGGACCGGCTGCCGGGACGGCAAACCGCTTCCCGCAAGGGTGACACAAGTGATTACCAGTAAAACAGCTATGGATCGGCACAACATGGTCGCGGTTCCGTCGTTGGGGGGGCGAGGGCTGCGCGGGGGTGCGTGTCGGTCGGCTCGGCGTCGTTACGCTTCTGCCTCTGCCTTCAGGGTCGCGGGTCGCTCGCTCGGAAGAATTCCGGGGATTCGTGTCACAAGCTGGTCAATCCCCCGTTCGGGCAGGCGTATAGTGTAATGAACACCTTTCCACACATCGTCACAGCCCCCGTGCGACCGATCTCGGCGGCCAGTAGCCCATCGCAACGAACGGGGGGTACGAGCGAAAACGGAGACCGACCCGATGGCCACTAAAGTTTTAACATTAAAGCAACGTAAGTCGATTTTCCAGGCTCTGGTCAAGGCCCAGGACCAGGGGGCGGGCGTTCTCGAATCGAAGAAGAAGATCGCCGCCCAGTTTCACATCACCAAAGAGCAGCTCGACCTGATCGAGAAGGAAGGGGTTGAGAAAGACTGGCCGCCGCTCTCCTGAGCCGGGCGACGGCAGTCCTCAGGGGCCGGGGGACGGCGGTGATGGTGGCCGGGGAACGGCGGTGATGGAGGCCGGGCGACGGCGATCGTCACCCGTATCGAGAGTAACCCGGCGACTTCGCCGCGAGCCACGTCGTCCGAGGCCGCGGGAGGCGCGGTCGCAGGCCGGGAAGTCGTGACCGACTCTGCTGTCGTCGCGGGATCGGTGCGTGGTGTCGTCGCGGGATCGGTGCGTGCTTCTTCCCGTTTCCTGACGGCTCCGTCACGGGGCAGGGGGGAAACGTGGTCCGAGATCGCCGCTTCCGAAGGTGCGGGCCAGGTTGGCGGGGGCGAGTACCTCGTCCGGCGGCCCCTGGCAGAGTACCGTACCGTTCTTCAGGCACAGGACATGGTCGCTGTGCGCCCGCAACATGCCCAGGTCGTGCGACACCATCAGCACCGTTAGGCCGGATTCGTGGTTGAGTCGGCTGATCAGGTCGTAGAAGTTCTTTTGGTCCTTGAAGTCGATCCCGCTGGCCGGTTCGTCGAGGAGGAGGAGTTCCGGCGACGGCTCGAGGGCCAGTGCCAGGAGCAGCCGCTGCAGTTCCCCCCCGGAGAGTCCCTCGACCGGTTGGTCCAGTTCCCCGGGTAGCCCGACCCGTTTGAGGAGTTCGGCCGCCCGCAGCGACACCCAGCGGGGGACGCCCAGGAAAAGGGGTCGCCGTGAGAGGGCCAGGGCGAAGAGGTCCCGGACGGTGAGCGGCAGTCGGGCGTCGATGACGAGCCGCTGCGGGACGTAACCGACGTGTTCGGGTCGGGGGCGGGAGTGGTCGTGGCCGCAACGGAACTCGATGCGACCGCGGTAGGGGTATTCCCCGACCACGGCCCGCAGCAGGGTGGTCTTGCCCGAGCCGTTCAAGCCGACCAGCCCGGTGACCTTGCCGCGGGCGATGTCGGCCGTCACCCCGCGGAGGATCTCGCGTCCGCCGCGGGAGACGCGGACGTCGCGCAGGGCCACCAGCGGCGGCGTGGCGGCGAGCAGCCCGCTCGGGGCGGCCGATCCCCCCCCGGACGAGACGGGGGTCATCGCATGGCCCTCGCCAGGGCTTCCAGGTTCGCCCGCATCCTGGTCTCGTACCAGTCGGGGTTCAGTTCCCCGGCGGGCACCGTTTCCAGCGGGTCGAGTTCGACCAGCACCGGGTCCGGCACCTTGCGGTGTCTGAGCAGCTTGATCAGTTCCTGGCCGGAGTTCGAGTTGGAGTACTGAGGCTCGACGCAGACGACCCGCACGGGTCGGCTCTCATCGGCACAGAGGGCCAGCAGCTTGGTGAGCTGTTTATCGCTCGGTTCGGTCCCGGGGTTCTTCTGGACGACGCCGACGACGCTCAGGTCGAACGTCTTGGCGAAGTAGGCCATCGAATCGTGGAAGGTGACGAGGCGGCGATCTTTCTTGTCTTTGAGGAGTTCAAGCCCGTCGGCCTTGAGCTTGCGGAGGCGGGCGATGTACGCGGCGGCGCGGCGATCGTAGCCGGGGGCGTTCGCCGGGTCCAGGGCCCTTAGTTCGTCGCGGATGCCCTCGACGAGCCAGACGGCGTAGTCGGGGCTGAGCCAGACGTGCGGGTCGGCCGCGTGGTGGTGGTCGTCGTCCTCTTCCTGCTCGTGGCCGGCGCACTGGCAACTCCCCTCCAGTAGCCGGTCGGCCGGGACCTTGTCCCCGAGTGCGACCAGTTTCAGGTTCTTGTTGCCGCTCGCCTTCTTCATGAACTCGGGCTTCTCTCCCTCCAGGCCCAGGCCGATGACGAGGAACAGGTCGGCCCGGCGGAGCAGGCGGGCGTCGCGGTCGGTCGGGTTGAAGTGGTGCGGTCCGGTCGTGGTCAGCACGGTGCGGACGACGGCATCGTCCCCGGCGACCTGGGCGGCGAAGCAGTAGAGCGGGGCGAAGGAGACGACGACCTTGGGGCCGGGTTTGTCGGCCGGCCAGCCGTCTTCTGCCGCGGTGCAGCCGGTCAGGGCGGCGAGCAGGGGTGCGACGAGCCATCCCGCCCGATGCACCGTCTGGTGTCTACTCGTGGTCCGGGCCATGAGGGAGTTTCCTGGAGGATAACAACGTATAACCCAAGATCATCCTATCGGGTGTGGGCCGACCCCGCAAGGCCGCTCGACCGGGGCGGCTCAGCCCGGCAGCGGGACGCCGAGGTCGGCCGCGGCCCGGACGATCAGTTCCCAGGTCCCGTCGGGGATGGTGATTCCCGTGACCGTTCGTTGGGCCTTGGTCGATCGCTCCGGGTCGCCGGGGAGGGTGATCGTGGACACGCCGGCGGCGGTGGGGCAGGACCGGACGTAGGCGGTCAAGTTATCCGACTCACGGAGGAAGTGTTCGAGTCCGCCGAAGCGGGCCGGGTCGAAGAGGACGAAGACGGCGGCGTTGCCGACACCGGCTAGAGGCAGGGCGGGGTTGCTACACGGTCCGCCGGACAGGCCGCCGCAGAGCAGGTCGATCAGTAGCCCCAGGGCGAACCCCTTGTAGGCCTGGCTGCCGCCGAAGGGCAGGAGGCTACCGGGGGGTGTGGCATAGAGCACAGCGGGGTCGGTCGTCGGGTTGCCGGCCGGGTCGATCAGCCAGCCCTCGGGGCACGGCTGCTTCTTTTGGAGCAGTGCACGGACCTTGCCTTCCGCGGCGGCGCTGGTGCCGAAGTCGAGGATGACCGGCTCCGTGGAGGTCGGGGCACCGATGCAGAGGGGGTTGGTGCTGATGCGGCCTTGGGTGCCGCCCGGCGGGGCGACGCGGCGACCGGAGCCGTGTGAGTTGACACCCGCGAGAAGCGCCAGGCGGAGCGAAGCGGCGAACTCGGCGTACTCGCCGAGCCGGCCGATGTGGCCGCAATTCCGCAGCGTTCCCGCCGCCACCCCGAGTGTACGCGCCTTGGGGATCAGCCGCTCCAGGAGGCGGTAGGTCTGAGGCTGGCCCAGGCCCCAGTTGGCGTCGGCGGCCAGTACGGCCGGGGTTTCCGAAATTACCGTGAGCGACGCGACCGGTTTGTAGGTACCCTGGCGGAGGAACTCGAGGTACTGTGGCACGCGCAGCACGCCGTGGGAGTCGTGACCGCAGAGGTTCGCCGCGACCAGGCTCCGGGCCACGACTTCCGCGTCGGCGGCGGGCACACCGGCGGCCCGGAACAGGTCACGGGTCAGGTCGGTCAGGGTCTGGGCGGGGAAGGTCGGCATCGGGCGGGTCGCGGCGTGGGGTCGGGGTCGGGTCGGGGTCGGGTCGGGACCGGAAAGGGCGACGGGGACGTTACCACTTCCCACCCTACGAAGACGTACCGGTCTCGTCCGCGCGGGTATTCACGTTTCCGGAGGTGTGTCATGGCCTTCCAGGTGCGCGAGGGGCGTGAACGGGCCGGTGACCGCACGGGAGAAGTCCTGGAGCTGGTCGCGGCCGACGAGAGCGTCCGGGCGGAAGTCTGGCCGCACTGGGGCTTCAACTGCTTGCGCTGGCAGGTGCGGCAGTCGGACGGCCGCTGGGCCGACATCCTCTATGCCGCGGCGGACTGGGAGACGAACCCGGTGCCGACCCGCAGCGGTCATCCGATCCTGTTCCCGTTCCCCGGCCGGCTCGGCCACGGCACACTGGTTCACGAGGGCCGCCGCTACACCCTGCCGGCTAACGATGCGACGAAGAGTCACGCCATCCACGGCTTCACCCCGCGTTACCGGTGGCGGTTCATCGAGGCGGCGGAGGGGGACGACTGTGCCGCGGTCACCGGGGAGTTCCGGCTCGGGATGGACCTGCCGGACCTGGCCGACCGCTGGCCGGCCGACTTCGCCTTGGCCGTGACCTATCGACTCTATCGCGACCGGCTGCGTGTCGAGGCTCGCGTGCGGAACCTCGGCCCGGGCACCTTACCGTTCGGTCTGGGTTACCACCCGTACTTCCGGCTGCCCGGTGTGCATGACCCGGACGTGGGCGGTCATGTCCTGCAAGCCCATGTGACCGCCGTCTGGGAGGCGGTCGAGAACCTGCCGACCGGCCGCCGGGGGTACTTGACGGGGGATCGGGACTTCCGCCAGCCCCGCCCGATCGGGACGACCCCGCTGGATGATGTCTTCACCGGGGTAGGGGCAGCACCGAGCGGCCCGGGGGGTATGGCGGAGTTGGCCGTGCTTTCTCACCCCCGGGCGCTGGGCCGGGTCCGGCTCTGGGCCGATCCCGACTTCCGCGAGCTCGTGTTGTTCACGCCCCCCCACCGGCAAGCCGTCGCTATCGAGCCATATACCTGCTCGGCCGACGCCGCTAACCTGGCCCTGCACGGTATCGACAGCGGCTGGAAAATTCTGCCCGTGGGAGGGGAGTGGGCGGCGGCGGTCGAGTACCGGTGGGAACCGATCGAAGTTTGACCGTGACGCAGCGGGGGCGGCACACGGTGTTTGCGGCCGGGCGATTTCCGAGCTAGTCTTGCGCGTCGTTACTTCGGACGGCCCGCGTCGTCGGAGGTTGCGGGATGGTGGGCAAGACCGCGCTGGGACGCTACCGGCTCCGGCGACCGCTCGGCCAGGGGAGCAATGCCCAGGTCTACCTGGCGGACTGCCTCGATGACCCGCCCCGGCAAGTCGTCGTGAAGCGGATCCATGACCACGTCAGCAAGCACCCCCACTTCCGCCAGCTCTTCGCCGCCGAGGTCGAGTCGATGGCCAACTTCACGCACCCCTATGTGGTGCGCCTGCTCGAGGCCTCCATCGACGACCCGCACGGCCCCTGTCTGGTGATGGAGTACGTGCCCGGCGTGACCCTGGAGCAGGTCTTGGAACTGACCGGCCCGCTCGACCCCGTGCGGGTGTGCTATCTGGCCGGCTACCTCTGTCACGCCCTGCAAGCGGCCCACGACTCCGGGGTCATCCACCGCGACCTGAAGCCCTCGAACCTGATGGTGCTCGACGTCGCCACCCCTCGGGAGTCCCTGAAGGTGATGGATTTCGGCTTCGCCGGCTTCGCCGCCAGGCCGTACATCCAGCTCGCCGAACTCACCGGCCGGGGACCGATCCACGCCATGGGCACCCCGAGCTACGTCAGTCCGGAGATGATCCGCGGGGACCGGGTCGATGCCCGCAGCGATCTGTACTCGGTCGGGGTCATCCTGTACGAGTTATTGACCGGCCGTCTGCCGTTCGATCACACTGACCTGGACAGGCTGCTCACCGCCCACCTCAAGGACGCACCGCCTCCGTTCCACAAGGTCGGTGCCGGGCACATTCCCGACGCGATCGAGGCGGTCGTGCAACTGGCCCTGGCTAAGTACCCCAACGAGCGGCAGCAGTCGGCCCGCGAGTTGCTCGACAGGCTCGGGCGGGCCGTGGGCGTTGACCTCTGGGAGGCGACGGCACCGGAGGGCTACGAAGCGGGTCTGGCCGTGGCCGAGAAATTGGACCCCGCCGAGACCCCGGAGCCGACCGCCGAGCCGGCCGACCCGTTCCAGATCGCGTACCGCTTCGAGGCGGTCATGCCGGAGCGGCTGGCCGCCGCTAAGCTACGCGGCTTCGTCGAGGACCTCGGCGGCCAGGTTCTCGCCAGTGATCCGGGCCTGATCCGCCTGCGGCTCGGGGTGCCCCCCGGCTATCGCGACGGGGAAGGCCGGGGTAACGGGCTGCTCGGCTGGCTGCGAGCCTGGCGCCGGCCCGCGGTCCCGCGCGGGCAGGAGCCGATCGAACTGGAACTTCACCTGGAGCGGCCCGACCCGTCGCAACCCCAGTTGAACGTGCTGTTGCGGCTGGCCCCGATGAAGGACTACCCGCCCGCCGACGGCAGCCTGTGGTCACGGCGGTGCGAGACGATCTACTTCACACTCCGCCGTTACCTCGGCCAGTGAACCCGGCGGTCGTCAGGGTTCGTTGCGATAGCTCCCCTCTGGAACAACACCTTCCGCCATGACTTCGGCTTCGGCCCGTTAACACGCCCCGTTGCACGCCCGGTCCGCCGTTGACCGGGTGTGCCGGCTACGGAGCTTATCACCTTCGAGCCTGTCCTGTCCCTTCAGCGGAGGATCTTCAGGGAGCCGAAGAAGCGGTCGCGGTCCTCGGGGGGAACGGTGTCGCCCTCGATCTGGATGCCCAGGGAGAAGAGCCACCGGCCGTAGGCCACGAACCGCAAGTAGGACGGCCCCTGGAGCGGCTTTTCCGGCTTCCAGATGGCAAGGTCCCAGACGATGATCCCGTCGCCCAAGTCCCGCCTCTGGTCTTGAAGCACCTTCTGTGCCGCCGACTGGCTCGCCTGCTTCCGAGCCGTCTCGACGACTTGCTCGGCTGAGACGGCGGGTTGACCGGGTGCCTTCAGGTCGGCGACGCGGACGAACATCCCCCAGCCCTTCCAACCGGACATGTAGGTCGTATCGGAGATGGCACCGAACGGCGTCATCAGTGTCGATTGCTGGGGCTTGGGATGCAGCCAGGGGAAGTCCACCTCGAACACGCCGTCGGGCGAGCGGTAGGTCGCGAAGCGGGTGTCCTCGACGAATTGCAGGAGTCCGCTGTAGTTTTGCTCGTGATATTGCTTGAGTAACTTCAAGCCGGCATCGGTCACTTTCGTGTTGCGGACATCGATCTGGTTGAGCTGGTTAAGTTTCGTCAAGTGGGTCATTCCGGCGTCGGTGACGCGCGTGCCACGCAGCCGCAGTCTGCTCAGTGATCGACACTGTGCGATGTGTGTCAGCCCCGTGTCGGTGATGCCGGTGTCGGACAGATCGAGGCGATCGAGGTACTCGATCTTCGTGAGTTGTATCAGCCCGGCATCGGTGACGCTCGATCCCGAGAGGTCGAGGTGGGCCAGCGTGGTGAGGGGCGGGAGGAGTTTGAGGTCGTCGTTGCCGAACTTCTTGTCGGCGAGGTCGACCCGCCGGACCGGGCTGTCGGGTTGGCCGTCACTCGTGAACACCCGGGCACCCCGGGCCAGGAGTCGTTTACGAGCCGCTTCGGCCGTAAGAGTCGCCAAGGGGGGCGGTGCTGTGCCGGCCGTGACCGTGGGCTGGCCGGAGTCGTCCGGTGAGGTCGCCTCGGTCTGGCTCCGCCGCTTGCACCCGGGCGCGAGGCTGACTACTGCAATGATGCATACCAGGGCAGTGACAAGATACTGGCTCGGCATCGTCGTTGACCTCGTGACGATTCCCGGGGTTCTCGGGCCGGGCGGGCGGCCCAGTGCCGGTCGCCGGCGTGCGAGGTAAGAGCCGAGCGCTTCGAGCGATCCGGGACGGATTTGTCCGCGGTGCAGTTGAAAACCGGTGCGCGACGGATAGTATTCTACTAGCGAAGTGTGTCCGCGACGGGGGAAAACTTCCGGTTACCCCTTCCAGTTACCCCCAAGCTAGCTCGACCGGGAACCGGAACAGGTATAAGACCGAACCGATAGCGAGCGGCGGACCCTGTATTCTCGCACCCATAGCTCAACTGGATAGAGCATCGGTCTACGGAACCGAAGGTTGAAGGTTCGAATCCTTCTGGGTGTACTGCCCCGAGCTTCCCAGCCCCGCCAAGCAATCCCCCGCACCGGCAGTTCTTGCCGTTCGCGATCTACACCTCTCACTTATATCGCGTGCGGTGGTCCGTGCCATCGCCCCGAGTTCGGGTAACGACCCGTATGGCCCCTCTCCCCGGCCGCTCACCATTCCGGCTCGTTTGCGGGACCAACAACGCCGCCTTCGGAATAGCCATGGGTCCAGTCCAGATGTACTTGGAGGACAGTGACGAACGGCGCCGAGTGAAAGGGCCAGAGCGGCCTGCTCTCGGAGGTCGTGGCGAGCTTTGTTCCGCAGAGCTTGCACCGACTGCATGGAAGCCGATAGTGGCGCCTCGTCCGCGTGGTTCTTTACGCACTTCGCCCCCGGTGGCAGTCGATCCACGAAGACGCGGATGCGGACGCCAACCAACAACGCTTGGCAAGCCCCGGACGTGAGTCCAGGGTTTCTTGGGCACGAGCGGGCCGTGGTCGTCGTCGGCCAGGTAGGTGCAGGCGCGCGAGCGCCGATTAGCTCGGTGAAG
>Ga0308417_1000089_pt1 | contig 73070 bp, 54 predicted proteins | sample HotsprSampleOS65_FD_203528 | JGI IMG/M metagenome (GOLD analysis project Ga0308417, IMG submission 203528) | Hot spring phototrophic mat microbial communities from Octopus Spring, Yellowstone National Park, Wyoming, United States - 20090730_OS65 ... | reverse complement strand
GAAAGCCCCTGGCCGATCAGGGCCGCTATCACGCCGGTCAGCACGTCGCCACTTCCCCCGGTCGCCATCCCGGGGTTGCCGGTGGTGTTGCGGTACAGCCGCTTCCCGTCGGTGACGATCGTGTTCGCCCCCTTAAGGACGAGGATCACCCCCGCCGCCCGGGCGAACTCCACGGCACGATCGAGCCGGTTGGCCGTCACCTCCGCCACGGGAACGCCGAGCAGCCGGGCGAACTCACCGGGGTGGGGTGTGAGGACGAGCGGCTCCGACCGGTCGGGGTAGGCCCGCGTGAACGGGGCGACGGCATTCAGGCCATCGGCATCCAGGACGACCGGGACGCCGGCCAGACCGGCCAGCAACCCCTGCACGAAGGCGGCGACACTGTCTCCCGTCCCCAGACCCGGACCGATGGCGACGACATCGGCGGCCCGGCACAGGTCGATGAGTTCCTCGACCACACCCTCGCCGAATGAGCCGTCCGTGTGCTGCCGGATGCCGAACGTGGTATAGCAGGGGTTAGCGCCGGCCACGACCGACTGAACCGAGGCCGGACAGGCGACCCGTACCAGGCCGGCACCGGAGCGAAGGGCCGACCCGCCTGCCAGGATCGCGGCGCCCGCCATACCGTGGCTGCCGGCGACGAGCTGCACCGTGCCGAACGTCCCCTTGTGCGCCGCCACCGGTCGCCGCGGCAACCGTGGCAACTCACACACCGGCAGCAACCCGCTCCCCGAGGGCACCGTCCCGCTCATGCCGCAGGTTATACGAACCGACGCCACGGGGTGAATCCTTCCTTGCGCAGGAACAATACAATCCGTTGAACCACCGCTTCGCACCGGAGGGCGACGAGATGACCACGCACGAACTGCTCGGGGCCGCTTACCGCATGGGCCGTCAGATGGTCCACCGGCTCTGCGACGACCTGACCCCCGAGGAATTCCAGCACCAGCCGCTGCCCGGTCTGAACTCGGCCGCCTGGATCGTCGGGCACCTGGCGGTAACGGCCCGCCGCACGGCCGAGCGACTCGGTGCCACCGAATTGCCCCTGCTCAGTGAAGAGTTCATCGGACTGTTCAGCGCGACGAAAAGACCGGCCGGGGACCAGAAGGGACTTCCGGGTAAGAACGAGCTTCTGGCCCTCTTCGACCTCTGCCTGGGGAAATTGATCGAAGCCGTGCAGGCCCTCCCCGCGGACGCCCTCGACGGGCCGCCGCCGCACATCGGCCCTTATGCCACGAACTACGCCGAGGCGGTCCTCTTCGGCGGGTTGCACATCACCCTGCACTGCGGTCAGATCTCGACGATCCGCCGGAGCCTCGGGAAGCCGCCCCTGGCGTGACGCCGACCGACCCGACGATAGCTGACCGCACTTTAGAGCGTTGCTCACCCGACCGCTCACCGCACCCGTCCACCCCCCGCGCCGGTCCGCTCACTTCACCACGACACAGAAGTCGATGTGGTGGGCACTGAGTTCGGGCCGGCCGCTGACCTCGCGAACGAGAGAATGGGCCTCGGCCGCGGTGCGACACTCGAAGCACACGGTCAACCGTCGCGGGCCGGTGTGGCGCACCTCAACCCCCTCGGCTCGTCCTTCACACAGCCGACGCACGAGGGACGCGACCGATTCGGCCGGCAGATCGCCCCCGGGCGGACCATAAGCGGCGGGACGGACAGGCACATCGACGGGCGAACCGGGGTCGGGCCGCTCCGCGGGCCTCGACCTGTCACCGGCCCGGTTCCACTCCCCTCCCTCAGGCGGGAGTTGCTTAGCCCGTTGCCAGTTCGGCAGCTCCTCGTTGCCCGGCAGCGGCGGACGGCTTACGGGTCTGAGCGGCGGGTTCGCCGACGGGTCCCCGGAAGGGATCGCAACTCCGGGAGAGACCGGAACGGACGTGACCTCGAGCGGCAGACGGGGAAGAGGCGACGCCGTGCCCTCGCCCACCTCGCCCACCTCCACGGGTGACGACACCAGCGGACCAGGCTCAGAAGACGCAAGCGGGACCGGCCCCGTGGGCCCGTGCGGACCGGACACGATGGACGCGGCCGGGCCAGGCTCGGAAGACGTGAGCGGACCGGAAACGGAAGGTGGTGACGCCGGGTTGAGTAAGCGCGGGCCGATCGGTTCCGGTTCCCGCCCCGGTGACGTTTCCAACACAGGTATCGGTTGCGCGGCCGTCAAGGGCGGCGCAGTCAAAGTCGGGACGGCGACCGGGTTTGCCGGCTGCGGGACCGCGGCTGACGGTGCCGGACTGAGGTGGGAACCGACCGTGGGGGGCGGCACGAGCTTCGGAAGCGTCACCGCCTGCTCGGTCGGCGGCAGCGGTCGGGTGGTCGGAACGTTTGACACCGCCACCGGTGCCGTACCTGGTGCGGATGCTGACGACGCGGCTGCCGACTTTGGCCACGGTGCCGCACCCGGCGACGGTGGGGCGGAAGTTCCCGTGTACGGCTTCACTGCCGGTAGGCCGGACATTCCCGTGTACGGCGAGTACGACATCGCCGGAGGTGAGAGTGACGACCCCGGCGAGGAAGGTGACGGCGGGGGCGGAACCACTGGCGGAGACCGGACCGGTGCCGACCGGGAGATCGGAAGTCTCGGCTCAGGGACCATCGAAGTCGAGGGAGCCAGCCGTGACACGACCGGTTGAGGACGCGGGGCGGGAGGCGGCTCGGTTGCTGGTGCTGACGGCGGGTGATGTCGCGCTGACGAGGCGGTGACATAAGCGGGCGGCTCGGTCCCGGCCGGCGGACGGTAAGGGTCTACGACCGGGACGGGGAAGGCCCCGGGGGTCGCGCCGGTGATCTGATACCAGGTCGCCGAGGCCTTCGGATAGTGCCCGCTCGGGGCATACGGGTTGGCCCCGGGAGTGACCGTGCCCCAGCCGTACCACCGGTACGCGGGAGGACCGGCGTAGACGGGGGCCCCATTGGCCGCTTGGCCGCGAAACGGGGTGGGTGCGTCTGGCTGTTCCCGTAACCCGCCCGCCGACGCCTTCGGATCCGGCCCGCCGGGGGATCGTTCGCCCTTCTCCACCGCCTTGTCCGGCCCGGCAAATGTCGCCTTCAGTCGGTCGAGTTGGCGTGTCAATAAGCCCGGCTCGTCCCGGGCGGCAGGGGACGAGGCGGCGGGAAGATGACCGCCCGAGGGGGTAACGGCGATGGTCGGTCGCGGGAAGACCGTGTGACCGGCCGGTCGTACCGGAGAACCGGTGCCGCTCAACCAGCCGGGACGGTCGGCGGTGGAGACCGCGGGCCCGACCTGAGAACCGGTGCCGCTCAACCAGCCGGGACGGTCGGTCGGGACGCCTGGCGTCGGGGCCGCAGGTCTGACCGGAGTCGAGCCGAGGGAGGGGGGCAATGGCTCGCTCGTGGCCCGCGCGGCCGAGGGGATTTCACGCTCCTCGGAAAGGGCCTGCGGGGGGAGCAATTTCGCCCCGCGTCGGTCGGTCCCCGGCTGGGGGTCGGCGCTGGTGACCGACACACCGAGGACGAGGATACCGAACAAGCCGATGCCGAACCGCATTGGTCGCACTCCCTCGCGTCGCACCTTCCGTCGTTCCGTGACCTGCACCCGGTGGCGAGCCGGTGCGTGAATTCAGCGGCGTCGGGCGGCCGGGATCGCCCCGAGGCCCGAGAAGGCCGGGCGTGCCCCCCCAGCCTGGATGCCCGGTGCCGGGAAGAAACCGAGCGTGTTTCCGAAGACGACCGGGTGCCCCGCCGGGGGAAGGACATTGCCGGCATCCCCGGCCGTGCCGGTCGGGTCGGGAGCGACGGCCAGTTGCGGAAAGAACGGCGTGCGGTTACCACCACCCGCGACGAACGGTGCCCCGCCGAAGCCCCGTGGCGTCATGCCGATGGTGCCGGGCCGCACCCCGTAGTAGTAGTTGGCCGCCGGGTTCCCGCCCCGCAGCAGGTTGAGGTATGGGCTGAGTGGCTGCGTCTGCGGGTTAAAGATGTTCGGCATGAGATTGCTCGGGTTCAGCCCCCCCGCAGGTGGCCCGAACTGGCCGGAGGCGGAGGGCGGATACGACGGGTACGACGGATACGACGGGTACGGCGGGCCGGGGAACTGGGCGACCCCGTGGCCGGTGAAGACCAGACCACCCACCAAGACGAGCAACCGTGGCATCCTGATCCCTCCCGAAGCCGGGGCCGTGAGCGCCGGGTCGCCCCCCCCGAACCGGGGCCTTCAGCACCCGCCCGACACGCGGCAAGGTCACGGGAACAAGTTGTTCCCGAAGTTCTGGTTCCGGATGGCGTTCACCGTGGTGGTCCCGAGCAGCGTCACGCCGAAGAGCCGCTCGACCGGGGCCAGGACCCGGGCCAGGGTGCGGTCCACGGTCACGAGCTTCTGGGCCTTCACGTAGATGCGGTCGCCCGGCATGATCTGGTAGTTCGTGAAGGTGATGCCGTGCTGGGTGATGCCGACCCAGTCGACCGGCAAGATCTGCCAGGGCTGCCCGGCGTGCGGGGTGCGTCGCGCGACCCAGATGTTCCGCTTGCTGGCGGCCTCGGACAAGCCGCCGACGTTCGAGATGGCGTCGAGCACCGTTTCGCTGCCGGTGATCGGGAACGGGATCACCTGCTCGCCGAACCCGGCCCCGTCGAAGATGACGTAGTAGCGTTTGCTGTTGTAGGCCAGCACGTCGATGATCACGATGATGCTCTCGGGCTTGGTGCCGAGGTCGCGAAGGACGGGGTTCTCGACGACGTGCTTGCGGATGGCCTCCGCCGCCTGGTCGAGCGTCAGGCCGGCGACCGGCACACTTCCCCAGAACCCCAGACCCACGGTACCGTCGAGGCGGACCTGGAACGGTCCCGAGATCGGTTGCACCGGCAGGCGGTCGGTCACCATCTTCGGCTTCATCGTGTCGGGGTCGGTCACGGTACTCCGTTGTACCACCTCGATGAGCAGTTGGTCGGGTGCCTCGATCACGTAGGGCGGCAGGGTGACCTTGTCGAGTTCCCGCGGCACGGCCCCCGGGGGCGGCACGCTGACCGACTCACAGACGTCGCGGGGGCCGACCCGGTTGTGGCTGTGAACGCAGCCGATTGCGGCGAGTAGAGCGATCAGCACCCCCGCGCCGCCTGCCCCGACCCGTCCGCGACCGCGTCGCATGGGTTCACCCTCCGACCGACTGTGCGACATCGTCGTTGTTATCGGCACGACCGCTAGCCTCCGTGAGCTTTTTCGCGGCGCTCGGCAGAATCGGTTCAAGTCCGGCGGGTCCGGCGGGATGAGCATTACGGCCGCGGACACGGGGGCCGCGGCGGGACGAGGGGGATGGAGGGACGAAGCGGGCAGAAGCCGCCGAGATCGGGTCGGGATCACTCCACGACGACGGCCAGGCCCTCACTGAGCGATCCCAAATTGCCGTCCACGACCTGCTCGGCCCCGGTGAACGGTTCCCACTCCCCCGTGGCCAGCGCCGCCCGACGACGGCTGTGGACCTGGACCCCGGCCGGCTCGACACGACCGAGCCGTACCTGGTACTTCACCACCCGGCCGGACTCGACCAGGAAGGCGTAGTGCGTCTCGTCGGCGGCGAGAATGCAGGTGCCCGGCAAGACCAGAGCGTCGGGGGTACTCATGCGGAACCGGACGAGGCAGTAGTTGCCCGGCGCGAGTGCCCGGTCGGTATTAGGCAGGTCGATCTCGACGCGCAGCGTCCGCGAGTGCGGGCTGACGACGCGGGTGGTACGGGCCACGGGGGCCTGATACTCGCGATCACCCAAGGCGGGGACACGCACGACCGCCGGGGTGCCGGGTTGAACCTGGCCGGCGGCGTTCTCGGGGACCTCGGCGAAGACCCGCAACGGACTGACCCGGGCCACGACGAACAGAGGCTCCTTCTCCGGCCCGACGAAGCTGCGGGTGTGGACGTTCCGCGTGGTGACGACGCCGTCGTAAGGCGCGACGATCTGCTTATACCCGCACAGGGCGGCCATGCGGTCGCGCTCGGCCTGGGCCAGGGCCACGCCGGCGCGGGCGGCGTCCACGTCGGCCTGGGCCCGATCCCGTCGGGCGGCGCGCTCGACGACCAGGGCCTCGGCGGTGCCGACCCTGGCCTCGGCCTCATCCCGCGCCGCCTTGGCCGCCTCCCAGTTCTTGGTCACCACGGTGCGGGTCTGCAGGTCGGCGGTCCCGCCGGCGATCTGCAGGCTGACCTGATCCAGTTCCGCCTTCCAGCGGTCGACGTCGGCACTGGCCCGGCTCACCCCGGCCCGGGCCTCCTTCACGGCCGCGCGGGCGGCGGCGACCTGGGCCTCGGCGACCGCTAATTCCCGCTCACTCTGCGTCAGCAGCGCCCGGGCCCGCGTCAGGGCGGCGTCCTTCTCGGCCAACTCGCGATCGAGTTCGGGGATCGCGATGGTGGCGAGCACCTGGCCGGCGCTGACCTCGCTGCCGATGTCGATGACCGCCTCGTTCGGACCGGTGACCTTCGGGGCGGACGGGTCGACGGCGATCGACTCGACGTAACCGGGCAGTTTGGCGACGAGTGGGGTGACCTCGAAGGGGGTCACCGTGCCGGGTTGCTCGAGGAGCCAGTCCAGGGTTTGCCGACGGGGCGAGGCGACCCTCACCCGCAGTGGGGCCGGCTCGCGGGCCGCCACGTCACCACCGGCACCACCGACGCGGGCCGTGCCCCTGTTGCAGCCGCCCAAGGCCGGCCCGACCAGAACAAGCCCGAGCAGCACGAGTCGGGTCGAAACCGGCCGGGCCGGTACCGACTGGGCCTGAACTAGTCCCGGTGTACTCGGCACGGGACACCTCGATCCGAAGAAGCCCCGGGGGCGAAAAGTCGCTCACACCACCGCGGCCTGCCCCGCTCACGGTTCGACGATCTGCACGTCGGTCGGTTTGCCGACTTCCAGTTGCAGGGAATCCCTGTTCAAACGGACCGTCCCGGTCGCCCGGATCGTCTTCCCGACGAAGGTTTCCGGCCCGGCCTTCTCCCACGGGCCGGTCAGCAACTGTGGACCTAGCACGACGGCGAGGTTGTCCTTGGAGCGAAAATCTTTGTTCGAGTTCAGGTACAAGTTGACCTTGCCGCCCGCGGACAGGACGGTGAACTGCACCGTGACCGTCTCGCCGACCTTCTGGGCGGCCTGGGCCGGACTCAGCACGCCCTCGGGCAGTGCCGGGGCCTTGACGGTCGTGGCGGTGCCGCTGCCCCTCAGTGTGCTGAGGCGGACCTTAAATCCGCAGGTCGTGTCCCCGTCCTCGTCCCGGATCTGCACGGTGACCCGCGGGTCGTCGCCACTCCAGTCGAGGGAAATCAGGCCGAAGTTGTCCCCGTAGGGCATGGCGGCCCAGCGCTTCGAGTTCGGCTCCGGTGCCCGCCACGACTTCGACGCCTGGTTGAAGCCGCTGCTCGTGATGTCGTAGAGCGGGTAGCCCACGGCCTTGGTATCGACCGAGATCTCGGCCAGGTGGCGGTCACCGCTGAGGATCAGTAGCCCGTTCGCCCCGGTTTTTCGGATCAGGCTGTAGAGCCGTTCCCGCTCCCGGGGGATGTTGGCCCACTTCTCGAACGGGTGTTCCTCGGAGATGACCTGGATACTCGACACGAGCAGACGGACCTCCGCGGGCTTGCGGAGTTGTTCCTCGAGCCACTTCCACTGCTCCGCACCGAGGAAGGTCGCGTCCGGGTCGGTGTTGGGAACGTAAGGGGCGACGCGGGTCTTGGGGTCGAAGGGGCCTTTCCTGATCGGGCTGCGGTGGTAGCGGGTGTCGAGCAGGATGACTTGCACCCGTTTGCCCGGCGGGCCGAACAACTCGGCATGGTAGACGCCCTTCCGCTGGCGGCGGGGGTCGTCCCGGGCGACGCCGAAGAAGTCCAGGAAGGCTTCCTGGGCCGCGTCCTTGTGTTCCCACTCGGCCCCGGCGTCGTTCTTGCCGTAGTCGTGATCGTCCCAGGTGCCGAGGATGGTCGGACAGGCGGCCCTCAAGCGCGCGAACGACGGCACCCGGGCCATCTGGGCGTACTTCTCGCGGATCACCTCCGGGGTGACCGTCACCTTGCGGTCGAGGTCGGCATACATGTTGTCGCCGAGCAGCAGCAGCAGGTCGGGCTTGGCGGCCGCCACCGTGTCGAAGATCGGCAGGGGCCTGTCCTGGTCGGCACACGAACCGAAGGCGATCCGGGTCAGGACCTTGGTGGGGTCGTCGGCCCACGCCGTGCCGGAGGTGACGACTAAGAGGAGTGGTAACAGGCAGCGAAACATAAATCTCCTCGGGAAAGGCTCGGGCCGGCTCGGGCTAGCGATGCCGCGCTCGGGACCGGTCGCTGACACGACGATCGCTCGACCCGGCAACCGCGTCATACACGGGTCGCGCTTTTCGTGTCATGTTTCCCCCGTGTCACACGACCGTGAACAAACCACTCCCGCCTCATCGTACCGAGAGACGGCCTTCGTGGCACGACCAACCCTCTATTGATCGCCCGCCACCACCGCGATCGGCCCCTGACGGGATAAGCCTCCCAACACCCACGCCCACGGGTCTGGGCTGAAAATCACGTCTCAAAAGTTCTCGTGCCGCATGCCCATATCCCGGTACCAACCCCGCCGGCACGGCCGGCCTTTCGCGGCGGTGTGTCTTGACTGACCGCCGTCAGGCGGCTCGAGCCGGGTGGTAGTCCGACACCGCTTCGGCCGAGAGCTTCGGGCGCGGCACACCGCCGAGCCTCGCCAACCAGTCCTGTACTGCGGCCGGGTGAAGCACCTCGTCGAGCCGCAGTTCGGCGGCCAGAGCCGGGAAGCGTCGGGACACGTCCCAAGTCAGCCGATAGGCCGGCGGACCGACGAGGATGAGTCGCTCCCCGTCGATGCGGGGGACAGTCGCCAGGGGCGTGTGCGGCCAGAGCCAGTAGGCGCTGCCGGCGAAACCCTCCGGTAGCCGGTCACGCCCGTCGAGGGCCGCCGCGGAGTAGAACTGCCAGCGGGCCTCCGCCAGCAACGGGACGCCGGCCGTCGTCGTCGGGTTCGTCGTGGCGGAGGCGGTTACGACCCGTGGGGGAAACGGCCCTCCCCCGAGCAGTTCGGGCACGACCTCGGCCAACAGGACGTGGAACTGTCCACAGTCGGCCAGTCCACGGGCGACCAGACGGACTCCCCGCTTGCGGGCCGGACAGAGTACGGTGAATACTTCGTCGTCCGGAACGGCCAGCAGGTCGGCCAGGTCTCGCGCGGCGGGGCAGACGGCCGCGAGCCGCGCCGCCGCCGCCCACAGACCGGGGACGGCACGGGCGACGTGTCGGACCTCGACCGACTCGAACAGGGCGGGAAGCTCGGCCTCGATCCGCCGGGATAGCTCCTCATATGGGTCATGAGCCGACCTCGTGGCAGCCGCCGGGCTACGCTCGAGTTCGGCCTGTCGGCGGGGATCGAAGAAGAAGAGCGCCCCCTCCTTCCAACGAGGACGGGTCGGGCTGACTGTCAAGCCGACTGCTACGCGCCGCAGGTCGGCCGCGAGCCGGCCGAGGCGCGGCAGGGCGTCGAAGCCCGGGTCGGGTCGGGGACGCGGTCGGGTCGCGGCAGACCCGCCGGCCGGATCGGTGCGGGCTAAACGGTCGAATGTGCGGGTGAGCATCGGGCGCGTCCTCCCTGACGGGCAAGCGGGATTAGACGCCCGGGTCGGTCTCGATTTCAAGTCGAAGTGTCGAGCGCGGTCGAACACCAACCCGCAGCCCACAGCCCCTGGCCCCATACCCCATGCCCGCAGCCGCAAGCCCGATGCCCCAAGCCCCCAGCCGCAGCCGCAAGCCCGATGCCCCAAGCCCTCCACCTTCCGCCCTCAACCGGGAGGTTTATCTTTCGTCGGTTTCGGAGGCCGAACGGGCTTGGCGGGGCGGAGAACCGGCCCGGGCGGGGGAGGAGGGGGCAAGAGCAAGGTGGCGTCGAGCGAATCGCCCCCACCGGACTTGCTGACCGAACCCCGGAGCTTCTTGCGGACCCGCGACAGGATCGAGCCGATGGTGTTCACCGGCACCTCGGTCTCGGTGCTGATCTCCTCATAGGTGCGACCTTCGAGGTAATACAGCCGGACGATCTGCCGCTCCTTGGCCGGGAGTTTGCGGAGCAGCTTCTCGACCTCCTCCAGGCTCTCGACGCTCTTGAGGATCGCGGCCGGGGCGTCCTCGTACAGGCCGGCGGCGCTGACCCGGTCGCCCCGCTCGAGCACCTCGCGAGCCTTCTGTCGCTTGATAAGTTCCTGGATGCAGATACGGCGGGACACGACGGTCAGGTAGGTGGCCAAGCTGGCCTCTCCCCGGAACTCCCTCAGCACCCGGAAGTTGTTGGCCACGATCTGCACGAGGATGTCATGGGCGATGTCCTCCACGTCCTCCGGGCTGAGACGAACGCTCCGGAGATAGGCCGTGTATCCGATGACGTGATAAATCAGGCTCAGGAACCGATCGACAAAATCGTTCCACGAGCCGGGCTCCCGGTTCAGACACCGCTTGAGGAGTTCGCGATCGACCGTCGTGAAGGGGTCGGTATCCACGGTCGAGACTCCCGAAGTGGAATTATGAGGAGTGCTTCATTGAAAATACCGGTTCGGAGCGGTTGCCTCAATCCGGGAGAGCGAGGTTACCGGTCACGGGCGGCGTGACCGGGCCGGTGCGACCGACATAACCCGAGAATCTGTCGGCCAGCGGGCAGGATTGGACCGTCCCTCCGTCCCTCCGTCCCCCCTCAAGCGGTCAGACGCTCGAGCGCTTCCCGATATTTCGCCGCCGTCTTCTCCACGACCTCCGCGGGTAGCGCGGGAGGCGGGCTTTGCTTGTCCCAACCGCTCGCCTCGAGCCAGTCGCGGACGAACTGCTTGTCGAACGACGGCGGGCTGACACCGACCGAGTACGCCTCCGCGGGCCAGAACCGTGAGCTGTCCGGGGTCAGGACCTCGTCGATCAGAATGAGTTCGCCCGAAGGCAGACGGCCCCATTCGAGCTTGGTGTCAGCCAGGATCAGGCCCCGGCTCTCGGCGTAGGCGGCCGCCCTCCGGTAAATGTCCAGGGTGCGACCGCGAAGTTCGGAGGCCGTTTCGCTGCCGACCCGGTCGGCCATCTGCTCGAAACGGATGTTCTCGTCGTGCCGGCCTGCCGCCTCTTTGGTCGCCGGGGTGAAGAGAGGCTCGGGCAACCGGCTCGCCTCCTGCAGTCCCAAGGGGAGGGCAAGACCGCACACCCGGCCCGTCGCCCGGTACTCCTTCCAGGCCGATCCGGCGAGGTAGCCACGAGCCACGCACTCGATCGGAATTACGACCGTCTTGCGTACGAGCATGGTCCGACCGTCGAGTTCGTCGCGGCGGAACGCCGGGGGCAGGTCGCTCAGGTCCGTGCTGAGCAGGTGGTGCGGGACCCGTAGCCAGCCGAACCAGAAGGCGCTGAGGGCGGTCAGGACCCGCCCCTTGTCCGGTATGCCGGTGGGAAGCACCCAGTCGAAGGCACTGATCCGGTCGGTGGCGACCACGGCCAGGGTATCCCCGAGGTCGTATACGTCGCGGACCTTCCCCCGACGACAGGGGTAGCCGGGCACATCGCTTCGCAGGAGCGGTTCGCAAGCCATTACGTCACGGCGGAAGCGTTCAAGGCGTAGCACCGGCCACGAGCCGGGCGAGGGGCACTCACACCTCTAACCCGATTAACGCGGTCTGCGCGGGCTGGCAACCGTAATCCGGCACTTCCCGACCACGCTGGATCTGGCGGAACCGACGTGAACGACCCGGCGAACCCGGGCCGGTCCACCGGGCGAACCCGGGCCGGGCGGTCCCACGAGACCGCCGATCGAGCCGGCCCTGAGACATCGTTCATCCTGTCGGCCTTCCCGAGCGCCGAACGTCACACGGGGCCGCCGATCGGACCGGCCCCTGAGACCTGAGTATCCGCCTGCTGCCCGGAGGCCATCACGACGGGGACGGCGGATCGCCTCGTAGCCGGAAATCACGGCCGGACCCGTCCGACCGGTCAGCCGGCCTGGCAGGTCAGGCGATGCCGTGCGGTTTTTTCTGGACTTATCGATCCAATTATGCACAATTCAAGCGCTGCCGGGCCGCGGGTCCGGGTGACCCCGGGGTCAGCCGGCAGGGGTTCCTCACCGGGAGCACGGGTATGGAAACGGTCACCATGATCGGGTTCGGGCTGGTGCTGGTCGTGTGGCTTTATGGGTTAACGGCCCTGCTGATGCGAAGGCCCCGTCACGGCTGAGGCGGGCGTTCGGTCGGCACCGGTCCGAGCCACCGCTCGAACCACTCCAGCATGAGCTTGCGCATGGCGGGGGTGTAGGTGTGTCCGACCTCTGGGAAGCGGATGCTCTGGAATTTCTCGGCCGCGCCCAGGGCCTTGAAGACGCCGCCGGCCCGCTCCTCGATGACGCGGATGCCGTCGGCGGGGCTGCCGGCGTCGAGTTCGCCGGTGAGGAAGAGTACGGGCCGGGGGGCGATGAGGGAGACGACGGCCTCGGTGTCGAAGTGCTTGAGCAGGCCGTTGACGAAGTAGTACGGGCCGTGCTGGCGCAGTTGGCCGTGCCTGAGCAGGTTCTCATAACGGGTCAGGCAGGCGACGCCGACCACGGCCGCGACCCGGTCATCGATCCCCGCCAGCCACCAGCTCCGGGTACTGCCCATGCTCATGCCGGTGGCCCCGATCCGTTTCACGTCCACCTCGGGCCGGCTGCACAGGTAGTCCAAGGCGATCTGGTCGTCCCGCACGAACATGCCCCACAGGGTACGGCCGAACCACAGGTGGTACTTGTGTAAGCTCTCCTGTTGCTCGCGGCTCGTCTCGCGTGGCCCGGCCGGACCTTGTCCCGCCCGGTCGCCGTACCAGGCCGCGTCCGGGGCCAGGACCAGCCAGCCGCGCTCAAGGAACTCGTAGGCCAGCGGCCTTTCGCCGCCGTTGGTGTTCGGCTGCAGGAGTTGGTGATGGTCGTAGCTGGAGGAGTGCAGCCAGAGGATCGCCGGGGCCGGGGTGGAGCGTTTTTCTGGTATGAGCAGCAGCGGGGACGAGCAGGACGACGAGCAGCACGGCGACGGCCACGGCAAAGTTACGCATGACGCACCCGCGTTAGGAGGAGAGGAATACGGCCGAAGTCTCGGCAGCGGTTCAGGCCACGGGTCGGCTCACACCGCGGCCCGGGCTACGCCTCGTTCCGGTCCACACCACGACGGCCCGTCTGTCGTGGCGGGCACGGATTCCTGGCGCGTTCCGGCCTCAGCGGCGATCGCCTCGATCGTGACGGCCACGACCAATCACGGGTCCCGAAAGCGGCCGATCCCGGCAGCGTCGGGGTGGTTCTCCTTTATCCCCGAGGTGTCCCCGGTCGTCAACCGGCGGCCGCGGCTAACGGTAACATAAGCATCAACCGTGAAGTGACTTAACGATGACCGGGCGGGACCGGGCGGGGACCACGTCCGGGCCTGAGGTTTCCGCAAACCAGCGGGCTTTTGCCGGTGACAGAAAAATCGCCGCAAATCTCGGTGGGGATACTGCGAAGAATACAGTGAGCGTGAACGGCGGCAGGACCGCCCGATGTTCGGGATGCCGACACCGCCCCGTCTGCCGACGCGAGGAGAGTTGCCATGCTGAAGAAATTGGTCATAGTGGGGGTGCTCGGGTTCGTGGCCGTCTCGGCCCTCAAGGGCACGAAGATCGCCTCCTACCTCCGCTCCGAGTTCACGGCCTTCCGCCAGGAGGTGGAGTCCCAGATCCCACCGGAGAAGGAGATACACCGGCTGCGGAACGAGGTGAAACTCCTCGACAAGGACATCATGCGGGTGGTGAACCAGTTGGCCCGGGAGCGGGTCGAGGTGAGCCAGTTGAAGGACAAGATCGACGAGCTGAAGGCGAACCTGGGCAAGGAGAAGGAACTGCTCGACGCGCGGGCCGCCGCCATCAAGAATGCCACCCAACAGGTCACGTTCGGCGACCGGAGCCTGAGCCTGTCGGCCGCCAAGGCCGAGCTGGAGGCCGGGGTCAAGAGGTACCTGAACAACCAGAAATCGCTCGAGGGACTGGAAGCCGCCTGGGCCAACCGCGTCAAGGTCCGTGACACCCTGGCACAGCAGTTGGAAACGATGAAGAACCAGAAGGCGGAACTCACCGCCACGATCGACGCTCTCGAGGCCGAGCTGACCGCCCTGAAGCTGCAACAGATGCAGAGCAAGTACCAAACCGACGACACCCGCCTGGCTCAGATCAAGGAAGACATCCGGGCACTGAGGACCAAGCTGGAGGTCGAGCGTGAGAAGCTGAAGTTGATGCCGGTCGTGTACGAGTCGGGCGACGTCGGCGGGACCGGCGAGAAGACCGTCGAGGAAATCATGGCCCCGCTCAGCGGGTCCGGCAAGAAAAGCGAGTGACTGAGTGAGTGAGTGAGTGCCCAGGGCCTCCCGCCCAGACCAGGACGGTGGAAGCGAGTCCCGGCGGGGAGAAGCAGAACCAGGCCCGGAGCATTCGGGTAGGAAAGCACCAGGTCCGGCGGTGATCCGTCGGGCCTTGCTCTTTTCGCCGTCGTTGGGCCGCCGGGGGCGGGACGGATGGGGGTGCCCTGAGCCGCACTCTCCAGAGCTTATGGCTGCTTCCTTCCGGACCTGACCAGGTTCACACCTTCAAGTCGGTCAGGCCCCCACCCGTCTCGACCCCGGCGGCGTGTTCGGGTCGGTTTGAGGTCGAGGGAACGCTCGGAGCGAGGCAGACGTGAGGCCGGGCGACCCGTCGTCGTTTGGTCGTTCTCGTGCCCCGTCCGCCGTTCCGAGGTTGCTCCGTCATTTCTTCGTCTGCCCCCGGGCGAAGATACTGGCCACGAAGTTCAGCACGTCCGTGGCACTGGATTCGTTATAGCCGTAATTTCGGATCAGGCGACTCTTGACCACGTCGATTTTCTCTTGGGTCGCCTTGTCCACGACGTTGGAGACCAGCGAGCTGAGCTTGATCGTGTCCTTCTGGTCCTCGAAGAGCTTGAGTTCGAGGGCCTTCTGCAGCCGCTCGTTGGTCTTGTAGTCGAACTTCTTGCCGTCGATCGCCAGGGCCCCGATGTAGTTCATGATCTCGCGGCGGAAGTCGTCCTTGCGGCCCTCGGGGATGTCGATCTTCTCCTCGACGGACCGCATGAGGCGTTCGTCGGGGTCCTCATTAGCGCCGGTGAACTTGTTCCGCACCTTCTCCCGCAAGGTGTAGGAGCGGACGTTGTCGATGTAGTTGGCGCAGAGCCGGGCCAGGGCGTCCTCGTCGGCGGCGATGGCGCGCTGCACTTCGTTTTTGACGATGTCTTCGTACTCCTCGCGGACGACGGAGAGCAGTTCGCGGTAGTGGCGGTACTGTTCCTCGTCCTTGATGAGGGAGTGGTGGCGTAGGCCGGCCTCCAACTCGTGCAGGACCATGAAGGGGTTGATGTTGTCCTCGTCCGGGTGGGCCACCAGGGCGTTGGAGATCTTGTCCTGGATGTACCGGGGGCTGATGCCGGTCATGCCCTCGTTGACCGCGTCCCGCTTCAGTTCGATGACGTTGTCCTCGGTGAAGCCCGGCAGGGTCTTGCCGTTGTAGAGCTTCATCTTCTGCAGCAGGGTCAGGTTGGCGTGCTTGGGCGGCGTGAGCCGGGTCAGGACGGCCCACATGGCCGCCACCTCGATGGTGTGCGGGGCGATGTGCTTGCCCTTGACCTTGGCGGGGCTGTAGTCCTTCTCGTAGATCTTCACCTCGTCGCGCAGCCGGGTGACGTAAGGAATGTCTATCTTGACCGTGCGGTCCCGCAGCGCCTCCATGAACTCGTTGTTCTGCAGGCGGCGGTACTCCGGCTCGTTGGTGTGCCCGAGGATCACCTCGTCGATGTCGGTCTGGGCGAACTTCTTGGGCTTGATCTTGTGCTCCTGGGAGGCACCGAGCAGGTCATAGAGGAACGCCACGTCGAGCTTAAGGACCTCGATGAACTCGACGATGCCCCGGTTGGCGATGTTGAGTTCGCCGTCGAAGTTGAAGGCCCGCGGGTCGCTGTCGGAGCCGTACTCGGCGATCTTGCGGTAGTTGATGTCACCGGTCAGCTCGGTCGAGTCCTGGTTCTTCTCGTCTTTCGGCTGGAAGGTGCCGATGCCGATGCGGTCCTTCTCGGAGAGGATGAGCCGGTAGATCTTCACCTCGTTTTCCAGCAACCGTAGCCAGTCGCCGTCGTACTTGGCCAGGCGGTTCTTGAACTCGAAGCGGCTGAACGGGCTGAGGTCGCCCTTGATGCAGATCTCGTAGGGGTACGGTTTGCGGCAATTCTCGTTGAGCTGGGCGAGCAGTGCCGGGCGGTGCTCCTCGGGGATCAGTTGCAGCGGCTCGCCGTGCATCGGGTCTTTGGTCCAGCCGCTGCCGTCGGGGTTCTTCCAGGCGAACGAGTAGAGTTGACCGGCGTCGCTACGGCTGTATTCCTCCAGCCCCCTCTTGAGCAGGCGGACGATCGTACTCTTGGCACTGCCGACCGGGCCGTGCAGCAGGATGACGCGCCGCTCGGTGCCGTAGCCCAGGGCGGCACTCTTGAAGGTGTTGACCAGTTGCATCAGGGGCCGGTCCAGTCCGTAGATGGCATCCCCGTGACGGGAGGCGAACTCGGTGAAGAACTTGTACCGGGTGATCTTGTCCTTGTTCTCGTAGATGTCCTCGGTGCCGTGCGACAGGATCATGTCGTACAGCCGTTGGTATGCCGTGCGGGTCACTCCAGGGTTCTCAAGGACTATCTGCAGGTAATCCGCAAGGGAGCCTTCCCAGTGGAGCTTCTTATACTCGGCCGTGTCGAGTCGCGAGCGCAGCCCGTCGAGAATCGCCGTGGCGGTGACCATGAGTGAGTTTGTCCTCCGTCTACCAACAACACTACGGATACACCACGTTTGGGCTTCGACCGATCGCGCCTGACTTGTGAGACACCCGCGAGGGGTGAGTGCGAGGCAGTGAACTGGGCGGAGGCGGTTCAGGAGAGGAGTCGGTTCACGGAGCGACTCAGGGTTCTAGTTCTTGCCCCTGCCAGTCCAGGTTGGGCCGGTGTCGGGCCGAAGCCTTCCACGAGTCCGAAGTCACCGCATTGTACGCGCTTGACTGACGGCATTCCAAGAGCAGATGCCCGCGGTTCCGCGAACGGCCCGGCGGTCCGCCGTTCTCACCGCGTCGGCCGGGTCCGACCTCCGGGGTCAGAACCGTCGCCCCGGGCCAGGGACCGCTTCTGACCCCAACGGCACGGCAGCCCGGGTCTTCGGGCCGAGCGGCCGGCTCACGCCTTCCGACCGGCTACCGCCAACCCCGCGCCACCGGTCACCGGGCGGCCCTAAACAGGGCGAGCGGGTCACGGCTGCTCGTAGCCCGGGAAGCGCTTCGAGGCGGTCGTCACGAGCTTGCCGTTCTCGTCGAGGGTCGCGATGAACGCTGCCGCCCCCGGCGTGTCCTCGACGAGCTTCAGGGCTTGCTCGGTCGGCAGCACGCTCACGGCCTTGGTCATGCTGTCGGCGGTGATCCCGTCCCGGGCGATCACCGTCACGCTGCGACGACCGGTCAGGCCGAGGCCGGTTCGCGGGTCGAGAACGTGCGAGTAGCGCACGCCATTGATGACGACGAATTGTTCCAGGTCGCCGGACGTCGATACCGCCGCGTTGGCCAGGACCAGGGTGCGGGGCTTCTGGCCCTTGACCAGGGGAGCAATGTCCACGGTCCAGCCCGGCTTACCGGGGGGCGGGTCACCACAGGCGATGTCCCCGTAGGCCGCCACCAGGGCCGAACGCAGGCCGAACTTCTCACGCAACACTTTTAGGGCCTCATCGGCGGCATAGCCCTTGGCGATCCCGCCCAGATCGAGCCGCATCCCGGGACGGGTCAGACACACGGTCTTGTTGACCGGGTCCAACTTCACCTTCTCGTAACCGACCAGTTCCCGGGCGGCGGCGAACTCCTTGGGGTCGGGCAGTTCCTGTGTTCGTCGTGCGTGCCGCCACAGTTGAACGAGCGGACCGACCGTGACATCGAACGCGCCGTCGGACCGGCGCGACAACTCCTGGGCACGGGACAGGACGAAGAACAGGTCGTCACTCACCTTGACAGGTTCGCTGCGGTCGGCCGTGAACGCCTTGCAGAGCCGCATCAATTCGCTCGTCTGCTTGTAGTCGCTCATGACCTGGTCGAGTTCGGCGACCCGGGCGAAGGCGGCGTCGGCCGCCTGACGTGCGGTCGAGGCGTCGGCGGCATAGAATACGACGCGGAACGTCGTACCCATGTGCTTCGATTCGAACTCGAACCGCTGCGGCTGGGGCGGTCCGGCCGGGGCGTTCGGGCCGACCTGCGGACTAACATAAGCGTATAGGCCGACCGACGCGACAGCGCACAGACCCACCAACCCGATCACCGTCCACATACCAAATCCCCGTTCGGATTGTTGACAGCACCCCCGTCATCGGAGAATTTAGCAGTCATGCCGCGATATTTCACCCACTACCTGTCGTTGGCTGCGGCCGTCACCGCCACGGCCGTCTGCCTCCACGCCGCCGCCGACCCCGCCCCGAAGGCCCCGGCCGGCAAGCCCGAGCCGAAGAACTTCATCCAGACCGTGACCTCCTTCCGAACGATCGACGGGAAAGAGAAGGTCGAGCTGAAGACGCAGTTCGAGATGGTCTACATCCCCGGCGGCGAGACCTGGGTGGGCAGCCGTGAGGACGAGCCGGGCCGGCAGGAAAACGAAGGCCCCCGGTACCGGGCCAAGGTCGGCAGCTTCTGGATGCAGAAGCACGAGGTGACGTGGAACGACTGGGACGTGTACTGGTTCGACGAGAATTACCTGAAGGCCGACCACCGCGACGCGGCCAAGCTCGGCCCTGACGCCATCACCCGCCCGACCAACACCTTCGTCGACGAGACTTATGACCACGGCCGCGACGGGCACCCCGCCCTGTCGATGACCCACCACGCCGCCATGATGTACTGCGAGTGGCTGCGGGCCAAGACCGGGCGACTCTATCGCCTGCCCACCGAGGCCGAGTGGGAGTACGCCGCCCGGGGGGGCAAAGGGGACAGCGCCTACTTCTTCGGCGACGACCCCGGGCAGTTGGGCGAGTACGCCTGGTACCGTGACAACTCCCCGGACGAGGAGTTCCCCGACAAACCCAAGGGCTGCACCCACAAGGTCGGCACCCGCAAGCCGAACCCGTTCGGCATTCACGACCTGTACGGCAACGTCTGGGAGTGGTGCCTCGACCAGTACGACCCGAAGACCTACGAGAACCGGGCCAAGAACCTCCTGAACCTGCGGCCCGTTAACGTACCCACCGCCGAGAAGTGGTCGCACGTCGTCCGCGGCGGTTCCTGGGCGGACAAGGCGGACCGGCTCCGCAGCGCCGCGCGCCGCGTCTCCGACGAGAGCTGGCAGAAACACGACCCGCAGGAACCTCGCAGCATCTGGTGGCTCACCAAGATGGACGTGATCGGGTTCCGCGTCGTCCTGGCCGAGGAGGAGCAACCCGAACTCATCGGCCTAAAGCCGAAGGTCGTCAAAAAGAGCGAGTGACCGTGACGCGGGTGCCCTGACGCGGGTCACCTGACGCCGGTGCCCCACGGCCACACGCGGGACGAACGGCGGCTTCAGCCCCCGCGCCTCCGACCGCCCTCGTCCGCACTCCCGGGTTCCGCCCGCACGCGTTCCGTGTTTTTTCCTCCAACCGCAAGGAGCCTCCTCATGTCGACTCGTCGTACCTTCCTAAAGACCACCGCCGCCGCGGGGGCCGTCGTCGCCTCGTCCGGGGCCGGGCTGTTCGCGGCCGGCAACGAGATCATCAGGGTCGGGCTGATCGGTTGCGGCGGCCGCGGCACCGGGGCCGTCCACGACATCCTCTCGGCCGAGAAGAAGATCAACGGCGACAACCCCAAGGTCGAGATCACCGCCGTCGGCGACGTGTTCAAGTCCCAGGCCGAGGCCGCCCTGCGGGCCTTCACCTCCGACAACCCCAAGGGCCGTTACTTCCCCTTCCGCAAGCAGATCAAGGTGACCCCCGATACGACGTTCGACGGCCTGGACGCCTACCAGAAGGTCCTGAACGCCGGTGTCGATCTGGTCATCCTGGCCACCCCCCCGGGCTTCCGTCCGCTCCACCTCGAGGCCGCCATCAGGGCCGGCAAGCACATCTTCTGTGAAAAGCCGGTCGCCGTCGACGCCGCCGGTGCCCGCAAGTGCTTCGAGCTCGTGGAGGAGGCCAAGAAGAAGAACCTCGCCATCGTGGCCGGCACACAGCGTCGGCACCAGAAGGGCTACGTCGAAACGATCCAGAAGCTGCACGACGGGGCCATCGGCGAGATCACGGCCGCCCGCTGCTCCTGGAACGGCCAAGGGATCTGGTTCCGCGGACGAGCCAAGGGCATGCCCGACGCCTACTACCAGATCCACAACTGGTACCACTTCCTCTGGCTCAGCGGCGACCACATCGTCGAGCAGCACGTCCACAACCTCGACGTCATCAACTGGGTCATGAACGACCACCCGGTCCGTGCCGTGGGCATGGGCGGTCGCTCCCCGGGCAACGAGTCCCGGCCCGCCGGCGACCCCAAGGAGGTCGGCAACATCTGGGACCACTTCGCCGTCGAGTACGAGTACAAGAACGGCGTCAAGCTCTTCTCCTTCTGTCGGCACATCCCGGGCGACAACGACATCTCCGAGACGGTCTTCGGTGCCAAGGGACGCTGCCGCGTCAGTAGCTACGTCATCAACGGCCAGGAGGTCGGCAACGACGCCGGCCTGAACCCCCACGTCGAGGAGCACGTCGACCTGCTGAACAGCATCCGGGCCGGCAAGCCCCTCAACGAACTGCGGAACGTGACCGAGGCCACCTTCACCGCGATCCTCGGCCGCAACGCCTCCTATGCCTGCCGGAGCCTGAAGTGGGACGACGCCCTCAAGGCCAACGAGGACACCATGCCGAAGAACCTCACGCTCGACATGGCCCTGGAGGTCGCCCCCACGCCGATCCCCGGGGCCTGGCGACTGCCCCGGGCCGCCGGCTGACCCCACGCCCCGGGCCGCCGCTCGCCCGTCCCGTGCAGTCCGATTTGTGCGATCGACCGACCGTCCGACCGTGCCGACGCCGACTCAACCCGGCCGCGGCACGGTTACGCCACGACCGTTGCGGCCTGCTCAGTCCCACCGCCAGGCCACCACGACGTGAAAAACCACAATGACGACGGCGAGCCAACGGCGGTCAGGGCAGCGAGGCTCCCCGCGTCGAACGGCACATCATTGCGTCCGTCCCACCGAAACCAGCCTGTCCTGAGGTCCCCCCCATGCCCCATCGTGCGAACCGGATCGGAGCTTTCGCGGGCTTCCTCGCCGGTCTGCTAGCGGTCGCCTCCCTGTCGGGGAACGTTGCCACGGCGATCGCCCAGCCGAAGCTCCCCGCCATCGTCGCCGCCCCGCAAGCCCCAAGCCTGAACACACCGGCCAATCTCGGGGCTAAGGCCGGCGAGCGCCTCGAAATCACCCTCACTGGCACGAACCTGAACGACCCGGTCGCCGTGCAGTTCAGTTGCCCCGCCCGGGTCACGATCCCGACCGACAACAAGAACGGGACCGAACCGGGCAAGCTCCGCGTCACGGTCGAGCTGCCGGCCGACTGCCCGCCGGGGTTGCACACCTTCCGCGTGGCCACCCGCCACGGTGTCTCGAACTTCCGCCCGTTCGTAGTCGACGAACTGGCCGCGACCCCCGAGGCCGACACGAACCACTCGAAGGAGACGGCCCAAGCGGTGTCCGTGCCGGCGGTGGTCACCGGCCGCACCGACGCCGAGACCAGCGATTACTTCAGATTCAAGGCGAACCCCGGCCAGACCCTGACCTTCGAGGTGCTGGCCCGGCGGATCGGTTCCCCGCTCGACCCCGTCCTCGCCCTGCACGACGCCAAGACGAAGCGGGAGTTGGTGAGCCTCTATGCCGACGACACCCCCGGCCTGCAGTCCGACTGCCGACTCGTCCACACCTTCAGGGACGGGGGCGAATTCCTGGTCGAGGTCCGCGACAGCACCTACCGGGGTGGTGCCGACTTCTTCTACCGCCTGCGGATCGGCGAGTTCCCCGGTGTCACGACGGCCTTCCCACTGGCCGTCCAACGGGGCCAGGCGGCGAAAGTCGGCTTCGCCGGCCCCGGGACCGCCGACATTCCCGCCGTGAGCATCAAGGCCCCGACCGACCCTACCGTCCCGGTCGTCTATGTGGCCCCACGCAGGCCGGGCGGGCTGAGCGGTTGGCCCGTGCCCGTGAAGGTCAACGACTGGCCCGAAACGACCGAGCAGGAGCCGAACGACGATCCGAGCCGGGCCAACACGCTCACCGTCCCCGGTGGGGTCTCGGCCCGGTTCGAGAAGGCCGGCGACGTGGACCACTTCGTGCTGTCGGTCAAAAAGGGCGTCAAGTACGCCGCCGTGGCCGAAACCTTCGAGATCAATTCGCCCTGCGAAGTCCTCCTCCGCGTATTCGACCCGAAAGGTGCCGAGGTCGCCCGCAGCAACCCCTCACAGCCGGTCGCCCGCGTCGAGTTCACCCCCGCCGCGGACGGGAATTACGTCATCGCCTGCGAGCAGCTTAACTACCTGTCGGGGCCGAACGAGATCTACCACCTGGTGGTACGGCCGGTCCTCGGCGACTTCTCCGTGACCCTCAGCTTCGACCGGGGCGAGGCCCCGGCGGGCCACGGCACGGCGGTGGCGGCCACGGTCACCCGCCTGAACGGCTTCACCGGTCCGGTCGAGCTGAGCATAGCCGGCGACCCGGCCCTGAGCGGTGCGATCACGGTACCGCCGGGGCAGTCGATCACCTTCGTACCCTTACTCGTGAAGGCCGGGACCCCGCCGGGAACCTACCCGTTCCGGGTCCGCGGACAAGCGACCATCGACGGCCAGACGATCACCCGGTTCGGCACACTGACCGACCCGGTGAAGGCGGCCCTGGCCGGGATGCCGGTCCCACCCGAGGAATTGCTCACCGCTTTGGCCGTGGCCGTCATCGACAAGCCCCCCTTCGCCCTCAAACTGGGAGCCGACCCCGCGACCGTCGAGAAGGGTAAGGCGAGCAAGGTCGTGATCGAGGCGACCCGCGACCAGCCGGCCGACGGCGACATCGGCATCGCTCCGTTCTTCGTGCCCCCGAACATCAGCCCGGCCGCGACCAAGGGTATTCCCAAAGGATCGAACAAGACCGAGCTGGGGCTGACGGTGGCCCCGGCCGCCTCCGTGGGACCGAATCCCGTCGTCTTCCGCGCCAGCACCAAGGTGGCCGGCAAGGATTACGCCCTGATCCCGCCGCCCCTGGTGCTCGATGTGACGGAGGCCAAGAAAGACGAAGCGAAAAAGACGGAAGTGAAGAAGGACAAGTAGTGGAGTGGCTCGGTGCCGTCGCGCCGTCACGTCACGAGGGACGAGCATCAGTGATCAGGTCATGAGCCAAATCGATGTCATCGGTCCCGTCGCGCCGTCGCGTCACGAGGGAGGAGCCGTCAAGAGGCTGGCCGATCGGTCACCGCCGCCGGCCGGGCCACGGTCGCCGGCCGGGCCACCGGGTCGCCTTCGCGAAGTTCCCAGTACGAGCCGGGCTGCAGCCCGTCCCAGACCTGGGTTTCCCCCCAGGCCCAGCGGACCGTGACCTTCACAGGAGCCTCGCTTGCAAGACTCAGCAGGATACGGGGATCGCTCGCCGAGAGATAGCTTCCCCCTCCCTTAGTGAAGCGTGTGAGTTTGCGATCCGCGGTGGCAACCGTGACGGTGGAACCGACCACGTCGCGTTTCCCTCGGCCCACGAGTTGCAGCCCGATCCAGGCCCGTGCGTCGCCCTCATTGGCCACGTTCCGCAAGACGGCGACCGGCGAATTGGTATGTGACACCACGAGGTCCGGCCGGCCGTCGTTGTCGAGATCACCGACCACCAGTCCCCGGCCCAGCGCCGGTTTCTGGAAGTACGGCCCGCCCCGCTGGTTCGCCGCCACGAAGTACCGCCTTCCGTCCCGGTTCCGGTTATGGAACAGCACCGGCCTCTGCTCGTAGCTGCTGCCGAGAACGGGGTTGCGCATGGCGTGCCCGTTGACCACCACCAGGTCTTCCCAGCCGTCGCCATCGACGTCCACGAACGCCGTCCCGAAACCGTCGAAGGACTGACCGATCGCCCCGATGCCGGCTGTCCGCGACTGGTAATTGAACATTTCCTGGCCCAGGTTGCGGTACAGCCCGTGCCACTCGTTCTGGAAGTTGGTCACGAACAGGGACGGCCGTCCACTGCCGTCGAAGTCGCCCGCATCGACTCCCATGCTTCCCTCCGGCACGCCACGTTCGTTGCCGGCCACGCCGACTAATAAACCCTTCTCTTCGAGTGTGCCCCCACGATTGAAATAAAGGAAGTTGTAATCGAGATCGTTACCGACGTAGGCGTCCGGCCGACCGTCCTCGTTCAGATCGACGAAGATGACGCCCAGACCTCGGCCCCGGAACCGGGCACCGACCTCGGCAGAGACTTCGCGGAACGTCTGGCCCTTCTCATTCCGGAATACCGCGTGTCGCAGGCCGCGGAACCGCTGCGGCGGGCAGATGTCGCGGACACCCTTCTGACCGGCCGCATAGCACACCGGGTCGTTGTCGTTACTCCAGTCGCAGTAATGACAGACATACAGATCGGGAAAACCGTCGCCGTCGAGGTCGGCCCAGGCCGCGCTGGTACTCCACTGGGGATCATGCAGTCCGACGGCGGCGGTCACGTCGACGAACAGACGACCCCCCGACCCGTTGCCCCGGTTATGGAATAAAGCCACTCGGCCGTACCCGGTGACGAGCAGGTCCGGCCAACCGTCGCGGTCGAAGTCCGTAACCGCGACGCCGTGGGTATACCACCAATTCGTCCGCTCCAGTCCGACATCCGCGGTGACATCCTCAAAGCGGAAGTGGCCCCGGTTCCGATAAAGCTTGCAGGGGTAGCCGAACAACTGCTTGGCGTCGGGACCGCCGAAACCCCCGCCGCCGGTCACGAACACGTCGAGGAGGCCGTCCCGGTCGTAATCGAGCAGGCCGACACCACCGCCCAGACTCTCGAGAATGGAGAACCGCCCCGCTTCCTGGCCGTTGCGATAGGTGAACGACAGGCCCGAGCGGGCCGTGACATCGGCGAACCAGACGGGGCCAGCAAGCTCCTCGCCCGGCGACGAAAGCGGCGGCTTTTCCGACGGCCGCGGACCTTCACCCCGCGGACCTTCACCCGTCGGAGGATCCTTCGGGCCACACCCGGGGAGCGTACCTGCGAGAAGCCCCAGGACTAGGACCAGGCGGTTCACGAACGGTCCTCCCACCCAAGAGTCGAGACGGCTAACCTCGCCCCGCCATACCACACCAAATCGGCCAAAATCGAAGGCGGCCCACCACTCGGAGTGGTCGGATCGCCGCCGCCCGTCAGGGTGCGGATGACGTGGCCCACGGGAGCTTCAAGCGGATCTGAGCGGCCTCAAACTTTTCCCGATACTGCCGGGCCTCTTCGTTCCGTCCTAAGAGCAGGAAGCACCGGCTCAACCCGAGCAACACGGCCGGTTCTTCGGGTGCCAAAGCGGAGGCTCGGCGAAGACTGGCCTCGGCAGCTGCCAACGACCCGGCCTCGAGTTCGAGCAGACCCAACTCTAGAAACGCACGAGCGTCGGTCGGGTCAAGGGCCGTCAGCGACTCGAGCAGGGAGCGGGCCTCTTCGACGCGGCCGACCGATCGGTAAGCGTTCGCTAACGGGACGAGTACGGCGCGATCCGAGGGCCGGCTCTTGCGCACCGGTTCGAGCAGGGTGACCGCTTCGGCGGGAGCGTCCGAGAGGATCGAGAGTGCCAACTGGAACGGGGCTTCGAGGCCCGCCGGATCGCAAGCCGAGGCCGTTCGTAAATCCGCGACCCCGCGCGGGTAATCGCCCCCCGCTATGCGAATCCGCCCCCGCCAGATCAAGCCCTGTGCCACCTCGGCCGGACCGGACGCCTCGGTCAGCCAATCGTTGACAGCGGCTGGCCAGGATGACGGCGGGATCCTCCGGCCCCGCGGGAAGAGAACCGGCGCGACCGTCCCGTCGCCGCAGGTTCACCAGCGCGCCCTCGATCAGGGCCTCTCTGACGAGTTGTGCCGCGCCACCACTCGTCCGCTGGGCCAGCAGGGTCACGGCACCCGACAGATCACCGAGTTGGACCTGGTAGAGTGCGAATTCCTCGGACCGCGCCAGGGCCGGCCCGCCACACTGTTTGTGCCCCTCGAGATGACGGAAGAACGTTTCGGAGTCGCCCCGGCGACGAGCGACCTGAGCGGCCAGGAGGTCGGCCTCGGCGTCACCCGGCTTCTTAGCCAAGTGTCGTGCGAGATGCTCGGCCGCCGCGACGAAGTCCCGCCGGGCGATCGCGGCATGAGCGGACTCGAGGAACGAGCGCGAACGGCCCCGGTTCCAGACATAGAACACCCCGCCCAACAGACCGCCCAACAGGCACAGGAGTGCGACCGAGACGAGAGCGAGCTTGAGGCGCTGGGGGCGGGCCATGGGCGAATCCTCGGCAAACAGACGTGACTTTACAACCGTAACCGATCGGCCCGGACAATCAACCCGACGTCACACGATTTCACGGCCTGCTCGTTGACGGCGACGCCGGTTCCTTCATCATTCCTTCGCGAAACCCTTGCCTTTCGTCGGCCAGCGGATGAGAATGCCGGTGGCTTCAAGGAACGGTCATGCTCATCTACCCCGCGATCGACCTGTTGAACGGCCGCTGCGTCCGACTCCGGCAGGGCGATTACTCGCAGGAAACCGTGTACACCGACGACCCCGCCGCCGCCGCCCGTCGCTGGGTGGAACTCGGTGCCGACCGACTCCACGTCGTCGATCTGGACGGGGCCAAGGCCGGCAGACCGGTGAACGGGGCGGTGGTTCGCGCGATCATCGAGGCGACGAACGTCCCCGTCCAACTCGGCGGGGGCCTGCGCAGCGTCGACGACCTCGACACCGTCTTCGGCTGGGGGGTGCGGTGGGCCGTCCTCGGTACCCGGGCGCTTCAGGACCCCGACTGGCTCCGTCGTCAGGCCCACGCCTACCCCGGGCGGATCGTCTTGGGACTCGACGCCAGGAACGGGTTCGTCGCCACCGACGGCTGGCTCGAGGTGTCCCGGGTGCGGGCGGTCGATCTAGCCCGGCAGGTCGCGGACGCCCCTCTGGCGGCGGTCGTGTACACCGACATCGCCCGGGACGGCATGATGAGCGGACCGAATTTCGAGGCCCTTGCGGAAATGCAGTCAGCCGTCCCGCTGCCGCTGATCGCCAGCGGGGGCATCTGCACCCTGGAGCACGTCCGCCGACTGGCCCGGGCGAAGACATACGGGTGCATCGTCGGGCGCGCGCTTTACGAAGGTTCGTTCGACCTGGCCGAAGCACTCGCCGTGGCGGGGCGGGGAGGCTAACCCCCGTGCCCCGCGCTTCCGGGGCCAGCGGCCCTAGGCGACCCCCGCCCCGGGGCGAGGCGAGGCCGGGCACACGTCCTTACCCTCTCTCGGAGGCCGTCATGGCGGTCAAGCACCTTGTCGAGAACGTCCGGGATATTGCCCTCGTGGGGCATCGAGCCGCGGGAAAGACGAGCCTGGCCGATGCCCTGCTCTACGAGGCCCACGCCGTCGATCGCCTGGGAAGTGTCGACGACGGAACGTCGGTGGCCGACACCGACGAGGAGGAGCACAAGCACCACTTCTCCATCGACACGCACGTCCTCCACGCCGACCACGACGGCAAGCACCTCAACATCCTCGACGCGCCGGGCTACCCGGACTTCATCGGGGCGGCCCTCGAAGCCCTCTCCGCCGTGGAGACGGCCGTGGTCGTCATCTCCGCCGTCAACGGCATCGAGGTCAACACCCGCCGCATGTTCAACGAGGCCACCAACCGCGGCCTGTCACGGGTGATCGTCATCAACAAGCTCGATGCCGAAAAGGTCGACCTCCCGGCCCTGGTCGCCAACATCCAGGCGACGTTCGGCAAGAACTGTGTGCTGTTCAACGTCCCGAACGCGGTCGGCCCGGACTTCAACCGGGTCTTCTGCCTGCTCGACCCGCCGGCGGACATCCCGGCGACCTGCCCGGTGAACACCACCGAGGCCCGCACCCAGCTCATCGACGCCGTAGTCTCCTGTGACGAGACCCTGACCGATAAGTACCTGACCGAGGGCGAGGTGTCGGTGGCCGAACTCGAGGCCGACGTGACCAAGGCCCTCGACGCCGGCACCCTGATCCCGATCTTCTGTACCTCGGCCAAGAAGGACGTGGGCGTCAAGGAGTTGCTCGAAGCCCTGAGCAAGTACGGGCTGTCCCCGCAGTTCTCCCGGAAGCGGCTGACCGGCATCGAGGTGACCAGCAACGGCACCCGGCACCAACTCGAGCCGAGCGAGAACGAGGAGTTCGTGGCCCAGGTCTTCAAGGTGGTCAACGACAAGTTCGTCGGGCACCTCAGCTTCGTCCGCGTGATCGCCGGCAAGCTCCAGCACAACCATAACGTCATCAACCTCCGCACCGGGGCGAGCCTGCGGGTCGGCCACCTGCTCGAGGTACAAGGGAAGATGACCTCCCCGGTCCAGGAGGCCGGCCCCGGCGACATCGTCGCCCTGGCCAAGGTCGAGGGGCTGGAGATCGGCGACACCATCGCCTACACGAACCACGTCCCGTCGTTGCCGCCGCCCACCTTCCCCACGCCGATGTTCGGCCTCGCCGTCGAGCCGAAGAACCGGGGCGACGAGCAGAAGATCTCCGCCGGCCTGCAGAAGATCGCCTCCGAAGACCCCACGGTGAAGATCACCCACGACACCCAGACCCACGAGCTGGTGATCAGCGGCGTAAGCCAACTGCACCTCGACGTGATTCGCGACCGGCTCAAGGCCCGCTTCGGCGTCGAGGTCACCACCAAGGAGCCGAAGATCCCCTACCGCGAGACGATCAGCGCCGAGGGGGCCGGCGACTACCGACACAAGAAGCAGACCGGCGGCCGCGGACAGTTCGCCGAGGTCCACCTCCGCATCTACCCCCTCTCCCGCGACATCAAGACCCAGCAGCAGTGCGAGGCCGAGTTCGCCAACAAATCCCGCTTCGAGAAGATGCGCTCCTGCCACTACGACCCGGCCTTCAACTTCGCCTTCATCGACCACATCGTCGGCGGCTCCATCCCCAACAACTTCATCCCGGCTGTCGAAAAGGGCTGTAAGGAGATGCTCGAGCGGGGCGTCCTGGCCGGCTACCGCATCCAGGACTGTGCCGTCGAGGTCCACTTCGGTAAGTACCACGACGTGGACTCGTCCGAAGCGGCGTTCAAGATCGCCACCCGCCAGGCGTTCAAGAAGGCGTTCCTGTCCGCACGCCCGACCCTGCTCGAACCGATCGTCAAACTCGAGATCACCGTCCCGTCCCGCTACACCGGTGCCGTCCTCAGCGACCTCCCGACCAAGCGGGCCCAGGTCGAGAACCAGGAGAACCTGCCCGGCGACATGACCGTGATCTATGCCCGGGCCCCGCTCGCCGAGGTCGCCCGCTACGCCGCCCAACTCGGCGGCATGACCCAGGGCACCGGTTCCTACGCCATGGAACTCAGCCACTACGAGATGGTACCGCCCAACATCCAGCAGCAGATCGTCAGCAAGGCTCAGCTCAAGGACGAGGAGGAGGAATAGACGAAGGACGATGTGTCAGCCGCGGGCGATCCGGAAAAGTCACCCGCGATCGAGCGGCCAGCCAGCCTCGCGGCGGGACTCACAACGGGGCCGCGACGGCCCCCGCCCGCGACCCGAAGTGTCCGCAAGCCCGCTTCGGTCGGCGGCGGCCCCGCTTCCGCGGTCGCCGCTCGCCGCATCGTCCGGCCTTCGCTAAAGCAACAATATCTACTCCCCTCCGGCACCCTTCCTCGCGGTGTACGCACATGGACGCGGTCAAAGGCTTCTTCATCGGTGAGTGGTACTTCGCTCTACCGCTCGTGATCATGTCCCTGGTCGCCGCGGCACTGGTGATCTGGAGGATCTTGCTGAACAAGAACGCCTCGACCGACATGGACGAGTTTCTCCCGGTCTTCCAGCAGACGCTCCGCAAGGGGGGCATCAAGGCCGCCGTCGCCCTGTGCAAGGAGGAGAAGGGGCTGATCCCCAGTCGGCTGTTCGTCGCCGGGCTGGAGGCCTCCGACCAGGGGGCGGCAGCGATGCGGCGGAGCATGGCCAACGAGGCCGAACTCGAGATACTGCCCCGGCTCCACTCCCTGCTCGCCCCCATCCTGGCCATCGCCAAGATCGCCACGATGGTCGGCCTGTTCTTCACCGTCATCTCGATGATCAACACCTTCGATGCCATCGGCCAGCAGACCCGCAAGGGCGATACCAAGGGCGTGGCCGGCGGGGCCGACAAGATCGGCCTGGCCCTGTTCGCCACGGCCATGGGCCTGTTCACCGCCATCCCCCTCGTCTTCAGCCACGTCTTGTTCAAGGACTGGATCGCCCGCTTCGAGGTGCAGATGAAGTCGGCCGCCAACAAACTCGTCATGCTCGTCACCAACTACAAGAAGGACCCCCGGCTGCTGGACAAGATGCTCCTGGCCGAGCGGGACACCGACCGCGACGAATCGCCCCGCGACCGGCGGCGAGACGACGACTATGCCGACGAGGACGGGGACGAGGACGACCGGGGCCGACAAACACGGGGGGTACGTCGTGGCCAGGACCGCTAAGACCTTCGACGTCTGGTTCGTGACCGCCAACACGGTCTACAAAGGCGTGCCCTACAACGTGGTCGCGAACTGGACGCAGGAGGGCCGCCTCGCCGCCACCGACAAGGTCCGCCCCGCGGGCACCACCAACCCCTGGGTCGATGTCGGTTCCCACGAGTTCCTCTCGGATTACCTTCCCCGGAAGACGAAGGCCCGGGTCGTCCCGGCGGCGGCCGCCCCCGAGGTCGTGCCCGACCGGCCGCCGGGTCGCTCTCCGCAAGCGACTGACCCGCCGGGAGCGAGCCTGACGGCGGCCCCCGCGACGCCCTCCGATGTATCCGATGTCACCTCGGAAGGCCCCGTGGCCGAACTGCCCGAGCCGGAAGTCCCGACCCTGAGGACCAAGGAAGTCGACGACGAAGATGTAGACATGGTCCCCCTCATCGACATCAGCATGGTGCTGCTGGTGTTCTTCATCATGATGCGGGCGGCCGGGGCACTCGCGCCGATCGACGTGCCCGAGATGCGCTACGCCGGCGAACTCAAGACCGACCCCGAAGCGATCACCATCACCATCGACAAGGTCTACGACCCGATGAACCCCGACCGGGAGGAACTCACGACCGTGAAGTACTCCGTCCGGCGGGGGGCCAGTCCCCCGCGGCCGGAACACGACAAACTCGAAACTCCGGAGCAGGCGATCGCGGCACTGGACGAACTGTTGGCCAACCAGACACGCCCCCCGGAGGTGCGGATCGCCTGCCACAAGAGCCTGCCCAACGGCCGCGTGCTGGAGATCCAGGCCGAACTCGAACCCCGTCAGAAGAAGGGTTACATCAACGCCTATGTCGCGACCGTCGTCGAGGCCCCGAAGCCCTGAAGTCGCGTAGCCGTATCGGCACGCACCGACCGACCGAGCAACCGCAGTCCCGCACGACACCGCTGCCGCCGTCCCACACGACCACGACACCGCAGCCGCCGTCCCGCGAGGTACACGCATGTCCTGGCTCGTCCGCAAGGAAGGTTCCCCTGAAGCGATGGTCCTGCCCACCGCTAGCGCCGTGGCCGAGGGACTGCGGGACGGTAACTGGGAACCGACCGACGAGGTGAAAGGCCCCCGGGACACCGCCTGGCAACGGATCGAGGACCACCCCGTCTTCGCCGAGGTCGCCGCCGGGGTTGAGCCGCCGAAACTGATCGAAGACGACACGACACTCGACATGAACCCGCTCATCGACGTGTGCCTGGTTCTGCTGATCTTTTTCATCCTCACCATCACTTACGCCTCGTTGGAGCGGGCCATCGCCGTGCCGCCCCAGCAGACCGAGGACCAAGGGCCGGCCACCCGGATCGAGTTGAAAGACATCCGCGACCGGGTGTTCGTGGTCACCGCCCGCATGGACCTCGACAGGACGGTGGTCAAGCTCGAAAAAGAGGAGGTTCCGATCGAGCAACTGACCCGGAAGATGAAGGAGCTGATCGACGCGACGGGACGCCGGCAGATGGTACTCGACGCCGACAAGGACGTGCCCTGGGGCGTGATCACGGCGATACTCGACGCGGCTAAGGGCAACGGGGTCCACGAGATCATTAACAACACCAAGCGCCGCTAGCCGCTCCGGGGGGGACCAGGGGCGCGGACACTTAGCCGCCGGTGCGCCACCGCGGACACACACTTCGCTACGGACACCTTAGCGCAGACACGCCACCACGAACGCGCTATTGCGAACACATCGCCACGGACGCGACACCTCGGCCACGGACATGTCAGCGCGGATGCGCCACCACGGACACTGCGCCGTGGACACGCCCTCGCTGGCAGGGTAGCCGCTATCGCTTCACCTGCTGCTCGTCGACGACGACGTGATAGGAGCCACCCCGGACCGTGACCCGAAAGACGGTCACCTCGATGTCCTCGGGACGGCGGTTGCGATAGGCCGTTTCCTTGGCCGCCAGGTCTTCCTCGAACTCCTTGGAGAAGACGGCGAAGAAGACGGTGGGGTTGAAGTCCAGCTCGAGGGTGCGTGCGAGGCTGCCGACCACGTCACGTCGGGGGTCGCTGAAGCGGAGGCCGCCGTAGAGGTCGAGTTCGGCCTGACCGATCGTCTTGCGTTGCCGGGGATTGCCCAGGTCCTCGATCACCACGCACTGGGCCGTGCCCGGGATCGGGATCAGGAGCTTGGCTCCCAGCGTGCGGAGCTGCTCCAGGTAATCGCGGCCGCTGGTGATCCTGAACCGCAAGGTCCAGCGCAGCCCCCGTCCGAGCGTGCTGTTGGCACCGGTGCCGCCCGGACCGGTCCCCTTGCTGCCGTCGTTGCCGCGACCGGCCTCGCTCCCGGAGCCTCGCCTGGCCCCGAGCAGTTTGTCACGGATGCTCTTGTCGAGCTGGGCGAGTGCGGCCGCGTTCTCCGCCGTGATCGGCAAGTTACCGGTCGGGTCGATGAGCCTGAGGCTCTTCTGGATGTCCTCCTTGACCTCCGGCAGTCGGGTCGGGTCGGGCAGCGATTCGACTGCCGCCTTGAGCGGGTTGGCGTCGGCTTCCTGGATGGGGTCTTCGATCCCGCCCGAACCGGGCGAGCCGTCACCGAAGTCGTCCAACCCCCCGATGGAAGCGAGCTTGATCGGCACATCGGACCGGTCACCGCTGTTCATCAGGGTGGTGATGACGTAGATGAGCAGCCAACCGATGACGACGTGGATGAAGACCGACCCCACGGTCGAGAGCGGGAATTCCAGACGCTTGTTGTACTTCTCCCAGAACGCTTCCTCGGGCGGTCCTTCGATCGGTCCGGTGTCCGAGTTCCGGGGGTCGTGACGGGGGTCGAGAGGGGCTTTACCGGCCAAGGCGGCGTGTGCTAGCGCCAGGATCGTGGCATCCGTCGGCCGCTTGCGGGCCGCCTCTTCGTGCCGGTTGTAGGCCACGACGATCTCGCCGAGCAGGACCGCGACGGCATAGACGGCGAGGGCGATGACCCACACCCCGGTTTTACCAGCGGCGAAGCCGACCGCCAGGGCGAGCATCAGCCCCAAGGCATAACCACCCAGCACATTCGGACTGCGTGGCAGGTACCACGGCCGTTCGGACGGGGTCGGGCCTGCTTTCCTCGAACCTGCCGGGGCGGATCGGGTCGCACTAGGGGACTTGTTGGGGGTCGGTTTCATCGCCCGCAACCTCCGCGAAAGGCAGGGGTCGGCCAAGGACAGCCCTGCTCTACTCTAACCGAAGGGCGGGGCGTTGAGAACCGACAAGTCGGACGGGCCGGGAGGATGGATCGGGCGCGGGGCGCTCGACGCGACGCCCGGCACGACCCGACCCCCTTGGCCCGTATCAGTTGGCCCGTCTCAGGAGGAGGGAGTTAGCGCGAACGGCTCACTCCCCTGCCCGCGAGCGACTCACCTCTTCACTTCGTACTCGGCGTCCATGACATCGTCGCCGCCCTCCTTTTTGCCGGGGCTGGGTGTCGGCCCGGCGGCCGTGTCCGATTGACCCGCGGTCCGGGCGTGCATGTGCTGGGCCATGGCGGTGGCGACCGTGTCGAGTTCGCTCGTCGCGGTCTTGAGGGCGGCGATGTCCTTGCGGTCGATGGCGTCCTTGACCTTCTGGATGGCGGCGTTCACGGGAACCTTGTCGCTTTCGCTGAGCTTGTCGCCCGCCTCCTTCATGGCCTTCTCGATGTCGTGGATCTTGGTCTCGGCCAGGTTCTTGGCCTCGGCGAACTCCTTCTTCTTCCTGTCCTCCTCGGCGTGGAGTTCGGCGTCCCGCCGCATGCGCTCGACTTCTTCCTTGCTCAGGCCGGAGGCCCCCTCGATGCGGATCGACTGCTGCTTACCGGTGCCGAGGTCCTTGGCGGTGACACTCAGCACGCCGTTGGCGTCGATCTCGAAGGTCACCTCGATCTTGGGCACGCGAGCCGGGGCCGGGGTGATGCCGTCGAGGTGGAAGCTGCCGATCTTCTTGTTGTCGTCGGCCATGGGCCGCTCGCCCTGGTAGACCTCGACTTCCACCGAGGGCTGGTTGTCGGCGGCGGTGGTGAAGATTTCCGTGGCCTTCTTGGGGATGGTCGTGTTGCGCGGGATCATCGGCGTGAGGACGCCACCCAGGGTCTTGACGCCCAGGGTCAGCGGGGTCACGTCGAGGAGTTGGATGTCGGCGGCGGCCCCGAGGAGCAGTTGCGCGCCCTGGATGGCGGCCCCGACGGCCACGACCTCGTCCGGGTTGACCCCGCGGTGTCCGTCTTTGCCGAAAATCTGCTTGACCAGTTGCTGGACACGCGGCATGCGGGTCATGCCGCCGACCATCACCACCTCGTCGATCTGTTCCGGGGACAGCTTGGCGTCCTTGAGGGCCGCCAGCACCGGCTTTTTGCACCGCTCGATCAGGTGCTCGACCATCCTCTCGAACTGCGCCCGGCTGATCGACCGCACCAGGTGCAGGGGGTTGCGGTTGGCGTCCACGGTGATGAACGGCAGGTTGATGTCGGCGTTGGCCTGGCTGCTGAGGTCCTTCTTGGCCTGCTCGGCGGCCTGCTTGAGCCGCTGCATCGCCATCGGGTCCTTGCGCAGGTCGACGCCGTTCTCCTTCTTGAACTCGTCGGCGATGTAATCCATCAGGACCTGGTCAAAGTCGTCGCCGCCCAGGTGGGTGTCGCCGTTGGTGCTCAAGACCTGGAAGACGCCGTCATCGCCCACGTCGAGGATGCTGATGTCGAAGGTGCCGCCGCCCAGGTCGAAGACGGCGATCTTCTGGTCCTTCTTCTTGTCTAGCGCGTAGGCGAGGGCGGCCGCGGTCGGCTCGTTGATGATCCGCATGCGCTGCTTGACGACCTTGCCGTCCTTACCGCGGATCTCGTACTCGGTGTCGAAGCCGGCGATGGCCGCCGCGTCGATGGTCGCTTGCCGCTGCGCGTCGTTGAAGTAAGCCGGCACGGTGATCACGGCCTTGCGAACGGTGTGACCGAGATAGGCCTCGGCCGCCTCCTTGAGCTTGCGGAGGACCATCGCCGAGATCTCCGGCGGGGTGTACTGCTTGCCGTCGATTTCGACCTTGACCAGGTCGTTGGGGCCTCCGACGATCTTATAAGGCACGAGTTTTTCCTCGGCTTCGACCTCGTTGTGGCGGCGACCCATGAACCGCTTGATGCTGTAGATCGTGCGCTTGGGGTTGGTGACCGCCTGTCGCTTCGCCTGGTCACCGACCAGCCGGTCCCCCTTGTCCGTGAAGGCGACGACGCTCGGGGTGAGCCGGTTCCCGTCTTGGTTCGGGATGACCTTGACCTCACTACCTTCCATCACCGCGACCACGGAGTTGGTCGTGCCGAGGTCGATCCCGATGATCTTCTCTTCCGCCATGTGGTTCTCCTTCTAAACCCTGAACGCTGAACCCTGAACGGCGACCCGTGGAGTTCTTCTTCGGCCCCGCCCGCCTGGAAGTCGTGGCCCGGTTCGGGCGGGGGGCCTGTTCACCGCGTTGGAGGGCTTGACCCCGTCAGAAGATTCGCCGCCGGAGTCGGTACCCCTGTTCGACCGAGAGGAGGGTCACGACCTGACGGCAACTTACCAGTTCGTTCGTCACACTCCCTGAGAAAGACGCAAAGACGTAAGGCCATTGCCGCTATCTACCCTCTGTCTGGCTTCTCGCCGGAACAAGTTTGAGCAAGCCGCGTGCCGACCCCGGGGCGTCCCGACTGCTCAGCCACAACATGTTTTTATATAAGGACTTATCCGGTCCCGTGTGGTCCGACGGTGGGTACCGATCCGGTCGGGCCTCGCGGGCGACTGCCATTTCGGCGGATTGGCAGCAACTCGTTGTCAGTTATAGGATTGTGTCAGGAGCCGGTCTCGCCGCCCGGCCCGGAAAATCTGGGACAAAGTCGGTCATCTCACTCCGCTTGTGACGGTCGTTACATTGACGGTGTGTTGTCACACCGGTAAATTCAATCGGAAACCCGCTCCCTGACAGGGGGTTCACACGCCATGACGCGGAAGAGCGGTGACGGCACCACCCCGCCGACCGACGACAAAGCAGCGACCCATCTTAAGGCCCTACGATCCCAGATCGACAAACTCGACCTCCAGATCCTTGAACTACTCAATAAGCGGGCCGCCATCGCCGGTCAGATCGGCCGCGTCAAGGCCGACCAGGGGGGCGAGGTCTTTTCGGCCGCCCGGGAGGAGGAGGTCCTCCAGAACGTCCTCTCGGCCAACCAAGGCCCCTTGGGCGAGGTTACGGTCAAGTCGATCTTTCGGGAGCTCATTTCCGGGTCACGGGCACTACAGAAGGTCCAGAAGATCGCCTTCTTAGGGCCCCTGTACAGTTATAGTCATTTAGCCGCCCTGGAACGATTCGGTGAGGCGGTCGCCTTTAACCCCACCGTTTCGATCGCGTCGGTCTTCGAGGAAGTCGTGCGCAAGCACGCCGACTACGGGGTCGTGCCGCTGGAGAACTCGACCGACGGTCGGATCGCCGACACGCTCGACATGTTCGTCCGCACCCCGCAGGTGAAGATCTGTGCCGAGATCCGCTTACGGGTGCATCACCACCTGCTGGCGAACTGCCCGCAGTCGGAGATCCGTCGTGTCTACAGCAAGTCGCAGGCGCTCTCGCAGTGCCGTACCTGGCTGTCCAAGAACCTGCCGCAGGCCACGGTTCACCCGGTGGCCAGCACGACCGACGCGGCCAAGTTGGTGCAGACGGACATGAACGCCGCCGCGGTGGCCAGTCGCAAGGCGGCGGTGAACTACGGGATCAACATCCTCTGCCATAACATCGAAGACTCGCCCTTCAACGAGACCCGCTTCGCGGTCATCGGGCCGACGGACAGCGCCAAGACCGGCAACGACAAGACGGCGATGATGTTCCAGATCAGTCATACCCCCGGGGCCTTGGCCGACGTGCTGGCCATCTTCAAGGCCAACAAGCTGAACCTGACCTGGATCGAGTCCTTCCCCTGCCGCGACGCCAAGGGCGAGTACGTCTTCTTCATCGACTTCGACGGCCACCGCGACGACCCCAAGGTCAAGAAGACGATCGCCGCCATGCAAGCGACCTGCGACGCGGTTCACGTCCTCGGCTCTTTCCCGGTCGCCCAACCGATCGACGAATGAATGAGACGCACAAAGCGACGACGAGCGACCGCGCTTGGCCGTCGATCTTCCACGCCGCCCCGGTACCGTGGGCGGCGGTTTCGCCGGTGGCACTGAGGACACTCGGGATGTGGAAATCGGGACCGCCCCGGGTCTGTCTGTACGGCATGATCGGGTCGGCATGATCGGGTCGGCATGATCGGGTCGGCATGATCGGGTCGGCATGATCGAGGGTGTACGGCCCGGCATCTGGCTGAAGTCGATGAGGATGAGTTTCTGCCATGGACCACTTCTCGTACCGCGACCGTGCCCTGTTCTGTGAGGAGGTTCCCGTCGCGGAACTCGCCGAGTTGTACGGCACCCCGCTGTACGTCTATTCCGAGGCCACCCTGCTGCACCACCTGGCGGAGCTACGCCGGGCCTTCGCCGCGGCGAACCCGATCATCTGCTATTCCGTGAAGGCGAACGGGAACCTGAGCCTGTGTCGGTTGATGGGCCGACACGGTGCCGGGTACGACGTGACGTCCGGGGGCGAATTCTTCCGTGCCTTGAAGGCCGGGCCACCGGGGGCCAAGATCGTCTTCGCCGGGGTGGGCAAGACCGACGCCGAGATCCGTTACGCCCTGGAACACGGCGTCTACCTCTTCGACGTGGAGAGCGAGGAGGAGTTACACACGATCGGGAACATCGCCCGGGCCATGGGACGGGTCGCCCGTGTCGCCCTGCGGGTCAACCCGGACCTGCCGCCCAAGACGCATGTTAAGACCGACACCAGCGTCAAAGGGGTGAAGTTCGGTCTGGACCTGGAGACGGTCGTGGACGTGGCCCGGGGGGTCGTCGGGCACCCCGGCCTGGCCGTGGTCGGGTTGCACATGCACCTCGGCTCGCCGATCCTGTCGCCCACCCCGTACCGCCAGGGCAGTGAGAAGGCCGTCGCGCTGGTCAGGGCGTTCCGCGAGCAGGGGCACGACATCCGTTACCTGAACATGGGCGGGGGCTTCGGCATCAACTACCGCCGGGACGAGGCCCCGCCGGCGACCGCCTTCGCCGAGGCCATCCTCCCCGCCGTCCGGGAGACCGGTTGCCAACTCGTGCTGGAGCCGGGCCGCTTCATCGTCGGCAACGCCGGCATCCTCGTCAGCCGCGTCCTGTTCAACAAGTCCAGCGGCGGCAAGCACTACCTCATCCAGGACGCGGCCATGAACGACCTCATCCGCCCGACGCTCTACGGGTCGCACCACCGCATCTGGCCGGTGCGGCTGCCCGACGGCCTGCCCGACCGACCCGCCGTCGACATGTCCGTCAACCCCGACACCGCCAACCCCTTCGTCGATCTGCCGGGCACGATCCGTCAGGATGTCGTCGGACCGGTCTGCGAGTCCGGCGACTTTCTGGCGAAGGACCGGCCACTGCCCCCGCTGAACCGGGGCGAGTTGCTGGCGACCTTCTCGGCCGGTGCCTATGGCATGGCCATGGCCTCCAACTACAACAGCCGGCCGCGGGCCGCCGAGGTACTCGTTACAGGCCATACACACCGCTTGATCCGCCGCCGCGAAACCTACCGGGACCTCATCGCCTGCGAAGAGGATTGCTTGAGTTAACCCGCCGGTACAGAATGAGGCATTAACCTCCCCTGTCGCCTCGGCGTTCGTGACCCGCTCTGACCCGGAGGGTTCCCCGGTGAGAATCTTCTCGTACCTCGCCCTCTCTGTCGCCGCGATCGGGCTCGGCTCGAACGACCCGCGAGCCTCTGCCCAGGATGCCAAAGGACCGGCCCCCAAACCGCTGACTCTCTACGCCCAGTTCCGGGAACTCGTCAACGAGGGCAAGTTCGACATCGCCGCCAACTTCCTCGCCAAGTTCCTCGAATCCAACCCGAGCGACGCCGACCTCCTGGAGATCGAGAAGAAGTACGGGACGACGGCCTTCACCACCTTGCGAAACATCCCCCGTTGGTCGGAAAACCCGGCCGCTGATCAAAAGGCCCGCCAGGACGTGGAGGAGGCGATCAAGCGGGCCCGCGAGGCCACCGCCCGGCTGCTCTACACCCCCGAGCGGGTCAACAAGTACATCCGCAACCTCGGGGCCACCTACGAAGAGCGGGTCTTCGCCGAGCTGGAACTCCGCCGCACCGGGGATTACGCCATCCCCTTCCTGGTGGAGCAGTTCCGAACCACCCGCGACACCGACCTGGTCGCCGGCATCGCCGGTGCCATCGGCAAGCTCGAGGGCCACACGATGGCCGGCTGGATCGCCGCACTCGACGGCATGACCCCCGAACAGCAGTTCGCCGTCATCACCGCGATCGCCCGACGGCCCGACCTGGTCGCCCTGCAATCCGAAGCCCAGACCGACCTCACGCCGTACCTGTGGCGGATCGTCTCTCGTCCGCCCGAGTCCCCCGAGGGTAACCCGACGCTCCGGGCTCTGGCCGAGGGGCTACTGAACAAGCTCCGGCCCGGCAGCAAAGTGGCTAGCCGCATCCCCGAGGCCGAACTCGTCGCCATCGCCCGCACCTTCTACGACCGCACCGCCCGCTTCGGCTCGGTCAAGAACAACCCGGACGGGACCAGCACGGTACCGGTCTGGGTCTGGGAGTCGCAGGAGCCGACCGGAGCGAAACTCGTCAAGCTCGAGGACGTGCCCCTCAGCCGGGCCGAGGAGTACTACGGACTGCGCTACGCCCGCTGGGCACTCGAGCGGCGACCCGACTACGAGCCGGCCCAATCCTTGATCCTGTCACTGGCGGCCGAACGAGCGATCACCCGCTCCCGGTTCGCACCGCTGGCCGAGAGTGAGCCGGCTGTCCACCGGCTGCTCAGCGACGCCCCGTCGAGCGTTCTGGGCGACATGCTCGGCCGCGGCCTCAACCAGAAGAAGACGGCCCTGGCGGTGGCCGCGCTCCAGGTCCTGGCCGACCGCGGCGACAAGAACACGATCACGGGCCTGGTCAAGGCCCTGGACTACCCCGACCCCCAGGTCCAGTTCTTGGCCGCCACGGGCCTGCTCCGTTCCCCCGTGCCGGTACCGCCGCAGGTCCGGGGCAAGGTCGTCGAGGTCCTCCGCCGCGCCGCCGCCACCGACCCCCTGGCCCCGGGCGACGCCAAAGGGACCGCACTCATCGCCGACCCGAACAAATCCCGGGCCGACGTCCTGGCGAGCCTGCTCCGCGGCCTGGGCTACCAGGTGGAAATCTTCATCACCGGCCGTGACCTGCTCCGCCGCGTCAGCCGCTCCTCCGACTTCGACCTGCTGTTCATCGACCACCACACCCCGAACCCGGAGCTGATCGACCTGATCGGTCAACTCCAGGCCGACACCCAGACCGGCGGCCGACCGACCTTCGTCATCGCTTCCTCCGACAAGACCCCGGTTCCCACCTTCGATCAACTACTGGTGCGCTTCGCGGCGCTGATCGCCGCCACGGAGAACGATCGGGTGCCGATGCCGCCGCCCTACGTGCCGGACACCCGCCTGTCCGACGAGGTGAACCAACGTGAGCGGGTCGCCAACCAGCGGGAACGAGATAACCAGTTCGCCAAGGCGATGACCCGCCGCCTGGCCCGCCTCCGCCGGGTCGTCGAGTCGACCGGCATCGACTTCTCGCCCGTGCAGAAGACGCTTTTCGAGCTTCGCCTGGAACTGATCACCTACGCGGCGCTGGCCGCCGAGTTCCCCCTCTCGCCCGAGTCGGCCCCGGCGACGGCCCGCCGGGTCCGCGAGGTCCGGGACCAGATCGACCGGCAACCGCCCAGCCCGCCTTACGGGACCGGCACGCCGACACTCGACCTGCTCAAACTCATCGAGCGGTTCGAGGCGGACCTGACCCGGGTGCCGTCGGCCCGCCGCCGCTTCGAGGAGATCTACGCCAAGATCGACCCCGTGAAACTCGGGCTGCCGGTCGAAACGTTCCGCAACCCCGCGGCGGAGCTACAACTGGCGCGGACCCTGCGGGGCTATCCCGCCGTGAAGATCATCCCCGAACCGTTCGCCCGGGTCTCGCTCCAGGCCGAGTTAGACGCCCTGCAGGCCGACCCGTCGCAAGCCCCCCGAGACCCGGCGCTCAAGAAGGCCGCCCAGCGGGTGGCGATCGACTGGCTGCGCAAAATGGCGACCAACGAGCTGCCGGGGTTCGAGGTACAATCCGCCGAACCGGAACTCCGCAATGCCCTGCGGTACGATGACCTGGCCGAGGCCGCCATCGACGCCCTGTTGCGGTTCGGCACCGGCGACGTACAACAGGCCCTTCTCAACGCCGCGACCTCCACGACGCCGCAACGCCCCCTGCCGGTCCGCTTGAAGGCGGCCGACGCGACCATCCGGCACGTCCAGATGTACGGTAAATACGTCGGACAGTCGTACCTCGACCAACTCGCCGAGGCGGCCGACCGGGAAGCGGACCTCACCTTACGCGGCAAGCTCAACATTCTACGCGGCCTTCTGGTCAAGAACCCCGAGGCGATCCCCGACCCGCAAACCGGTAAGCCGGTTCCCAACCCCGCGTCGTTCACGAACCAACTGAAGTCGTACAACCCGCCTCTGCTCCCACCGCCCCCGGCCAAGGAACCGCCCAAAGAGCCGGACGCCGAGCCGAAAAAGGACCACTGAACCGCCCCGCCCCCCGGTCAAACGACACTCGGTGCCTGACGGCACACGGGCTAACGGCACACGGGACCGGGGACTGACCGGACCGGGATGTAGTGAGATGCAGCGAGTACAGCAGGGACGCAGGCCACCGGGTCGCAGCGGGACGCCCCGCCCCGCCGAGCGGATCTGAAGCGCATCCGAGCGACCCACCGCAGTTGCGTGTGTCGCAGCGGGACGCCCCGCCCCGCCGAGCAGGTCTGCGTGAAATTGCGTAAATCAGGAGAATTTTTGTCCGCTACCGGTGCCGGCCGACGTATTAATTTTCTTCACCCCGCTCGTCTCCGCGCGCAAGGGTGCGTTGCCGGAGCGTTCGGTGATGAACCCCGGCGAGACAGACCGGGACTCAAGGGAGTAACCGTCATGTCCCGGAATGCCTATCAGTCGTTCGGCCAACCGAGCTTAGAAGAACTGACCCTGCGATTTCTCGCCCAGCGCTCAGACGCCGCCGCGGTGGCAGCAGTCGAGTCCGGCGAGAGTGAGGTCGAGCCGCACGAAGTCGCCGCGGGCTTCCGGGTCGATCCCCGGGCGTGCTGGTCCGATGCCCTGGCGGCGAACCCGGGGGCGCTGCCCCCCGGCTCGCCCCCGCCCGCGATGCCGCCCCACTGGTCTGCCCTGGTCAACCAGTTGGCACCGTGCCTGGCCGTGCCGATAGCGGCAGGGAACTTCCCGCAACGGGTCCGCGACCTGGAACCGCTGCTGGAAAAATTCGACCCGGACGAACTCCGCCCGTCGCGGCATCACTCGCCGCTGCCGGGCTACGAGGGACTCCGCGATTGGGTCCGCAGGCATGCGGCGGACTACCCGGTGCTGGCCGGCGGCTTGGCGCGGCTGCTGGGGGACTTCGACACGGCCGCCCGGCTGTTACCCGCTGACGACGAGAACGAGCGGGCCGCCTCGATGTGGCAGTCCGGCCAGTGTTCGGAGGCCTACGCGGCCTGGACGACGGCCCCGAGTACCCCGGCCGTGTTGTTCAACCACGGCATGGCCGCGCTTTTTACCGGTCGGATCACCGAGGCCAGCGATGCCTTGGGCGAAGCCGCTGAGGCGATCCCGGAAACGACCGGCTGGGGGGCCTTGTGCCGGCTTTATCTGTCGGTCGCTCAAATCCACCGCTGACCGAGTTGTCGGGTCGCCCACCACAGGGTTCAGGACCCACCGAGCCTGACGTTCAGAAACCGACCAGCCCGTCATCTGCCGACGGCAGCCGGGCACCCGACAACCGCAGCCGGCACACGCTGCCGTTGCGTTCCGCGGCGAACCGTGCAGTCCTGACCCGATCACGTCATCGGATCACTCCAGTCGTTAAACAGCCCCTGAAGGCAAGTTCCCCCAGCGAACTCGGCCTTTACCGGCCCCAAGGGGCTTGTGGGTCGTGCAAGGGGCTTGTGGGCCGTGGCGTCTCCGCTATGCTTGACCCCGCGATCGGTCCTCCCTTCCGGAGTAGCTACCCATGAGTGCCCTGTCTTTGCGGCGTTCGCTTCCGGCCCCGCGTCCCTCTCCTTTCGGGCGTTCGGTCGTCCGCCTCGCCTTCGGCCTTATGCTCGTGATCGTGAGCCTGGCCCCGGCTAACCGGACGGCCCGCGGCGACGAACCGAAGCCCCCGCCCGGCTTCGTGCCCCTGTTCAACGGCAAAGACCTCACGGGCTGGCAGGGGAACATCGACATGCGGCAGCGGGCCACGCTGCCCCCGGAGAAGCGGGAGGAGTTGGCCAAACAACGGAACAAAACGGCCGCCGAACACTGGGTCGTCAAGGACGGCATCCTTTACCACGACGGCAAGGGGGGCGTGAGCCTGCAGACGAGCAAGGATTACAGCAACTTCGAGCTGCTGGTGGACTGGAAGATCGAGGCCAAGGGCGACAGTGGCATCTACCTCCGCGGGCAACCGCAGGTGCAGATTTGGGATTCGGAGAACGCCAGCGGGGCGCGGGGGGTGGACAAGAACTCGGGTTCCGGCGGGCTGTGGAATAACCCGCTGCCGCCCGAGGTCGCCAATTCCCCGAACGAGGAGGCCGTCCGCAAGGCCGGCCAGAAGGTCGGTAAGATCCCGCTCAAGAAGGCCGATAAGCCGGTCGGTGAATGGAACACCTTCCACATCATCATGGTCGGTGACGAGGTCACGGTGAAGTTGAACGGCGAACTGGTCGTGGACAGGGCGAAGCTGGCGAACTACTGGGAGCGTGGCAAGCCGCTACCCGAGCGCGGGCCGATCGAGTTGCAGCACCACGGCGACCGGCTCTGGTTCCGCAACATCTTCATCAAGGAACTGCCGTGATCGGCCGTGGCCGGTCAGCGCCTCGGCGTCGATCCCTCACAGCGGCTCAGTCCGGGAAGCGCCTCAGCCCCCCAAAGCGACTCGGTCCTGGAAGCGGCTCAGCCCTCGGAGCGGCTCAGTCCTGGAAGCGGTTGAGGGAGTAAGGCCTCGGGTCGACGGAGGGCGGGCGACCGGCGAGTAGCTCGGCCACGAGCTTGCCGGTCCCGGTCGCCATCGACAGGCCGAGCATGCCGTGCCCGGCCGCGACCAGGACGTTCTCCATCGACGGGCTGCGGTCGATGACGGGCAGGCCGTCGTAGGTCATCGGCCGCCAGCCCCACCACTCGTGCAGCACCGGCCCGGTGGGCGGTTCCCTCAGGTAGAGGCGGGCGGCCGTCGTCAGGATGCCGAGTCGGTCACGACTCATCGTCGGGTCGTAGCCGGCGAACTCCATGGTCGATCCGAGCCGCCAGCCCGTAAGGAACGGGGTCACGGCGACACGGTCTTCCTCGAATATCATCGGGTAACTCGGGCAGCGTTCGGACCGGGGCATCGTCAGGGAATAGCCCTTGCCCGGGACGATCGGGATGCGGGCCCCGAGTTCCCGAGCCAGTCGAGGCGTCCAGGCCCCGGTGGCGACGAGGAAGTGATCCGCGGGCCATTCCCCGCCGGGGGTCCGCACCGCGACGGCCCGGCGGCCGCGGCGGACGAACCCCACAACCGGGCAGTTCTCCCGCACTTGCACGCCGACGGAGAGCAACACCCGGCGGAGTTCCGCCAGGAACCGCTCGGGCCGCAGGTGGGCATCAGACTCGTAGAGGTAAGCACCGGCCAAACCGGGCCTCAGGGCCGGTTCCAGGTCGACGAGTTCATCCGGCCCGAACCGCTGGGCCGGCATCGCGAATTCGCGGCGTAGCAGGTCGTCGGTACGGGCATAGTGCTGGAAGTGTTTCGGGCTGCGAAAGACGAAGAGCAGTCCCCTGGCCTGCCATTCGCAATCGAGCCGTTCACACGCGAGCAGTTCGTCGAAGAGGGATCGCGAGGCGTTCAGAAGGGCCTGCAGGGCGTGGCCGGCGGCCAGCATGTCGCGGCGGTTGCAACGCCGGGCGAAGCCGAGGAACCACGAGAGGTTGGCGAGGACGACGCGGGGGCGGACCTTCAGGGGCGAGTTCGGCAGGAACAGGGTCTTGAGGGTGTTCCAGACGGCCCCGGGGCAGGCGAGCGGCAGGACATGACTGGGGCAGACGTAGCCGCAATTGGCCAGGGAGCAGCCGGCCCCGAACATGCCGCGGTCGAGAACGGTGACGGCGAACCCGGCCTTGGCCAGGTAGTATGCCGAGCAGGCCCCGATGACCCCGCCCCCGACGACAACGACGCGCTGAGGCATCACTCCCCCCGGGATCGAGCGGCCGGTGGGGCCGGCCGTCCCCGATCAGTTCGGTTCACTGGCCGACCGGACAGCCCCGTCGCCGGTGCGGCGGCAGGGCCGGTCGGCCGGTCGGGGTCGAACGTCGGCTCACTTCTTCGCCTTGGGCATGGTCGTGTACGGGGCGTCGTCGGTGCGGAACGGCGCGGCGGGGAGTCCTTCCTTGTTGAAGAAGTTCAGGGGCGGTTTCGGAAAGTTCGCCCAGCCGTAGCGGACGGCGGTGACCTTCTCGACCTTGTCGCTGGAGACGACGACCTTGTCGCCCATGATGACGGCCTCGGCGGGGTGGAAGACGCCGTCGGCCCCGGCGACCGTGAACCCGGTCAGGTTCCCGTCCCGGGCCACCAGCCCGCCGCCGACGTGATCGAAGCTCAGGGTCGCCCGGGGGCCTTCGAACATGGCCGAGCGGAAGACCGGGCCGCTGTAGACGATCTTCTTGCCGTACTCGATGCCGAGTGCCGCCAGGGCGAGGCGCTCGCCGACCGGCTGTTTCGGCTTGGGGTGGATGTCGGTCTCGTTGCCCACGTCGGTGATGACGGCGAGGCCGACTTTCTTGAGCGTCTGGGCGGTGTGCAGTTGCGCGTCGCGGAGTTCGGCATAGTCCACGCCACTAGGCCCGCCCCGGAACGGCGCGAGCTGGACGATCATGAACGGTAGCTCGCAGTCGAACCGCTTCCGCCAGTCCTCGATCAGGGTGGGCAAGAGGGTGCGGTACTCGAACGCCTTCCCGGTATTCGATTCGCCCTGGTACCAGATCGCCCCCTTGACCCTGAACTTCAGAAGCGGGTGGATCATGGCGTTGTACAAGGCCCCCGGCGTGTTCGGGCCGAGCTTGGCGGTTGTGGCGGCCTCGGCGTAGTACTTGAGCGACGGCACGGCTTGCAGGGCCTCGATGCTGGTCCAGGCCTGGGCCGGGGTGCCGCCCCAGGACGTGTGGATCAGCCCCACGGGCACGCCGAGTTCCTGTCGGAGCTTCCGACCGAAGTGGTAGGCCACCGCCGAGAACGGGCCGACGGTACTCGGGTCGCTCTCGACCCAACCGGTGAGGTGCTTCAGGTCCGCCGGGTCGCTGAGCGGGGTCGCCGACGCCCGCCTCTGCACGGTGAACAACCGCAGGCTCGGGTCCTTGGCCTTTTCCTTGACCTTGGCCGGCTCCTCGCTCCGGTCGACCGACCACTCCATGTTCGACTGACCGGAACAGACCCAGACCTCGCCCACGGCGACGTTCTTGAACTCGATGACGTTGTCGCCGCTTAGCCGGAGCGTCAGACCGGTCGCGGCCTTCTGGGCGGGGAGGGTCACCGAGAACGCGCCGTCCTTGTCTACCATGCCGACGGCACTGGAATCGCCGAGTTGCACGGTCACCTTCTCACCCGGCTTGCCCTTCCCGAAGACGGAAAGAGCGACGCCCTGTTGTAGCACCATGTTGTCGGAGAAGAGGGGGTGCGGCGTCACGTCGGCGCGTGTGAAGCCGAGGCTGGTACACCCGAACACGGCAACGAGCAGCAGTAACTTGGCGAGTCGCATGAGGAAGGCTCCGGGAGCGAGGCGAGGAAAACACCGGGGAAGACATCGGGGTAGCGAGGTATGAGCCTACCCCGGCGGGAGCACGACGGCAACAGGATATGAGGATGTGAGGATGTGAGGATGTGAGCCGAGACCCTCAGCGAGTCGCGGCTTGCGCCGAGTCGGCCGGCTGGGCCGAGAAGTCAACGGCAGTAGGACGGGAGGGGGGAACTTCAGGGCTGGCGCGTTGGGCCACGCAACCACTCCAGGGTTCGCCGTAAGCCTTCGCCCAGCGCGACCCGCGGCTCGTAACCCAGTTCGCTGCGGATGCGACCGATCCGTGCGCGGGAGTGGCGGACATCGCCGGGACGGGCCGGGGCATGCACCGGCGCGATCGAAGCACCGAAAAGGGCGTTCAACTCGCCGATCAGGTCGAGCAGGGAGACGCTGCGGCCGGTGCCGACGTTGTAAACCCCGCCCGAAATACCGGGCGTCTCGGCGGACCGGATGAGGGCGTCGACCACATCGGAGACGTACACGAAGTCGCGCGACTGCAAGCCGTCGCCAAAGACGGTCGGGGGGCGACCGGCCAGGTAAGCGGCCAGGAAGAGGGCGATCACGCCGGAGTAGGGGCTGTCGGCTCGTTGCCGCGGCCCGAACACGTTGAAGAACCGCAGTCGCACCGTCTCCAGCCCGTAGGCGTGGGCGAAGGACTGGCAGTAGAACTCGCCGGCCAGCTTGGCCGCGGCATAGGGAGAGAGCGGTTCGAGCGGGGTGTCTTCGTCCTGCCCGCCCGGGTCATTGGCCCGGCCGTAGGCACTCGCACTGCCGGCGTAGATGACCCGTCGCACCCCGGCCCTCCGCGCCGCGTCGAGAATGTTCAGGGTGCCATCGGCACAGACCCGGTGACTGGTCAGCGGGTCTTCAATGCTCCGCGTGACCGAGGCGAGGGCGGCCAAGTGGAGGACGACCTCGCAGCCGGCGACGACGGCCGAGACGGCCCGGAGGTCGGTGACACAGCCGGTGATGACTTCGACACCGGCCGGAACGTTCGAGCGAAGGCCGGTGCTGAAGTCGTCGAAGACGCGGACGCTCCGCCCGGCCGCGACCAGGGCCTCGACCAGGTGCGAGCCGATGAAGCCGGCCCCACCCGTGACGAGCCACGGACCGGACATGACCACCCCACGCGACGGGAAGAAAACGGCATCACCCGGCCACACGTCTCCGCCTCCGGCCGGGTGTCATGATTCAGCAACTTACCCTATCTTAGTCAGGCACAACGGCACGGTAACGGCACGGCATTGAAGCGGGCCGCGACGTTCGGCTCAGAACTTCCCCGGGAGAGGGATCGACGGCAGACCCCCACCCGGCGGACTGACCGGCGGCAGACCCCCACCACCCGGCGGACTGACCGGCGGCTCGGTCATCGGCTCGATCGGCCGGGGTTTGGGGAGAACATCACTGTCGCTCGTCTTGCGGGGCGGCATCCGATCACTCGTGCTGCCCAAGTACGGGACCGGTGGCCGTGGCGCATCGCTGACGTTGCTCCCCTGATAAGGGTACGGGCAGACCTCGTCCCACCTCCGCCACTGGGTCTGGAAGTAACCGAAGCAGGCACCCGGGCAGAGGTTGACGACGAACGGCTCCTTGCGACTGGCCCAGTCCTGGCCGAAGTGCCCCCCGCGGCCGAATAGCGGCGTGCCACACGGACCCGGTCCGCAGGAACTGCACCCGCGTCCGCCGCACTTGTGGCACTTCGGACCGGTGTGTCCGCCGACGACCGGCTCGGCCGGGCCGCCCTGCCCGCCGTTGCAGGAGGGACAGCCAGCGAGTTGTTGCAGGAGCGGGTGCGGCACCGGGCCGGCCAGCGGCCCCCCCTCGGCGGCGTTCACCCCGCTGCCCAGGGCCATGAGCAGGCCGGTGGCCCAGAGATTCGTTCGTGATTTCATGGCGATTCCTTTCGCGGTCAAATGACGTTCCCTGTCATTAGTCAGAGAAATTACCGCCCGCCGATCCGCAGCCCGAAGGCCGGGGTCGGCTGGGGCCCGAACCCTGCGGGCCCTAAGTTCCCCGTTCGGAAGCCACCGCCGAAGCCCGTGCTGATGCCCGTGCCCATGCCCATTCCGGTCCCGACCTGCGGGCCGCTGAAGCCACCCAAGCCCCCGCCGACACTCCCGGCGAGCACGCCCAGACCGCCCTTGAAGCCCCCCGGGTACCAGTGGCCGAGGTTGCCAGTGCGGGAGTACCAGTGGCCGTAGTTGGCGAACACGGCCGGCTGGGTCTGGAGCGGAAGCATCAGGTAAGGCGTGCTCTTGCCGTCCGGCCCCTTCAGGAGGACCGGCTGACCGATCACACCCAATTGGTTGGCGTTGCCGGCCGGCGCGGCCAGGTTACCCCCCATGCCGAGGCCGGCATTCGGCACCGCCTGGCCCTTGGGGAAGAACAGGTTCTGAAACGGATTCGACCGAGGACGGGACGGGGGAACGGGCTGGGCCGACGCCGGACGAATCGACAACCCCAACAGGACCACGAACAGGGCCACACAGGCCGGGAAACGGGTGGACATCGGAGGGAAGTCCTTACGGGTGTGGGAACCAGCCTGACCGGGGCGAGGGGCCGGGCCACCGGTCCGGTAGTAGCAGTCATCAGTTTAACTGCTCTGACCGTACCGGTGCTGGGGCTATCCCCGTTTCGTCCCACGGAGCATTCCGTGCAGCAGATAGAGTCGGCGGCGGGTGACCCTCATGAAGAGGATACCCGCCGCCGGTGGAGGGGTGGCCCAGCGGCGACGACCACACGCCGGGTATAATCGGTTTAACCGTTCGTCAGTTACCGCCGATCGGCACGAAGACCCCGCCGTTGCCGTTTTGGAAGATCTGCCGCAAGCTGGCCCCGAGTAACAGGGTGTTGAGGCTCGTGTTGACCGGTGCCAGGACACGGTTCAGGTAGGTGTTCGCCTTGGTGAGCGGCTGACTGAGGATGTAGACGCGGTCGTTGGGCATGATCTGGTAGTTGGTCTTGACCTGGCCGCGGCGGGTGATCCCGCACCAATCGACGGGCAGGATCTGATCCTGACCGCACTCCGTGGGGGACGGCCGGGCGATCCACACCTTCTTGCTCGATACGGGCGAGAGGCCGCCGACCAGGGCCACGGCGTCGAGGACCGTCTCGTTACCCGTATGCGGGACCCGCTGGACCTGCTCACCGTTGCCGGCGAAGTCGGTGATGACGTAGTAGAATTTGCTGTTGTAGGCATACACGTCGACGTTCACCTCGGGCCGGTACAGGTACTGGGAGAGGTGAGCCTCGATCGCCTGCTTGACCTGAGCCAGGCTCAGGCCCGCGACGTAAACGCTGCCGTAGGCCCCGAGGCTGATGGTGCCGTCCGGTCGGACGATGTACTGGCCGGTGATCTGCTGCGCCCCCCGCGACTGGGCGAGCGACACCGTCAGCTCGGCCGCCTTGGCCCGCTCGCGGATGCGGGCGAGCAACACCTTCTGGGCGTCCTCCGTGGTCAAGTCGACGACGCGGACGCGGCCGCCGTAACGCGGCCCGAGGTTGACGGTGCCGTCCACGTCGATCGGGTAAAGCCCCTCGATCGGGAATTGTTCGAAGACATTCTGGGCGCTGAGATACAGCACGTCGAGCGGTTCGAGTCGGTAGGGGGGGAGTGGGGTGACGCGAACGGCCTCGATCTGCAGAATGTCGGGGGCCTCGACGACGTAGGGCGGCAGCGTCACCTTGTTCAGCTCCTTGGGCACGGGAGCGTCGGTGATCGTGCAACAGTTAAAAGCCGGGGCCTGACAGCAACCAGCCTGCTTATGGGCGTCGTATAGCAATCGGCAACCGCTGCCACTCACCGTCAGAAGCAATAACGACCCGTAAGCAGTCATGCGTCTCCAGAAGCCCGGGGAACCCATTGCTCTTCTCCTGGGTACGAGAAAGTTTCCCGTGTGCACGGACGGCTGCAATTACTCCGGTTCTCCCGGCACACCCGGTCTAGCACGATAAATCGGCCGGGCCGAATAGCCGGTTCAGCAAAAACTTCCCGCGTCCCCGTTACCACCGGCAAATCGACAAAACCCCCTCAACATCCTTGTCGTCCCGGGCCGCAAAAACACCCCAACCTGCCGTTTTGACTTGCCCGATTTGTGGCCTTTTAACTTGCGGGTCGAAACGGTTAGACTGGGTTAGCTTCGAAGAATGGCAGAGCAGGTTCAACGACCCGAACGCGCGGTCGAGCGCCCGGGCTTTAGCCTCCCATGACCGCGAAGCCGGGAAAGTGGTGTGCCGAGTACGGACCCGTCGTACTAAGCGTATGTTATTTGGGATCAATATCTTGCCACAGGAAATGGGGAGACACGGGGCGGCGGATTGTGAACGTATCCTGCACTTCGTGTGCTACGGTTGCGATCAAAGGATTCCGCCGGAGACTGACTTTCGGAGGATAGCCCCGGACCGTGCAGGTACCCGCTCTTAAGAAAGGCCCTAACCCCGCCGCACGCGAGATTACTCCTCTGCCGGGAGAAGTGCTGATGCCTCGTCCGAGTACCGGTGACCTATCGCTACATGGGTCGACCTCACCGTACCACACCCCCCCGGGAGGGATGCCGGCACCGGCCGGGCCGACCGGACCTTCGCCGCTCAACTACGCCGGTCAACCGGTCCCGCCCGGCCCCGCGACGAGATCGGGCCCGACGCCGGCCGGGCTTGTCAACGCCTTCCGCCGCCGCTGGGTTCTCGGCACACTCACCGGCACTGTCGCCGCGGCCGTGGCGTTCTTGCTCGTCTGGTTCATTCTGCCGGGCGGCAAACACGAGGTGCGGGCCTTAATTAACCTGCGGGACAAGAACAGCGACCTCACCTCCCGGACCAGCGAAGATTACGACGCCTACCGGCGGGAACAGATCTTCATCCTCAAGACCCGTGACCTGGCCACCCGAACGGTCAACGACCCGGCGGTCGCGAGCCTGGAGATGATCCGCAATGCCGAGGACAAGGAACGGGTCATCGAGGAAGGTTTGGTCGTCACGGCCGTCGCCCCGACCATCCTCGCCGTCACCCTGAAGGGGAACAACATCGAGGAGATGAAGGTCATCGTCGATACGCTGGTCAAGAAGTACATCGACGACGCGACGGCCTACGACCGCAGACGCCGCGACGAAGACGCCAAGAAGCTCGAACGTATGGAAGCGAACCTGAAGGACGAGGTCGAGTCCCTCGAGCGGCAGCTACGCCTGATGGTCCGCGGGACCGGTGCGACCGGGGGGGAAAGCAACGAGCAGCGGCTGGCCCTGATGAACACGCGGCTCAGTCAGCTCGACGCCGAGTTGCACCAACTCGGTCGTGACATCGCCCGTGCCGAGGCCGAGAAGAAGTACATCGAGAAACAGCTCAAGGGCGAACAACCGGTCCTGGACCCGAGCCTCATCGTGGTCTCGGTGCAGAAAGACAAGCGGGTGGTCGACTTGACCGCCGCTCGGGATGCCGCCCGCGTCCAGTACGAGAAGGACTCCAAGGTCGCGACCGACCCGCACAACGACCCCACGGTGCGCGAGAGCAAGGAACGTCTGGATAAGGCCGAAGCGGCCCTGCAGAGCGTGGTCAAGAGCGTCACCGCCGAGATCGAGACGGTCGAGCGGGCCAAGGCGGTGGCCACGCTCAAGTCCAGACTCGCCGAACTGAATGCCAAGATCGCGACCTCGATCGAACTGCGGGACCGTACCAAGTTCGACCGCGACACCCTGGCCAATACCATCACCGGCACCGCCGAGGGCAACTTCGACATCGCGGCGATCATGGGCGGCCTGATCCCGCAGCGGGAGGCACTCGCCAAGATCCGCACGCAACTGGTGCAACTCCGCATGGCCAAGGAACTCGACAACCGGGCCAGCATCCGCGAGACCGCCCAGGCCCTGCCGAACAACAACCTGACCAAGAAGCTCATCTTCTCGGGGGCCGGGGCCTTCGCCACTTTCGCTTTAGTCGTCTTGCTCGTCGCCTACCTGGAGTGGCAGACCCGTCGGGTCGACGGCGTCGATCAGGTGGTCAGCGAACTCGGCCTGCGGGTCATCGGCACGGTACCGGCGTTCCCCCACCGTGTCAGCCTTGAGACGGCAGCCGCAGCGGGCGGTCTGAACTGGCGGTTCGCCCTGAACGAATCGATCAATTCGACACGCACGATGCTGTTGCACACGGCCCGCGGCCAATCGATGCAGATCGTCATGGTCACCAGTGCGACCCAGGGCGAGGGGAAGACCTCCCTCGTCAGCCACCTGGCCTCGAGCATGGCGACGGCCGGCCTGCGCACCCTGATCGTCGACGGCGACCTCCGTAATCCTTCGATCCACAAACTCTTCGACCTGAGCCTGGCCCCGGGCGTCTCGGAGATCCTGGCCCAGGACGTGGACGCGGCCGACGTCATCCAACCGACGACCGTTCCCAACCTGTGGGTGATCACCGCGGGCGTCTGTTCCAACCGCGTACTCGCCGCCCTGGCCCAGGGGCATGCCCTCGAGACCCTCTTCAACCGCCTGCGCGGTCAGTTCGACTTCGTGATCGTCGATAGCTGTCCGGTGCTGCCGGTCGCGGACGCCCTGCTCATCGGCCAGCACGTCGACGGCGTCGTCTTCTCGATCATGCAGGACGTGAGCCAGCTTCCCAAAGTCATGGTCGCCTCGGAGAAGTTGTCCCAGCTCAACATCCCGCTCCTCGGGGCGGTCGTGAACGGCATCCGCCAAGACGTGTATTCCTACGGCTACAACTATGTGAAGCAGTTACCGGCCTGATCGTTCTTACGAAGGACAGGCGATCGGGACAGTTGCCACGAATGCCGCCGCCTGACCTGCCCGTCGCTCAGCCTCGGTGAAACGGCAGATCGTGGCGAACTTTGACTCGCGGACGGGTCTTACGGGTGTTTAGGGTAACATGTGGCGGTCCCTGCCTCGCGGACTGGTCATCTTGATCGCGGCGGCCCTGATCGTCACGTTCGCCGCCGTGGAGGGGATCCGCTCGAACCGGTGGGGTGCGGGTGACGACCAGCGGGCCGCCGCCGCGCGTCTGGAACGAATCCCGGCCCGGTTCGGCGACTGGACGAGCAGCGAGGTCCCGATCGAGCCGAAGATCCTCAAGATCGCCGAGGCAGACGGGGCCGTATCCCGCCTGTACACGAACCGGAAGACTGGCGAGCGCTTCACCGTCTTGCTGCTGTGTGGGCCGAGCGGGCCGATCGGGGCCCATACCCCGGACATCTGTTACGGCGGACTGGGCTACCGCTGTGTCGGCAAGCCGGTCCCCCAGCGCGTGGTGATCGGAACTGAGGCAACGAGCTTCTGGACCGCCCGCTTCGAGAAGCAGACGCCGTCGGACGAGCCCCTGAGGATCTTCTGGGCCTGGGGTGTTGACGGCACCTGGAAGGCAAGCACGGCCCCCCGCACCGAGTTTGCCCTGCGGAACTCGCTTTATAAGCTCTATGTGGTGACCCCGGAGCGTGCCGAGCGGTCAACCACAGCCACGGCGGTCGACGCGACCGTGGGCTTCCTGAAAGAATTCCTGCCCCTCGTTCGGCAAGCCCTGGCCTCTGCCGGTCTGGCATCCGCCGATTCTGTAAATCCCCGCGCTTCCCCGAACGGTCGGTCCGAAAATAAGGAGTAAGCCGTCCGCACGCACAATTTCATCGAAACATGAGGAGAACTGCAACAAAACAAAATCTCGGCTCGTACTATGTACTACTCGTCCGATCGGTGGTGATTCATCCGAATTAATCTGGCGAGTCCGCGCAGCCGGTTGATCCGGCACATTTTCGGGTAGGATCCGGTGACGTGACCGTAACGGAGACCGGAGGTAACGGAGACGCGGAGGTCAAGCGGGTCTCACCCGTGACCGTGTCTTATGATTTGAATCGCTGGGAGTGGGGTCCGTGGCATTCGATCGGACGCGAGGCGAGCCTTCGTTCGGTCCGTGCCTGAGCCGGGTCCGTGGGTTATCGCTACTGAGTGGTTTCTTTATTCGTCCTCGTCCGTGATCAATGAGTAGTCAACCCCCCAAGCCGATCCTTCGACCTCCTGGCCCGACGCGGCCGCCCTGGCCGGAGATCGACCGTCTCACAGCCAATGCGATCATTCGCAGGCCCGACCAACCCGGCTGGTACCCGACGGTCAAGGGCGCGATCGACTACGTCACGGCCGCCCTGCTGCTACCGGTGGCGTTGCCGGTGATTGCGGTGGCGGCGGTCCTGGTCAAGCTCACCTCCCCCGGACCGGTGTTCTATACCCAGACCCGCGTCGGGCTGAACGGTCGCCTCTTCAAGATCGTCAAGGTCCGCACCATGTACCACAACTGCGAAGTCGGCACCGGGCCGCAGTGGTCTCAGAAAGGCGACACGCGCGTGACCCCCGTCGGGCGCGTCCTGCGACTCCTGCATATCGACGAGTTGCCGCAGTTATGGAACGTCCTGAGGGGTGAGATGAGCCTCGTCGGCCCCCGCCCGGAACGCCCCGAAGTGATCCGGGCCAAGGGGCTGGACCAACTCGTTCCGGGGTACATGCACCGGCTATTGGTGAAACCAGGCGTGACCGGTCTGGCGCAGGTGCAACTGCCGGCCGACACCGACATCACCAGTGTCCGTTACAAGGTCGTTTACGACCTCTACTACATTCTGAACCAGAGTCTGTGGCTGGACGCACGGGTCGTGGCCGCGACACTCTTCAAGGCATTCCTGGGGCCGAAGTGGCTCCGCCGCGTCTTCCTACTTCCCAGCCGGAAGAAAGTCGCCGCGGTCTTCTGGGAGAACGTGACCGCCCCGCGCCCGGCCGACCCGTTGTCCGGCCTGCAACCGGCGTGACTGCCACGACTCCTAGCCCGGCCCCGGTGCTTTTCCTGACGCACCGGGTCCCCTTCCCGCCCGACAAGGGTGACCGCATTCGAAATTGGCACCTGCTGAGGCAGCTCGCGGCCCGGTCACCCGTCTGGCTCGGCTGCCTGGCCGACGAACCGGTCCGACCGGAAACCCGGGCCGAACTGGAACGGGTTTGTGAACGGCTGGCGGTGGTCCCCGTCGGCGGGCTGCTGCGGTGGGCGCGGGCCGGCTTACGGCTACTGACCGGCGGCAGCCTCAGCGAGGGGCTCTTCTCCTCGGGCCGGTTACGCGACGTGATCCGCCACTGGGCGAACTCGACCCGCTTCCGGGCCGCCGTCGCTTCGGCCTCGAGCCTGGCCCCCTACCTCCGTGACCCGGCCCTGAGCGGCACGCCGGCGGTCGTCGATCTCATGGACGTGGACAGCCAGAAGTGGTTCGACTTCGCCGCCGCCAGCTACCCGCCCAAGCGGTGGCTGTACCGACTGGAGGCGTCGCGGGTCCGCCGGCTGGAAGCCGGGCTGCCCGGCTGGACGCGGGCCGTCTCGGTCGTCAGTCAGATCGAGGCCGACATCTTCGAGTCGTTCACGCAGCCGGGTACGGCCACGGTGGCGAGTAACGGGGTCGATCTGGATTACTTCCGACCGACCGCGGCGGCGACCGAACCGGCGTGTGCCTTCACCGGGGCGATGGACTACTTGCCGAACGTCGACGGGGCGGTGTGGTTTGCCCGTGAGGTGTGGCCGGCCGTTCGAGAAAAGTTCCCCACGGCCGAGTTCCGCATCGTCGGTCGCAAGCCGGCTCCGGCCGTCCAGGCCCTGGCCAAACTACCTGGGGTCATGGTCACTGGGGCCGTGCCGGACGTGAGACCGTTCGTGGCGACGGCCGCCGTCGTCGTCGTACCGTTGCGGCTGGCCCGGGGGGTACAGAACAAGGTGCTGGAAGCCCTGGCGATGGGCAAGCCCGTGGTGGCGACCCCGGCCGTGCTTGCCCCGCTCGGTACCGTCCCGGGCACCGACGTACTCTGTGCCGCGACCGCCTCCGAGTTCGTCCGCAAGATCTCGAGCCTGTTCGCCTCCCCGAGCCGTTGCCGTGCGCTCGGTGAGGCGGGCCGCCGCTACGTCGAGAAGCACCACCACTGGGAAAATTGTCTCCGGCCCCTGCTGGAAAAGATCTTCCCGAGCGAGGCCGACGACCTACCCCGACGAGTCTGACCGTGAACGGTCCCGAGCCAGCACTGCCGGTCGTACTCGACGCCCGCGTCGTGACGGGCTGTGGGGGCGGGCCGGATAAGACGATCCTGAACTCGCCCCGCTACCTCACGCCTCTGGGCTACCGCACGGTCTGTGCTTACTTGCACCCGCCGGGCGACCCCGGCTACCGCGTGATCGAGGCCCGGGCGGCCCAAGCCGCCGCCCCGCTCGTCTCCATCCCCGACTCCGGCCCCTGGGACTGGCGGGTCTTCGGCCGATTGCTCGAAGTGTGCCGGCGCGAGCGGGTGGCGATCTGGCACGGTCACGACTACAAGACGAACGTCCTGGGCTTGCTCCTGAAGCGGTTCTGGCGGATGCGACTGGTGACCACCGTTCACGGCTGGGTTCACCACACCGCGCGGACGCCGCTGTACTATCGGATCGACCAACTCTGCCTGCCACGCTACGAGCGGGTCATCTGTGTGTCCGATGACCTGTTCGAGGCGTGCCTGGCGGTCGGGGTGTCGGCGAAGAAGTGCCTGCTGATCGAGAACGGCATCGACGAAGTCGAGTACCGGCGACGGCTGACGACTGCCGAGGCGAAGGCCCGGCTCGGCCTGCCGGGCGATGGCATCCTGATCGGTGCGGTCGGTCGCCTCGCCGCGGAAAAAGGCTTCGATCTGCTCGTCCGCGCGCTGCCGATCTTGCTCGGCCGCGGCTTCGAGGTGCATCTCGTGATCGTCGGCGAGGGCGGCGAACGGTCGAGGCTGGAGCGTCTGGCGGCCGAACTGGGCGTGGCCGGTCGTGTCCGCCTCCCGGGCTGGCAGACCGACGTGCGGGGCTACTACGAAGCGATGGATGTGTTCGCCCTCAGCAGCCACCGCGAGGGTCTGCCCAACGTCCTTCTGGAGGCGATGGCCCTGGAGGTTCCCGTCGTGGCGACCCGTGTCAACGGCGTGCCCCGGTTGGTGCAACACGGGAAAAACGGCCTGCTCGTCGAGCCGGGCGACCTCGGCGGCCTGGTCGAGGCCCTGGCGGTGATGGTCAGCGACGCCGGCCGACGCGACGGCTTCCGCGCCGCCGGTCGTCAGACGGTCGAGAGCCGCTACAGCTTCGCCCAGCGGATGACGCGCATCGCCCGGGTCTACGACGAACTGCTCGGCAACGGACCGGAGTTGGTTCGCTGAGTTCCTCGGCCCCCATCACCTCAGTACACGTCAGTACACGGCGTTCGGATCGATCTTGCCGGCCACGGTCGTCAGGGGGCCGCCGCCGTAGCGGGCGTGCCAGCCCTCGGTCGCCCGCATGCCGTGCAGGTCTTCGAGGGTGAGGCCATATTTGGCGAACCAGGGCGTGCCGGTCTTCACGATGGCATCGACCTCCTTGACCCGACGGACGCACTCGGTCTCGGCGAATTTCTGGCGTTCGGCCCCGGTGGGGTAGGTGAAGAACTCCTTCCAGAAGGCCCGGCCGCCTAGCACGCCGCTGGCCCCGGCTTTGATCGCCATCTCGACCTGCTTCTTGTACTGATCGTAGTCCACGCCGGCCGAGAGCAGTACCCACGGCTTGACGCAGGCGTCGTTCAGCCTCTTGAGGTTGTCCATGAGTTGGTCGTCGGATTCGTACCCCAGCGTGCCCGGGAACTCGGCCTTGTAGACGTCGCAGTAGCGGCTCAGGTACTTCGCCGACTCGATCACCGTCCGCGCCTTGCGTTTGATCTTGCTCTCGCTCTTGTCGTCCTCGCCGTTGTACGGGAAGTGGATCGGCTCCAGGAGGAACAGGATGTCGTGGGCGACGCACTCGTCGTGGATGCGGCGGGTCAGCTCGAAGTTCCGCTCGGCACTGTCGAATTCCCCCGGCTCGAACTGGGCGAGGAGTTTAACGGCGTCGGCCCCGGCCCGTTTGATCTTGGCCACGCCCCAGCCCGGTTCCACTTCCCCGCACGGGGCACCCGCGGCGTTCTTGCTCGCCCCGGACTTCTCGACCCGGATGAGCAGGCCGGTGGAGGCCGGGACGGCGAAGGCGGCCACGGTACTGGCATAGCCGTAGTACCCGTCCACGAGCAGGCCCGAGCAGTGCGGGGCCAAGGCCCGCGACAGCATGACCTTGGCGTCGGCAACTTCCGCATACGTCGGTTCCCGGCCGGTCGCCTTCTTCATCATCGAGATCATCGAGCTGTTCTGGTCAGTGGCGACCATGGTCAGCGTGCCGTTCGGGTTGCTGATCCGCTGCAGGCCGCGGAGCTTGCCGGGGGTCAGACCCAGGCCGTACAGCCGCGTGATCGAGGTCGTTGGCATCGCAACGGTTTCCTATCGGGGATGAGACAGGTCAGAGAACGCCTCTCCGCTAACTTAGCAGCGATAATTCCGACGGACAGGATGTTAAGCTGTCCCTGGCCGGGGACCGCCACACTGTGCCCGCCGCTGTGACCGCCGCTGTGACCGCCGTGAGCGTATTGGCACGCGAGATGCGTAAAGTTTTCCCGGCGGGGTGGACACGGCGTGTCGATTGGGCGACGGCTCGCTGGTGGACACCCCGCCTTCTGTCATCTTCCCGCCACAACACACCACCACACACCGGCGGAAAAGACGCATCGGCGATAAATCGCCCGGCACCGGCCGCTTAACCATCCCCTTGAGACGGCACTTCGTCCAGGGATTTGCCGGGTCCGCCAGGTGCGTCCCGGACGAGACCGGTCCATTCGGCCCGAGACGCACCGAGACCCACGGCAGGCCAACCGATCGGGGCCTTTCCACCCCGCATGCTAAGCACATCAGGCTTCGGTGCGGTGTTCGGTATTTGCACACTCCAGAACGGAATCTGAACAGGAGACGCCAGACGGCAGACGCCAGACGGCAGACGGCAAACGGCAGACGGCAAACGGTTAACGCCAGACGGCCCGGCTCGGTGCGGACCGACGGGCGGGCTAGTCCCAGACCCGGCGGGTGATATTTTCGTAGGCGTCGATGCGGCGGTCACGGAAGAAGGGCCAGTTCCGTCGCACGTCTTCCATGAGCTTGCGGTCGCACTTCACGACGAGGATTTCGTCGCGGTCGTGGCCGGCCTTCCTCAGGATGCGGCCGAACGGGTCGGCGACGAAGGAACCGCCCCAGAATTCCAGCCCGTCGCCGGCGATGACCTCGTGTCCGACACGGTTGACGGCACAGACGAAGATGCCGTTGGCGATGGCGTGGCCGCGCATGCAGGTCTCCCAGGCGGCGTGCTGGGCCTCGCCGTACTCGGCCTTCTCCTTCGGGTGCCAGCCGATAGCCGTGGGGTAGAGGAGGACCTCGGCCCCCTGGAGGGCCGTGAGCCGGGCCGCCTCGGGATACCACTGGTCCCAGCATACGAGCGTGCCGAGCCGGGCGACGGAGGTGGCGAAGACCCTGAAGCCCAGGTCGCCGGGGGTGAAGTAATACTTCTCCAGGTAGAGCGGGTCGTCGGGGATGTGCATCTTGCGATAGATGCCGAGCAGTTCGCCGGTGGCGTCGTGGACCGTGGCTGTGTTGTGGTAGACGCCGGGCATCCGCTTCTCGAAGAGCGAGCCGATGACCACCACGCCGTGGCGACGGGCGGCGGCGGCCAGGCGGGCCTCACTCGGCCCGGGGATCGGTTCGGCCAGGTCGAAGAAGGCGGGGTCTTCTTTCTGGCAGAAGTAGTAGCCGCTGAACAACTCGGGCAGGCACACGAGTTGGGCCCCCTGCCGGGCGGCCTGGGCGATGGCGGTCTCGGCATTGGCGAGGTTGCTTTCCCGGTCCGGGGCGATCCGCATCTGGATCGCGGCGAGGGTGAAGTGATCGGCCATGTTACACGGGAGGTCGGTTGAAGGTGATTGGTTCTCCGGCCCGGGTCTGTTATACCGACTCTCAGCCCCCGACAGCCGGTCGGCCGACAACCCTACACCCTTTCCCGATGAACCATGTCCAGCGAACAGAACATCACCAGTGTGTTGAAGGAAACCCGTATCTTTCACCCCTCGGCGGAGTTCGTGTCCCGGGCGAACGTCGATCGTGCCGAGCGGGAGCGGCTGACGGAGTGGGCCCGCCGCGACCCGGACGGCTTCTGGGCCGAGCAGGCCAGGTCGCTGCACTGGCTGAGGCCCTGGACGCAGGTGCTGGACTGGAGCGACGCCCCGCACGCGCGGTGGTTCGTCGGCGGGCAACTGAACGCCAGCGACAACTGCCTGGACCGGCACCTGGCCACGCGGGGCAACAAGGCCGCCATCATCTTCGAGGGCGAGCCGGGCGACACCCGTACCCTCACCTACCGGCAACTGCACCGCGAGGTGTGTACGTTTGCCAACGGCTTGAAGTCGCTGGGCATCGGCCGTGGCGACCGGGTCACGATCTACATGCCGATGGTGCCGGAGGCGGCGATCGCCATGCTGGCCTGTGCCCGTATCGGGGCCACGCACTCGGTCGTGTTCGGCGGCTTCTCGGCCGATGCCGTCGCCGACCGCAACAACGACGCCGGCTCGAAGCTGATCATCACCGCCGACGGGGGCTGGCGACGCGGCAAGGTCGTCCCCCTGAAGGCCAACGTGGACGAGGCCCTCGCGAAGTCCCCCACCGTTGAGAAGTGCGTCGTGCTGAACCGCTGCAACACGGCCGTGGACATGAGGCCGGGGCGGGACGTCTGGTGGCACGACCTGGTCGCAACGGCTTCCGCCGACTGCCCGGCCGAGGCCTTGGACAGCGAGCACCCGCTGTTCATCCTGTACACCAGCGGCAGCACCGGGAAACCCAAGGGGGTACTCCACACGACGGGCGGCTACCTGCTGGGCACGTCGCTGACGCACCGCTGGGTCTTCGACATCAAGGAAGATGACATCTATTGGTGCACGGCCGACGTGGGTTGGGTGACGGGACACAGCTACATCGTCTACGGACCGCTCTGTAACGGCAGCACCGTGGTGATGTACGAGGGTGCCCCGAACTACCCGAGGGAAGACCGCTTCTGGGGCATCATCGCCAAGCACAGGGTCACCATCTTCTACACCGCGCCGACGGCCATCCGGGCCTTCATCAAGTGGGGCGAGCAGCACCCGAAAGGGCACGACCTGTCGTCGTTGCGTCTACTCGGCTCGGTCGGTGAGCCGATCAACCCCGAGGCCTGGGTCTGGTACCACACGGTCATCGGCGGCGGCCGCTGCCCGATCGTCGATACCTGGTGGCAGACCGAGACGGGAGCGATCATGATCGCGCCGCTGCCCGGTGCCGTACCGACCAAGCCCGGCAGCGCGACCCTGCCGTTGCCCGGGATCGAAGCCGAGGTCGTGGACAGGTCGGGCCAACCGGTCCCGGCCGGGCAGGGCGGCTTTCTCGTGATCAAGCGGCCCTGGCCCAGCATGATGCGGACCATCTACGGCGACGACCCGCGCTACCGGTCGACCTACTGGGGCCAGATCCCGGGCGTGTACTTCACCGCCGACGGGGCCCGCACGGACGAGGACGGCTACATCTGGATCATGGGCCGCGTCGACGACGTCTTGAACGTGAGCGGCCACCGCCTGAGCACCATGGAGATCGAAAGTGCCCTGGTCCACCACCCCAAGGTCGCCGAGGCGGCGGTGGTCGGCCGGCCCGACGAACTGAAGGGCGAGGGCATCGTCTGCTTCGTGACCCTCAAGGCCGGCGTTACCCCCTCCGAGGAACTGAAGGCCGAGCTAAAGGCCCACGTCGTCCACGACATCGGGGCCTTGGCCCGGCCGGACGAGGTCCGCTTCACCGACGCCCTGCCCAAGACGCGGAGCGGCAAGATCATGCGGCGGTTCCTGCGGGACATCGCGGCCGGCCGCCCGAGTACCGGTGACGCCACCACGCTCGAGGACCTCAGCGTTCTCGCCAAACTCCGCCAGGACGAGGAGTGAACCCGGCGAGCAGAGCCACAGTCCGGCCGCAAGGTCCCGGCGCGGCGGCGAACCCGCCCTGACCCCATCGTACCGATCGGCAGGGCGGCACCACCGTCGCTGCCTTAGGGGGCTTCATGACCTTCCCCGCCGCGGTCGCTGGTCTTGACCAGGGTCACGCGGTTGCCGGTCGAGTTGTAGCGGACCTCGGTCATAAAGGTCCGCATGAGGAGAACGCCCCGACCACTAGGCCGGTCGATGTTGAGCGGGTCGGTCGGGTCGGGGAGCTTCGACACGTCGAAGCCCGGCCCCTGGTCGGCGATCACGAAGGTGGCCCGGGTCGGGCTGAGCCGGGCCGTCACTCGGACCCGACGCGACCGGTACGGCTCACAGCCTCGCCGCTCGTTGACGAGCCTCATGAACGGCTCGTCGCCGTCCTTGCGGAGTTCGGAACTCACTTCCAGGTTGCCATGATAGATGGCGTTGAGCAGCGCCTCCTCGATGGCGATACCGGCGCGGGTCGCCCCCGTCAGGTCACACAGCCCCACCTCGACGAGGTCTTCGCGCAACAGGGCGACCAAGGGCGGGACCAGCGACGGGTCGTTCTCGAGGATGAACTGGGAGCTGCGGCGGCACATGCCGGCCAGGACGCGGAAGCGGCGGTGTTCGGCCAGGCGGACGGAAAGCACCCGCTCCAGGACCGGGCCGAGGTCGTGGGCCAGCGCTTGCTTGGGGACGTAGTCGGCGGCCCCGGCCCGGAGTGCCTCGACGGCGACCCGCTCGCTGCCGGCCCCGGTCATGAGGACGACCGGGACCAGGGGGTATTTCTCCCGGACCTGCTCGACCAGCTTCAGCCCGTCCATCTTGGGCATCTGCATGTCGGTGAGGACGACGGCCGGGCTTTCCCTCGCCAGGACCTCGAGTGCCTCGACCCCGTTGCGAGCGTACAGGATTCTCCAACCGCTCTGGGCCTCCAATAGTTTGGTGACGTACCGCTGTTCCAGTTGGGAGTCGTCCACGACCAGTATGGCGGGGGGATCGCCGGGTAGCGACGCGGGTGTCATCTCGGCTCTCGGGCGGTCAGTTGACAGGGGTCATTATCTGCCACCATATTCCAAGGCCGAACTCCCGTCACGATCCTTTGCACGTCTTGGGATATGAGTGGGATATGAGCCTGGGGAGCTGGGCGGCCAAGGCGGGGGGTGCCGGGGACACGCCCGGGCCGGGGCTAACCGAGGCTTAACCGGGATACCCAACACGACCCGAACCCGGGCGGAGCGAGGGTTCAGCGGACCGACCGCCACTGGCCACTACCGGGGCGAACCGGGCTTCACCAGGCCGGCCGGGGTCGCTTGACCGTTCGCGCGGAGTCGGGTCAGTTGGGCCTGGGCGAGTTGGGCCTGCTGCGAACCCGGGGCGAGCCGCAGCACCTTTTCCAGACAGGAGATCGCCTCGGTCGTCTGTCCCTTTTTGACCCAGGCGTCGGCCAAGGTCAGGTACATCGTCACGGTGCGCTGGTTGAGTTGCTCGCAGGCGGCGGCGAGGCGTTCGGGGTTGCCCGTGATGTCGGCCGTGACGGTCTGGGCCTCGCGGGTTTCCGCCGAGTCCGGGTAAGCCGTGGCCAGTTGCTCACACTTCTGCAGGCAGTCGTAGAAGCGGCCGTTGCGGAAGTCCTCGCGGGCGGCGGCGAGCAGGTCGCGGGCGGCCCGGCCACGGAGCTTCTCCAGCATCTCGGGTCGCGCCGCCAGACCGGTCAGCCGGTTGGCGGCGTCGGCGGCGGCGCGGGTCCCGGCGTAGGCCTTCATGGCCTCGGCATAGGCGTCCAGGGCCTCCTGAGTCAGGCCGAGCTGTTCGAGTTCCTGGGCCCGGGCGAGTCGGCCGGCCGCCAGCCGTTCCACCTCCTCGAGGATCTGTTTGGCCTTCAGCCCGACCGGCTTGTCGCCGGCTTCGCGGTGGATCCCCTTGAGCAAGGAGACGGCCGCGGGGTAGTCCCCGACCGCGAGTGCCTTACTCGCCTGCTCGAAGTCGCGGGCGGCCCAGTCGGCGGTGGTCGAGGCGGTGACCGCCCGCTTCAGGTTGTCGAGCAGCCGCTCGGCATCGACGTAACCTTCAATGTAGGCATGGATCTTGCCGTCGGGGCCGGCCAGGACCGTGGTCGGGTAGAGTTGGACCTTGAGGGCGCGCGGCAGGGCCGGATCGGTCGTGGCGTCGACCTTGAGCGGAACGAAGTTGGACGACAGTTCGGCGAGCACGGCCGCGTTCCGCAGCGGGCCTCCCTCGAGCTTCTTGCAATAAAAGCAGTTCTCCGAGCCGATCACGATGCACAGGGGCAGGCCCTTGTCGGCCGCCTCCTTTCGCGCCGCGTTATAGTCGGTCCTCCAGACGACCGGGTCCGGGTCGGCCGCCATGACGCGGCAGGGCAGGCCCCAGAAGGCCACCGCCAGGGGGATCAGGACGAAGAGACGTGACGGGAAGACTGACATGAACTGGCCTCTTGCAGACCTCGGGTGCCCGGTACTGAGACGATGATCGGTCGCGTTCAGGCGCGGGGGTGCGCTTGACGGTAACTGTCCTGGAGACGCTTGGTCGAAACGTGGGTGTATACCTGGGTGGTGTTCAGGCTCTTGTGGCCCAGGAGTTCCTGGACGCCGCGGATGTCGGCCCCGGCATCGAGCATGTGGGTGGCGAAGCTGTGCCGGAGCGTGTGCGGGCTGGTCCGGGGGTCGAGGCCGGCCTTAGCCAGGTACTTGGCGAGGAGGCGACCGACGCTCCGCACGTTCAGACGGCCGCCGCTCTTGTTCAGGAACACCGCGTCGCTGTCGGCGTGGAGACGGGCGAGCAGGCGGGCCCGCTCCGGGAGCCAGGCCGCGACCGCCGCCACCGCCTCGGGGCCGAGCAGTGCCAGGCGTTCCTTTTTACCCTTGCCCCGCACCGTGATGACGCCGTCGGACAGGTCGGTATCGAGTACGTTCAGGCCGACCAGTTCGCTCACCCGGATGCCGGTGGAGTAGAGCGTCTCCAGGATGGCCCGGTCGCGCCGGCTGCTCCAGTCGGTGCCCGAGGCCGCCTCGAGAAGTTTGCGGACGTCCGGGAGCGTCAGGCAGTGGGGCAGTTTCTTCTCCCGGCGCGGGCCGCGCAGGCTCCTGGCCGGGTTGTCTTTCAGAACGCCGGAGCGGCAGAGGTACTTGCCGAAGGAGCGGACGGCGGCCAGGCGGCGGGCCACCGTCGACTTGGCGTAACCCTTCTCCTGGAGCCAGGCGACGAAGGCACGAAGCAGCCGGGTGTTCCAGTCGGCCGGCTGGACGGCGGGGCGGTTCGTCCGCTCCCGGGCGAAGGCCAGCGCCTGCGACAGGTCCTCCCGATAGGACTTCACGGTCCTGTCGGAGGCGTTCTTTTCCAAACTGAGGTGAGTCAGGAACTCGGCCAGACCCTGCTCGAGCGTCAAGTTCAAGCCTCTCCGGTCGCCGCTCAGTACTCCTCCTGAGGGGCTTCCTGGTGGTTCCGAACCCGTTCCGTGAGTACGGCTGCGTCGAACCAGTTGATCGGCACGTTCGGATCGGCGGCCTTGTTGCGGATGTCGTCGATGACCGCGTCCCGGCTCTCGTCGTCGTAAACGAATATGAACCGTTCCGTGCCTTTGAAGAGCGCTAGCACATTCAGTTCGCGGTTCACCCGGAGACCTCCGCGGGCGCGCCGGGGGCGCACCTGACCGTCGTTCATCAGATCGGCAGTCGGAATGGCAGCCTGAAAGGTTTTTTCCCGCGACCTTGGAAATCCGGCGGGAGCGGGCTTACGACCGCGATAACCGGACCGGGCGGCGGTCCCCGGACGGACCGGGGCGGGCTACCGAGGCCGCGTGACCCCGAGAGGCCGCGTGACCCCGAGAACCGGACCGGCCGGCACACCGGGAACTGATCGGAGAGCGGAGTGCCGCAGGCCCGGCTTTTTGGTGGAAGGGGCTTCGGCCGCTTGCTAAACTCGCCCGGTCAGCCGATCCGATCACCATGCTTTGCCTCACGGAGCCGATAGTGAGCACCGCCGCTTCCGTTTCCGTTGCTTCCTCTCCTGGCAGAAACGAGAAGGTCCTCTTCTGGGCCAGTTTCCTGACACTGATCGCCGCCGGGATGGGCTTTTCCATCCGTGGCGACATCCTGGTCTACTGGGGGAGGGACTTCGGCTTCACCCAGACCGAGCTCGGTCAGCTTACCGGCATGGGCCTGGCCGGCTTCGGCGTCGCCATCATCTTCTTCAGCCTCTTCACCGACCTGCTCGGCTACGGCAAGTTGATGCTCGTCGCCTTCCTGCTGCACCTGGCCGCCGTGCTGGTGACCCTGGCCGCCCCCGTCGCCTTCAAGAGTTCCGGCAAGGAGGGGGCGTATTGGGCCTTGTTCGTCGGCCAGTTCCTCTTCTCGCTGGCCAACGGCACCTGCGAGGCGGTCATCAACCCGCTCACGGCCACACTCTTCCCCCGGAACAAGACGCACTGGCTCAACATCCTGCACGCGGGCTGGCCCGGCGGACTGGTCGTGGGAGCACTGGTCGGGCTGGGATTGAACCAACTCGGCGGCATCGGCTGGGAGGTCCGCTGGGGGATCGTGCTGCTGCCGGTCCTGCTCTACGGCCTACTGATGCTCGGCCGGACCTTCCCTTACTCCGAGGCGAAGGCCTCGGGCGTCTCGTTAGGCACGATGATCGGGACGCTCTTCGCCCCGATCCTGCTCTTCCTGTTTCTCATGCACGCCCTGGTCGGGTACGTCGAACTCGGCACGGACAGCTGGATCGTGGACATCACCAAGTCGGTGCTCGAGAACCCGGACAAGGCCCTGCTCGCCTTCATCTGGACGAACGTGCTGATGTTCACCTTGCGGTTCTTTGCCGGCCCGATCGTGGAGCGGATCAACCCGGTCGGACTGTTGTTCGTCAGTGCCGTACTCGGGGCCATCGGGCTGTGGATGCTGGGGCAAGAGTTCAGCAACTCGGTCTGGCCGTGGATGGCGGCGGTCACCGTCTACGGGGTCGGCAAGACGTTCTACTGGCCGACCCTGCTCGGCGTCATCTCGGAGCGGTTCCCCAAGGGCGGGGCACTGGCCTTGGGTATCAGCGGCGGCATCGGCATGATCTCCGCCGGGCTGCTCGGCGGCCCCGGCATCGGATTCGAGCAGGACTACTACGCCGTCAAGTACCTGGGCGAAGACTCGGCCACCTACGAGCGGTACAAGTCGGACCAGGAGAACGGTTTCCCGATCCCCGGGCTGTTCCCGAAAGTGACCGGCCTTGACGGGGCCAAGAAGGGCGTCCTCCTGGACAACGGGGCCCAACTGGCGACCGACCTCAAGATCCTCAAGGAGGCGGGCAAGAGGGACGAGAACCTGGAAAAGCTGGCGGCCTGGTGGGAAGACGCGAAGGGGTATGCCAACGAGGACCGGCCCCGCATCGAGAGGGCGAACGTGGTCGGCGGGAAGTCGGCCCTGGAGGTGACGGCCCTGGTACCGGCCGCCCTCGCGGTCGGGTTCCTGTTGTTACTGCTGTACTTCGCCGCCACCGGGGGTTACAAGCAGGTCCACCTGCACGCCACACACCCGCCAATGGAGGAGTACTGACGGAGTATCGTTGCCGGTCTCGTGGCCGGTCGCCTCGCCTCCTGGCCGGTCCGCCGGGCGACCCGTGTCACCACCTGACCCTTGTCATCACTCGGCGGGCCTTGTGAAATACTCGGCGTGAGCGAAAACCACGCCGCGACCCGGACTTTTACCTTCCTGGGAACGGGCACCTCGGTCGGGGTTCCCATGATCGGGTGCGACTGCGCCGTCTGCCGCTCGACGAACCCCCGTAACCACCGCTACCGCAGCTCGGTCCTGATCGGGACCGCCCGCGGGAACATCCTCATCGACACCAGCCCCGAACTGCGGCTGCAATTGCTGCGGGCGAAGGTCAAGCTCGTCCACGCCGTCTTGTACACGCACTACCACGTCGATCACTTGTTCGGACTGGACGACCTGCGGCTGTTCCCGTTGGCCCTCAAGGGGTCGTTGCCGATCTACTGTAACGACGAGGTGGAGGAGGTGATCCGCCAGACGTTCGCTTATGCCTTCCACCCGTCGAGCGGCGAGCTGCCGGCCGGCATGCTTCCCAAGCTCGAGTTCCGCCGCATTCACGAATCGCCGTTCGAGGTACTGGGCGAGCAGGTCACGCCGATCCCGCTGGTGCACGGCCGCTTCAACGTCCTGGGGTTTCGCATCGGGGACGTGGCCTATTGCACCGACGTGAGCGAGATCCCGGAGCGGAGTTGGCGGCTGCTCGAGGGGCTTAAGGTCTTCATCATCGACGCGCTGCGACCGGGGAACCCTCACCCGGCCCACTTCAGCCTGGAACAGGCGCTCGAGGTGATCGCACGGGTCAAGCCCGAGCAGGCGTACCTGACGCACATGGCCCACAGCATGGACTATGACCGGCTGGTCGAGACGCTCCCGCCGGGGGTGGCCCCGGCCTACGACGGGCTGACGTTCCACTTTTGACGGAACGGATTGATGTTCCACCCTTGACGCCGTGCCTGCCCGGCGGCCCGGTACAGCGCCCGAGAACCGCCCGTGAACATCGTGAACATGAAGGTGCTACGGAGGTGCCACCATGACCGAGATCCCGGCGGGCTTGCTGGACCGGTTACGCGAGCACGGGCAGGAGCACGTGCTGGTCGGCTGGGACCGCCTGCCGGACGACCGCCGGCGGGAGTTCGTGGCGACCCTTTCGGGCATCGACTTTGAGGAATTGGCCCGTCTGGTGGCGTCGGCGCGGGAGCCGTCGGCCGGTCGCCCGGAGCGTTTCGAGCCGTTACCGGTGTCCGGCGGCGTGGCCAGCCCGGAGGAGCGAGCGGTCGGCGAGGCCACCCTGGCGCGGGGTGCCGTCGCCGTGCTCATGGTCGCCGGCGGGCAGGGCAGCCGGCTCGGGTTCGACAAGCCCAAGGGCATGTACCCGGTCGGCCCGGTCTCGGGGGCGTCGTTGTTCCAGATCCACGCCGAGAAGGTAGTCGCCCTCAGCCGGCGGTACGGCAAGCCGGTACCGTTCCTCGTGATGACCAGCCCGGCGACCGACGCACCGACCCGCGAGTTCTTCGAGGCGAACGGCTACTTCGGGATCGACCCCGCCGACATCATTTTCTTCCGCCAGGGGATGATGCCGACGGTCTGTGCCCGGACGGGTCGGCTGTTGCTGGAGGGACCCGGCAGGCTGTACTTCAGCCCGAACGGTCACGGCGGCACGCTGACCGCGCTGGCCGAACAGGGGGTGCTGGCGACGCTGCGAGAACGTGGTATCGAGCACGTCTTCTACTTCCAGGTCGATAACCCGCTCGTCAAGCTGTGCGACCCCGGCTTCCTCGGGCGTCATGTGGCGACCCGGTCGGAGACGTCCTCGAAGGTCGTCTTCAAGACACGCCCCGAAGAGAAGGTCGGCGTCTTCGTCACGACCCGGGGGCGGTGCGCCCTGATCGAGTACTCCGACCTCCCGGCCGAGCTGGCGCGGCAGCGTGACGCCGACGGCGCGCTCCGCTTCCGGGCGGGGAACCCGGCGATCCACCTGTTCGCGCGGGAATTCCTGGAACGGATCACGGCCGAGGGGGGGCTACCGTACCACGCGGCCCGGAAGGCCGTGCCATACTTCGAGCCGCTGACGGGTGAAGTGATCGACCCCGGTCAGGAGCCGAACGCCCTGAAGTTCGAGCGGTTCATCTTCGACGCCCTGCCGCGGGCCGACCGCTGGCTGGCCGTCGAGACCCGCCGCGAGGAGGAGTTCTGCCCGCTGAAGAATGCCAGCGGGCCGGACTCCCCGGAGACCGTCCGCGCGGGGCTGGGGCGTCTGTTCGCGACGTGGTTGGAAGAGGCCGGCATCCCGACGAACGGCCACCCGGTCGAGGTCTCCCCCTTGTTCGCCCTCGACGCCGACGAGTTGAAGCAGAAGCTCCCCCGGGGCTTTCAGGTCACGGGACCGACACTGCTGCGTTAACCGCAACCGCGGACGGCCCGGCAGGCCCGCTGCCGTGCGGTCCGGCACCCGAGGTATTCCCGAATGCTCCACGCGATGATCATGGCCGGCGGCGGCGGCACCCGGTTCTGGCCCCGCAGCCGACAGGCCCGACCGAAACAGTTCCTGACGTTCAGCGGCGAGCGGACCCTGCTGCAGGGGACGATCGACCGGATCGCGGCCCAGGTGCCGGCGTCACGCACCTGGGTACTGACCAGTGAGCAGCACCGCGGCGAGGCGGTGGAGCAACTGGCGGGGCTGGTGCCGGCCGAGCAGGTGATCGGAGAGCCGACCGGACGCGACACCGCCGCCTGTGTCGGCTTGGGGGCGGCGATCATCGGCCGGGTCGATCCCGAGGCGACGATCCTGGTCATGCCGGCCGACCACGTCATCGAGCCGGTCCAGGAGTTCCGCCGGGCCGTCTACGCCGCCGAGCAGTTCGCCGCCGACTTCCCCGACTGCCTGCTGACGTTCGGCATCGAGCCGACATTCCCCGCCACCGGCTACGGTTACATCCGCCGGGCCGAGCGGGCCGGCACGCGGCAGAACGTACCGATCTCACGGGTACAGGAGTTCCGGGAGAAACCTTCCCTGGCCATGGCCGAACAACTCGTCGCCAGCGGGGAGTACTTCTGGAACAGCGGCATCTTCGTGTGGAAACCGGCCACGATCCTCGAACAACTCCGCCGCCGCCGGCCGAACCTGACCGAGATCGTGACCCGCATCGCCGCCGCCTGGGCCGGCCCGAAGTTTCACGAGATCTTCGCCGCCGAGTACCCCCGGGCCGAGAAAATCAGCATCGACTTCGCCGTGATGCAGGACGCCGCCCAGGAGGGAAAGGTGCTGGTGATGCATGCCCCCTACAAGTGGGACGACGTCGGCTCGTGGTTGGCACTGGAGCGACACAACCCCCAGGACGCCGACCGCAACACCATCCAGGGCCTCCACTGCGGGGTACGCACTCGCAATTGCGTCATCGTGTCGGACCCGGACCACCTGGTCGGCACGCTGGACGTCGAGGGCCTGGTGATCGTGCAGTCCGGCAATGCCACCTTGGTGACGACGCGACGCGGGGAGGCGGACGTGAAAGAGCTGATCGAGAAGATCAAGGAAGCGGGCCTGGGGCGGTTCCTGTGACCCCGGCTGACGGTACGAGCCACGGCGTCCTGTTGGGGATCGACTACGGCACGGTGCGGATCGGCCTGGCCGTCTGCGACCCGGACCGGCGGATCGCCTCCCCGCTGGACACCTACACGCGCCGGTCGGAGGCCGCCGACGCGGCGTACTTCGCCCGGGTCGCCGTGGAGTACCGGGCGGTCGGGCTGGTCGTCGGCCTGCCCCTGCACGCCGGGGGAAAGGAAAGCGACAGCTCCCGCGCCGCCCGGGCCTTCGGGGCGTGGCTGGCCTCCGTCACCCGCCTGCCGGTCGTCTTCTGGGACGAACGCCACACGACCTGGTTAGCCGAGAAGGCCCTGTTACAGGCGAGGCTGTCGCACCAGAAGCGACGGGCCCGGCGGGACCGGCTGGCCGCCCACTTC
>Ga0308417_1000088_pt1 | contig 73731 bp, 54 predicted proteins | sample HotsprSampleOS65_FD_203528 | JGI IMG/M metagenome (GOLD analysis project Ga0308417, IMG submission 203528) | Hot spring phototrophic mat microbial communities from Octopus Spring, Yellowstone National Park, Wyoming, United States - 20090730_OS65 ... | reverse complement strand
CGACCTGGGCATCAGCGCCTTTACCGAGCACGATCAGGAGTGTCTGCGCTTCGCCCTGGAGCATGGGGTCGATGCCATCGGCCAGTCGTTCGTGGAGACGGCGGCGGATGTGGAGGCCGTGCGCGCGGCCGCGAGGGCGCTGGGAAAGGACCCGTTCATCATCGCCAAGATTGAGCGAGCAGGGGCGCTGAAGCATTATGGGGCGATCCTCAAGGCGGCGGACGGCATCATGGTGGCGCGGGGCGACTTGGGGGTGGAGGTGCCCATCGAGCACATTGCCATCACCCAGAAGCGCCTGATCGCCGAGGCCAACCTTGCCGGCAAGCCGGTCATCACGGCCACGCAGATGCTCGAGTCCATGGTCTTCAGCCGCCTGCCGACGCGGGCCGAGGCGACGGACGTGGCCAACGCCATCCTTGACGGGACCGACTGCATCATGCTGTCGGCCGAGTCGGCCGTGGGCCGATTCCCCGAAGAGGCGGTGAGCATGCTGGCGCGGATCGCGGCGGCGACGGAGCCGCGGCGGCCGCGGCCGCGTCAGGAGGTGCCGGGGGAGGGCCAGGCGATGTCGGAGGCGGCGGCGATGGCCTCGGTCGTGGAGCACGCGCTGCGCACGACGGCGTGCGCTGCCGTGATCGTGCCCACGCGGAGCGGGACCACCGCGCGGCTGATCTCGCGCTTCAAGCCACCGGTGTGGATCGCGGCCGTGAGCCCGGATCCGAGCGTGTGCCAGGGCCTGGCGTTCTCGTATGGTGTCAGCCCGGTGCGGGTGGAGCAGGAGGTGGATGATTGGCGCGAGTTCGCTGGCAAATGGCTGCAAGATGCCGGCTTGCAGGGCCGGATGGTGATGCTTGTGGCGGGGCCGTCGGTTCGGAATCCGCAGGCAAACCATCGGGTGGAGTTCTTGCGGGTGTAGGAGGGCGGGTATAGGCGCGGTCGGCGGTCCGGTGGTCAGGGCGCAATGGGCAAAGACCAGGGCGGAAGCCGGACAACAGTAGAGGGGCGCTCGCGAACTTTCGGCCATTTCAAGCAATACCGCACCAATCCGGTAACATATATGAGGGTACACCCTGCGCGGGTGACATGTCAGGAGCGGCGTTCACTTTTGTGGAGGAGGTAGCCAATGATGCGCGCACTCACCATCGTACTGCTGCTGGCGGTCGTATTCGTTACCGCACGCGCTGAGGCCCAGGTACAGTTCAATCTCTTCCTGACCGGCCAGGCGGAGACCGACGGAGCAGGCAACTTCGGATTGGGGGACCCCGACGGCACAGCCCAGGGAACACTCACCCTGTTTGCCGATCCCAACTTCGGTTACGTGGCGTGGAACTTCGCGTACTCGAACATCAGCGGCGCCGCCATCAGCGGTTTTCACATCCATGGCCCGGCCACGCCGTCTCAGAACGCCGGAATCGTGGTGGCCCTGGAGCCGCTGAGTTCGACGGCGGTGCCGGATGGCACGCAGGTGGGGCTGGTCTATGTGTTTGACAGGCCGGGACTGGCCACGCAGATTGACAACATTCTGGCTAATCCAGCCATGTATTACGTGAACCTGCACAGCAGCGGCGCCGGCGGGTTTCCGGGCGGGGCCGTGCGCGGTCAACTGCCCGAGCCGGGCGTGCTGAGCCTGCTGGTGCTGGGCACGATGGGCCTGCTGCGGCGCGCGCGAGGCCGTTAACCAAGGCCGGGGAGAAGCCCCTGTGTTCCCCCGAGCCGTCCTCACAGGCGGCTCCGGGGGGACGGGCTTGTGGCGGGGGGCTGACCCAGAAAGCCGTTGCGGGGCACGCTCACGGTTGCGTGCATCTGGTCGAGCGAGCGCGGGGGTTGCGGCCGGTCGGGCTCGGCAGTCGCCTGCGGCTCGTCACGGCGCCACATCGCTCAGCGTACCTCCTCCCCCGGTATGGGCTTGCCCTGCGGCTCGGCCGCCGGATGGTCCAGCGCCTCGCTCAGCCGGCGCTGCATGGCCGCGCTGGTCACGTGCTCCAGTTGCGTGGCGGCCGCGTGTGAATGGTCGGCCGCCAACTCGACTTCGCGCACCAGGTAATTCTCCCACAGACGGTGAGAACGAAGCAGTTGGCGCGCCTGCTGGCGGCCGGCCGGCGTCAGCACCCATCCCTGCGGCGCGGGGGCGGCCAGGCCCATCAGCCGCAGCCACTGGACGGCCAGCCGCGTCTGCCACGGCGCTGTGCCCAGCAGGCGGCGCATGACCTCATGGTCCACGGCACGGGGGGCGGCGTGGCCGGCCGACCGGCTCAGTTCCTCGACGCGATAAAGCACGCCCAGGATGTCCTCAGCGACAATTCGCATGGACAGCGAAGCGCGAGTCAGCAGTTTGCTGACGACTCCATGTCTCGGTGCCAGCAGCAAAACCAGCAGGAAGCCGAATCCGGCGATGGTGGCCATCATTCCGGCGGTGTGGGTGCTCCCGAAGCCGAACCATCGCGGCACCTGGATCGCCGCCAGGTGGCCCAGGGCGCCGCTGAGGCCGGCCAGGATCAGGCTCACCAGGATCATCGCCCCCATTCGGTCGGTGAGCAGATACGCCGCCGCCGGCGGGACGATCAGCATCGCCACCACGAGGATGCTGCCGACGGCCTCGAACGATGCGACGGTGGTGATGGCGACCATGGTCATCAGCAGGTAGTGCATGAGTGTGGCGTTGATGCCCAGGGACGTGGCCAGGGCCGGATCGAAGCTGCTCAGCTTCAGTTCCTTATAGAACAGCGCCACGAAGGCCACATTGATCATCAGCATGACTCCCAGCACCAGCACCACGCGCGGAATGGCGAACGGCCCGACAGTGCGGGGGTCGCTCCAGGCCGACTCGATCATGCCGTAGAGCACGCAGCCGGGGTCCAGGTCGACGTGGTCGGCGGCGCGGCGGATGAGGATGAGCCCCAGGGCGAACAGTGCGGTGAAGACGACGCCCATGGAGGCGCCTTCGTCGACCTTGCCCAGGCGGGTGAGGGTTTCGGTGAACACGGCCGTCAGCACGCCGACGGCGGCCGCGCCGATGAGCATCGTCAGGCTGCCGCGGCTGCCGGTGAGGATAAAGGCGGCGGCCAGGCCCGGCAGCACGGCGTGGCTGATGGCATCTCCCATCATGCTCATGCGCCGCAGCAGCAGGAAGTTGCCCAGCAGCGCGCAGGAGAGGGCGCAGAGGACGCCGGCCGCCACAATCCAGCCGTCGAGTTGCCATTGCCAGGTTGGGATCATGGGTGGCCTCCGTGCGCAAGGGAATGGGGGCTGGGCGGGACGGCTTCCTGGGCGCGCATGGCGGCCTCCAGGTCCTGGACCATCTGGCGCCCCAGGACGTGTTCGATGGCGTCGGCATCGCGGTCCACGTGGCTGGGGGCGATGTCGGCGTGTCTAATGAGGAACAGCTCCCAGAGCCTGTGGTTGCGCACGAGGCGCTGGGCCTGGCGCAGCCCCATCTCGGTGAAGCGCGCGCCGCGTTCATCGATGAGGATCAGACCTCGCCGCTTCGCCTGGCGCAAGAGGCGCTTCAGCCCCCGCGGCGTCCAGGAACGCCGCTGAAGCAGGGCGGGGATGCTGACAGGCGCGGCGGTTGTCTCCTGCAGCTCGTAGATGCTCCGCAGCAGATGCTGAGAGGCGATGCGGCGCCGCAGCGACAGGTGCCGCACCAGCCGCACGAGCACGCCGCGCGCCGGTCCAAAAAGCAGACTGAGGATGAAGATCGCGGTGGCGGTCAGGACGATGACGGCGCCGGCGGGCATATCGGCCACAACGGCGCTGACGGCGGCGCCGATCATTCCACTGGCTGCCCCAATGGCCGCAGCGGCGGCGAGCATCCATCCCAGGCGGTCGGTCCAGAAACGAGCGGCGGCTGGTGGGATGATGAGCATGGCCAGCACGAGCACCAGTCCCACGGCCTGCAGACCGATGACCGTCACCGCCGTCACCATGGCCATCAGGGCCAGGTCGAGCCGGCGGACGGGCCATCCGCCGGCGGCCGCGTAGCCCTCGTCGAAGCAGAGCATGGCCAGTTCCTTGAAGAGGGCAAGGCACAGCAGGGCGGCCAGCAGGGCGACCAGGGCGATGAGCAGGGCGTCGTTCCAGAGCATGGAGGCGGTCTTGCCGTAGATGAACGACTCGAGTCCGGCCTGGCTGCCGGTGGACATGTTCTGGATGATGCCCAGCAGAGCCACGCCCATGCCGAACATTACGCTGAGCACGATGCCCAGGGCCGCGTCCTCCTTGAGCCGCGTGTAGTGGCGGATCAGCAGGATCCAGCCCACTCCCAGCAGTCCGCTGAGGGCGGCCCCCGCGAGCAGTCCCGGCATCCACTTGCCGCTGCCGCCGGCCGCCACCATGATCATGAACGCCGCGGCGATGCCGGGCAGTGTGGCGTGGCTGAGGGCATCGCCCACCAGTGCCCGCTTGCGGAGGAGCATGAAGGTGCCGATCATCCCCGCCGCCAGCCCCAGGCATGCCGTCCCCAGCACGACGACGCGGGTGTTGTAGTCGCGGAAGGTGAGGAGGCGGGTGAGATTTTTGATTTTTGATTTTTGATTTTCAATTGGCGAGGAGGCGGCGGAAGCCCGAATGCCGAAACCCGAAGGGGGGAGCGACGAAGCGACGAAGCGACGGAGCGACGAAGGGGAGGCGGGCAATGACGAAGCCCGAAACCCGAAGCCCGAATCAATGACGAATGACGAAGTACGAATGAGGGAGGGAGGAAGGCACGACGAAAGCCCGACGGGGAGGCACGGAGGCACGGAGGCACGGAGGCACGAAGGACCCGCGGCATCAATCAAAAATCGAAAATCGAAAATCGAAAATCCACCCAGGGCCGCGCCAACCATCAGGGGCACAAGGACCGTGCAAGCTCGCATCATCTCCTCTCCCTCCGCAGGGCCTCGGCCGCCTCATCGAGCCGCGTCAGCCGCCCGCCATACGTCTTCTGGAGGTTCTCGCTGGTGAAGACCTTCTCGGTCGGCCCGTACGCCACCACGCGCATGTTCAGAAGCAGCACGTAGTCGAAGTATTCCCGCACCGTCTGAAGGTCGTGGTGAACAACCAGCGCCGTCCTGCCGGCCGCGCGCAGGTCCTGGAGAATGTGCACGATGGCCTTCTCCGTGGCCGCGTCCACGGCCGCGAACGGCTCGTCCATCAGGTACAGCATCGCGTCCTGCACCAGCGCGCGGGCTAGAAACACCCGCTGCTGTTGGCCGCCGGAGAGCTGGCTGATCTGCCGGGCGGCCAGATCGGCGATCCCGACGCGATCCAGTGCCTCCAGGGCAGCCTGCCGGTGGCGGCGGGTGACCGGCAGACACCAGCCGATCCGGCCATAGCGTCCCATGGTGACGACATCCAGGGCGCTGACGGGAAAGTCCCAGTCAACGCTTTCGCGCTGCGGCACATAGGCCACCAGATGCCGCTGTTTGCGGTAGGGCTTGCCGTAGACCAGCACGCGGCCGGAAGCCATGGGCACCAGGTCCATCGCCGCCTTGATGAGCGTGCTCTTGCCGGCGCCGTTGGGGCCGACGATTCCGATCAGTTTGCCCTCGGGAAGGTCAAGATCGACGTCCCACAGCACGGGCTTGCGGTGATACGCCACAGTCATGTCGTGGATCGACAGCGGCGACGCCGGCGAATGCTCGTGGCCGTTGGTGACCTCAGGCCCCCAGAGCTGCTCCAGAAGCGCCGCGGCCGCCTTGCGTGGGTGGCCGCCTTCGGTCGTCGTGTCAGTACTGTCCATGGGAGAGCCTTCCCTGCATGCCGCGCGGGGGCGCTTCGCCCCCCAGCGCCCGCACGATGGTGGTGACGTTGTGGTCGATCATGCCGATGTAGGTCCCCTCGTAGGTACCCGGTGGGCCCATGGCGTCGGAGAAGAGCGTGCCCCCGATGCGCACCTCTTTCCCGCGCGCCCGCGCCCCCTCGATCAGCGCCCGCACGTTCCGCTCGGCCACGCTGGTCTCCACGAACACGGCCTTGATGTCGCGCTGCACGATCAGGTCCACCAGGCGGTTGACATCCTGAAGGCCGGCCTCCGACTCGGTGGAGATGCCCTGAATGCCCAGCACCTCCAGGCCGTAGGCGCGGCCGAAGTAGCCGAAGGCGTCGTGGGCGGTGATGAGGACGCGGCTGGAGGGCGGAATGGTGGCGATGGTGCGCCTGGCGTAGGCATCCAGCTCAGCCAGCTCGCTGATATAACGCGCCGCGTTGGCACGGTAGTATTCGGCGTTGTCCGGATCGACCGAGGCCAGTGCCTCGGCGACGGCCTCGACGCATTTCATCCATGCGGCCGGGTCCATCCACACGTGGGGGTCGTGGTGGCCTTGCATCTGCGGGTGGGAGAGCAGATACGACTCGTCGATGCGTTCGGTGACGGCAAAGACGGGCTTCTGCCGCGCCAGTTTCACGAGCACATCGGTCATTTTCCCTTCGAGCAACAGGCCCGAGTAGATGACCACATCGGCAGCGAGAAGGGCGGCGTTGTCGTCGCGCGAAGGCTTGTAGAGATGGGGGTCGACCCCTTCGCCCATAAGGCCCTGAACGATGGCTTTGTCGCCGGCCACCTGACGGACGATATCGCTGACCATGCCAACGGTGGTGACGATGCGATAGGGCGAGGGCAGGCGCCTGGAACCCGTGGCCTGGGCCGCCGGCTCACACCCTGCGCAGAGCATCAGGCTGAGCAGGATAGCGGTGGCGAGGATGAACCGTAATGGTGTCATGGGGTGTTAGTTGTTAGCTGTTCGTTGCCCGTTGTTGGTTGCCAGTTGGCGTTCGGGCTTCGTCATTCGTCATTCTTTCGGGCTTCCGGTTTCTGGTTTCGTCATTGCCAAATGGCCTTCGTCGCTTCGTCGCTACCTTCGCGCCTTCGCATTTTGACCGCTCAAAATGCATATTACGCCTACTGCAACAGTTGTCAAGCCCGCGTCAAAAGCTAAACTGTGCATGCGATGCCCAGCAGCACGGTCGAGGACTATCTCAAGCAGCTCTACCACGAACAGCAGGCCGCCCCTGAACGGCTGGTGCCGATGGGACGGCTGGCGGCGGCCATGGGTGTGGTGCCGGGTACGGCCACGGCCATGGTCAAGGCCCTGGCCGACTCAGGCCTGGTGGAATACGAGCCGCGGACGGGGGCTCGGCTCACGCGGGGCGGCGAGCAGCTCGCCCTGCACGTCCTGCGCCGCCATCGCCTTGTCGAGCTGTTCCTGGTGAAGGTCCTGAGTCTGGACTGGTCCGAGGTTCACGAGGAGGCCGAGGAACTGGAGCACGCCATCTCACAGAAGGTCCTGGACCGCATCGATGCCCTGCTCGGCCATCCCAGCGTCGATCCGCACGGCGATCCGATACCCACTGCGCGGGGCAAGGTTGATGCCACCGTCTTTCTGTCGCTGGCCGACTCGCCCTTGAACACCCGCCTGCGCATCACACGCATCACCGACCAGGATCCGCCGTTTCTTCAGTTTCTCGACCGCCACGGGCTGACGCCCGGCGTCACGCTCACCCTCACCGCCCGCGACCCTCTGGGCGATTGCATCACGTTGCGCACCGAGGCCGGTTCTGTGCTCACGCTGGGAACCGGGGCGGCTGCGAAAGTGCTGGTCGAGCCACTGTAGGATGCGGGCCTCGAGAAGAAAGAGAGCGACCCGAATGCGGCCGGCACGAGCGCTGATGATCTTCATCTTCTGGGGCGTCACGACGGCCCATGCTACCCATGCCACCACCTACCACGTCGACGCCCGCAGCGGCAGCGACCAGGCCGACGGCGCCACGCCGGCCACTGCGTGGAGATCGATGGCGCGGGTGAACCAGGCCCGTTTGGTCCCGGGCGACTTGGTCCTGTTTGCCCGCGGGGGCGTCTGGCGCGAAACGCTCATGCCGCCGTCCTCCGGCCAGGAGGACCGGCCGATCGTGTTCGGCGCCTATGGCCAGGGGCCGCGGCCGCTGATCCTCGGGTCGGTCGACCGCAGCGGCGAGGACAACTGGACGGCCGAGGGCCAGGGGCTGTGGTACTGCTCCGGCGTCGATTGGAAACCCAACTACTTCCAGCTGCGCCAGGGCATGATCTTCCACGACGGCATCGGCTCCACACAGAAGCCGCGCAAGGAGGACCTGCGGGCCGACTGGGACTGGTGGATCGACCCGGAGAACAGCCGCGCGTACGTGCGCCTTGGCCACAACCCCGGACGCCACCGCATCGAGGTGCAGCAGCGGATGGGCATCGGCTTCACGGGCGCCAACCACATCGTGGTGCGCGACCTGGAGATCGCATACTGCGAAATCGGCATCGCCCTGTGGCAGGCGCAGGGCTGGACCATCGAACACTGCTTCATCCACGACGTTGTCGTGGACGCGATCCACATCAACGGCCCGGCCGCCTCGCCACCCCGGCGCAACATCGTGCGCAACTGCGAGTTTGTGGACTGGAACTGGAAGGGCTACAACCTGACGCAGCACAACTGGCAGGACTGGGGTAAGAGCGAGCCGTTCATGGGATACGGCGTACACGTGTTCCAGGGCGATGAGCATCAGGTGATCGGCAACCGCTTCGCGTTCGTCAACATGTACAGCGGCATGGACAGCTCGCCCATCGCCTTCGACGATGGCGGGCACGCCAGCCTCATCGAGGGCAACTACGTGGATGGGGCCATGAGGATGTTCGGGCCCACGACCGGAATCATGCTGTGGGCCACGCGCGGGAACTCGCCGGTGGTCATTCGCGGCAATTGCTTCAGGGACCTGGGCGGGCTGGGGATCATCGTTCAGGACTTCGGCCGCTACCGCTTCGCCCAGCCGGTGACGATTGAGAACAACGTGCTGGTCAACACCTGCTGGGGCGACAGCCTCGACCAGGAGGTGATCCGGGTCTGGGCCAACTTCGCGGGCGCGGGCACGGTCACGGTGCGGAACAACGTCGTGTTCGGCGTGAGGAAGGGACAGCACGCGCACCATGGCATCCGCGTGCGGCAGTCGAAGGCGATCATCGAGAACAACACGGTGATCGGCGCCGACCGGGGCATCTCCATCGAGCGCAACTCAACGGCCGAGGTGCGCAACAACATCAGCACGGCCAACCGTCAGGCGGCCGTGGCGGTGGAGCCCGACTCGAAGATCGTCTCGGCGGGCAACTGCTACGACGGACGCGTGGAGGGCTTCGCGGCGGATGCGACGGATCGCGTGGGCGCGGTCGCGCTTCGCGCCCCCGACCGCGGCGAGTATGCGCCGGTGGGCGACGAGTGCCAGGGCAAGGGCGCGGATGTGAGCAGGCTGCCAGCGCCGGGTGCCAACATCGCCGCCGGAAGACAGTAAACGTAAGTAGCGCCCAGGCGACGCCGCACGTCGGCGGAGGACAGCCACACAGGGCCATGCGACATCCTGGAGATACCCATGCCCAAGCCGCGAGTCGGCCAACTGACACTTCTGTCACTGGTCACCCTTATGCTCGTCACCGTATCGTCTTACGCTCAGGACACTCCCCCCGCCGCCCCTCATCAGACTACGCGTCACGGGTTCATCCGCGACTGGCTGAAGCTCGGGCCGATTTCCTACGGCCGGGCGGAGGGCGATCCGATGCAGGGGCGTCCGATCAACTACGACAAGCTTCAGAAGGCGGGTTTGCTGGACCCGACGTGGCATGACTTTCTGGGCGGCGACTGGAGGGCCGCGCCCAACGCCGGGGAGACGGCGCAGGTCCGCGTCCCCGGCGGTAAGGAGACTTCGCTGCGGTGGGAGCCGATGCACGCGCCGGCCGACCGCATCGACCTCGACCGCCGCGACGGCGACTACGAGTTGAACTACCTGGTGACCTACCTCTGGTCGCCGCGCGAGATGACGGATGCGGCCTTCTACGTGGGGTCCGACGACTTCGTCGAGGTCTTCCTCAACGGCCGGTGCGTTCACGTCTACAAGGCCGAGCGGCGCGGCCTGCTGCCGCCCGACGAGGTTCGCAACGTTCATCTGCGACGGGGATGGAACGTCATCAATGCCAAAGTGGTTGATGTGACCCACGGCTACGAGTTCTGCCTGGCCGTCGTAGATGACACAGGCACGCCCATGCGGGGAATGCCGGTGACGCTGAGGCGGCCCGAGGGACTCAGCTTCGTCGACGAGCAGACGATGCGGACCTCCAAGGTCGAGATGCACGAGAAGGGCCAGGAAAAGGTGCCCCCGGAGATCGCGTATTTCGACGCCGGGGCGGCCGTGGGCGCGGACTATCCCCTGCGAATCGACTTCACCCACAACGCACGACTGGCGGCCGAGGGCCGCCAGCAGCCGCTGGCCATGGCGACGGCCGGGCGCGACCCGGCCATCGTGGCTTCTTATTCAATCGCTGTCTACGACCCGCGCGACCTGAGTCAGCGGAAGTATCCGCCGCGACAGGGCACCAACGTGGCCGACATTCCGGTGATCGCGCCGCCGGCGAAGGTGCGCATCGTCGCCGAGCTGCTTGAACGCAGCGCGCGGCAGGATCCGGCCGCCGATCCGCTCAAGGACAGGGTCGTCGATCGCGAGGAGACCATCGCCGAGCTGAATGGCGGGCGCTTTCAGGGCAAATCGTTTACCATTCCGACCGATCAGATCGGCTATTTCGCGATTGAGGTCTCGGTCTACGACGGCGAGAAGCTCGTCCGTTACGACGACTATCCGTTCGCGGTGGTCTCGCCGCCGGACTATCAGCCCGTGAAGTTCACCGACCCGCTGCCGGCGTCGGCACAACAGTGGCAGGAGGGCGACTGGCAACGCTGGCGGCAGGTAGTCGACAACCGTGAAGAGCCGCGCAAACTGAAGTTCTGGCCGACGCTGCCTCACGGGGCCGGCGAGTTTGTCACGCCGGTGCCGTCTAATCTCCTGGAAGGAGACATCGGTCTGGGCCATATTACACCCACCCCTGATGCGGCCCCCACCGCCATCACTTATGTGCGCGAGGACTGGACCGAGGACACGCGCGTGTATCGCTTCGGGCCGGCCCAGGGCAACCTGCGAATGGAGTACGCCAAATCGAAGGTGTCGGCCGCGGCGTGGGTGCGCACCAACCACAATCAGTTGACGCTGTTCGAGGGGCTGGATTCGGTAAATCTGGGCCAGCCCTCGTTCCTCGCCTATCGAAGCGCCGGCGGCATTCGCGTGGTGCCGGCGGCCCAGCTCCTCTCTCCCGGCGGACATCGTCCGGACATGGCCGCGCCGTGGTTGCTGTTCTGGTTCGCCGGCGCCGAGAACTGGAAGGCCTTGGACATACCGGTGGTGGTGGTGCTCCAGCGCCGGCCGGCGACGATCGAACAGAATGCCGGCGGCACAACCATTCGCTTCGCCGGCGAGGCCGGGGTATTGACGGCGATGCCGCTGTACGGGGCGCGCATAATCCATCCCCAGCAGACCTCGCGCTGGGCCAGTGCGCTGCCGGCGGATGTCGCCGCGGAGTGCGACTTCTGGTCCAGGGCTATGCGCAACTATCCACGCAGCGGTAAGGACCGCTTCCGCGTGGTCGGGCCGGACGTCCAGGTGCGGCTGGATTACGAATACCTCAGCAGCGAGGATGACTGGGGCACGGCGGGGGTAAGGTTCGCGCCGCTGCCGCACTGGGTTGCTCTGGCGGCGGAACATCCGCAGTCGGTGGTTGAGCTGCCGCCGGGCACCCACAAGACGCGGCAGCTCAACCAGGCGGGACCCACCTACGGCGTGGTTGGGGATGGCTCGGCCTCGTATACGCTGCGCGACATGACGCGTTACGTGCAGGAGGTGCGCGTCGTCACCGACGTCCGCAGGGATGGGCCGCTGGCGCGGGCGTGGGAGGACCTGGCCTATATGTCAGGCGAAGGTCGCCGCAATGCCCTGTCGAGCATGCCCAATATGGCCGGCCCCGGCTACCCCGACAGCAACTTCACCTACCACCGCGTGCTGCTGCGTCACGATGGCGGCTACCGTTTCGGCCAGCACTGCTTCGAGAACGAGAACACGATGATCGCCAACGTGTCTCACTCACTGGCCTACATCCCACCTGACGATGCGCAGAAGCTCAAGGCCCTGATGATGCGCTTCATGGACATCGGGATGCTGCTGGAGCGGTGGCAGGGATTCAACGACCACCGTCTGATGTTCGAGGATGTGCAGTGGTTCATCAGCCGCTTCATGGCCGGCTCGTGGTCCTATGGCCATTTCACGGGCGACTGGCGGATGATGCGCGACCGTTTCCCGTTGGTGAAGGTGGAGTTCGCATCGCTGGCCAAGGAGGTGGATTGGGATCGGATGCGCTCCTGCGGCTCGGAGGAGTCGAACCTGCTGTATCAGGGCGCCATCGGCTACGCGCGCACGGCGCGGGTCGCCGGCGACATACCCGAGCATCTCTACGGCATGTATTACGCCACGCGCCATCTGGCGCTTCAGCAGACGCTGTGGATGACCATCGACAACGATGGCTATCAGCGGGAGTGCTGGTTCGGCTACAACCGCTATGCCATCCGGATGGATGATGCAACGGCGCGGCCGCGCCGGCCGGCGCTGTTCTACTGGTGGCTGATGTCCAACCCCGTTTATGACGCAAAGGACCCCTCGGCCGACTGGCACGCCGGCGTGCTCAGCCCCTTCACCTATCCTTATTTCCCGGAGATCATGCGTTTCCACACCGAGCGCAACGGGCCGCTGATCAAGTACTACCTGGCCCAGTGGGAGGCCAACTACCCCGATTGGTACAAAGGCTCCCGCGGCGGCTGGGACGAGTATTTCGGTCCGCCCGAGTTCTTCGCCTCGCGCGGCTGGATGTGCGACTATACCGGCGAGACTGCCGAGGAGATGATGGCCAAATACCTCCAGAACTTCTGGGGCATCAACGGCCCGCAGAAGGGCAAATACGAGTTCCAGAACCGCGGCTGGACGAGCCTGCCCAAAGCGATGATCGCGATCATCGAGGCCAGCGGGAAGAGGCAGTGGGTGAGGCACTACTGAGCGTGCCAAGCCGTTGTTGTTCGACGTTGATTCGTCCGGCCGTCCCGGCACCTGCTCACCTGCGGGCCGGCGGACGGGGCGCTGCGTTCACTGAATCCATTTGACGCCTCTGCAGATGTATTGTACATGACCTTGAAAGCTCCCCCTCGGGGAGGCGGTTTCTCTGGAGGTTGAATGTCTCTGGTGGATTTCGCAGGCCACGATTGCGACGTGGCAGCGCTCGGCGGCCCGTTTCCCGCTGAGGTCGAGTTTATCATCTCAGCCATGGAGGCGGCGCCGCGCCCGGCCGTCGAACGACAAAGGCTGCGTCGCAGCCGCTATCGCGTGCGCGCGGCCCTGCGGCTTTACAGCGATGGGCGCGATGCGGCCCCGACCGTTATCTACACCCGGCACGTCAACAGCCAGGCGGTGGGGTTCCTCACCGACCGCTGCCTGCATCTGAACCACGGGGGCATGCTGAGCATCCCCTCTCCGGTCGACGGCATGCCGATGAACGTGGCCTGCACGGTGCTGCGCTGTCGCGAGGTGGCACCGGGATGGTATGAGGGCGCAGTCCACTTCAACCGCGAGCAGCCCTGTTTCTCGGCGGAGCGCATGGCGTAGAAAGGCGGATAGGGGCCGGTGCATCATCGCACTCGGCACCCGGCCGGCTGTCGCGCGGGCGGGCACCCGCCCGCCGAAGGCTCGAAACGTGGCGTGGCGGCCGTGAGGGCGCCGGCCGCGGGGCTGAGCCCGGCTGCAAGTCTTCTCCGCTGCGGGCGCGGCAGGAAATCCGGCGGCGCGGCGTTGAACCGGCGTGCGGGCGAAGCGCGGATCACTCAGGACCAGTCGTAGCGGTCAGCAGCAGTTCACCGGCCCCCTGCGCTGAGCGGCCGGCCCATGATGACCAGCCATCGGTAGTGCGCAGCGATGGCGGTAAAGAGGCTCGGCTGGGCGGTGTAGCGCACGCCGAACTCTCGACAGGTTTCCTCGACGACCTTGCACAGCGCCGGGTAATGGATGTGGCAGATGCGGCTGAAGAGGTGGTGTTCGATCTGGAAGTTGAGTCCTCCCAGGAACCAGCAGAGCACGCGGTTGCCGCGCGCGAAGTCCACGGTCGACTGCACCTGGTGAACCGCCCACTCGGTATTCATGCGCGCCCCGCCTTCGGGTGTCGGCACCGGCACCGGAAAGGCCGCGTCGGGAACGCAGTGGGCCAGTTGAAACACGACGCTCAGGACAACGCCGCTGGTGAAGGCGGCGATCGCGTACACCGCCAGGACCGTCCACACCGGATGCAGGAGCATCGGAATGACAAACGCCAGGCTGAAGAACGCGGCCTTGCCGCCGATGAACACCAGCAGGTCCCTGCCGCGCGGCCGCGGGATCTTATGTCCGCCGATCCGGCCCACGGCGATCTGATAGAAGTCGTCGAAGAAGTGCCATTTGATGGCGAGGAAGCCGTAGAGCAGCCACAGGTACACCCCCTGCAGGCGATGAAATGGATAGCGCGGCTGCTGTGGCGAAAGCCGGCCAAGGATGCCGATGTCGATGTCATCATCCTGGCCGTCGATGTTCGGGTAGGTGTGGTGAATGGAGTTGTGCTTCCAGTCCCACAGGTACGAGCTGCCGCCGATGAGGTCGAGGGTCATGGCGGCCATTCTGTTGATCCAGGGCCGGCTGGAGTAGGCCCCGTGGCCGCCATCATGCTGGATGTTGAAGCCGATGGCCGCCATGGCCACGCCCAGGATCATGGCCAGAGGCACGATGATCCACCAGGCGGATACGGCGAGAATGAGCAGCAGGTAGGCGCCCAGGAACCAGGCCAGGATCGTCGCCGTCTTGAAGTAGATGCCGGGGCAGTCGCGGCGGCGATGGCCCGTCCGTTCGAAATAGGCGTCCACCCGCCTCCGCAACTCGCGGATGAAACGGTCGCTGCGGGTGAACTTGACGATGCGGGAATCGGGGGGCGCAATATCAGCGGCTCGGGGAGCGCGGGGGTTGGCAAGTGACACTCTCTGATCTCCGCAAAAGGCACTCGGACCACGAGCGGCATCCACTCGCGCCACCCACGGGCGATTCTAGGCGCTGGCGCAAGGCGGGGGAAGCACCGCAGCGTTTTCTCGATGCCGGCACCTGCGGCCGGGCGTCCGAGGGGCCGCACTGTCGCCGCAACCCTTCGGCGGATGCGTCCCGGAAGGTCGCAGGCGCCTGGCCGTTCATGCGTCGGATGGAGGCGCAGCCCACTGGCACTTGTGCGCCTGGATGATCCAGCAGCCTCACAGGGCCAAAAGGCGAAGGCTTTTGCATCGTTCGCTCGCATCCCTATAATGCCGCGCTTCGTTTCGACGAAAGGACCCGCGCGTGACCACGGCGAGCACTACCGATCTCACGCTGAGCATGCTGGGCGGACGCCACCACTTCCTCTTCCGCAGGCTCCACTCGCTCACCGGCATTCTGTTTGGCGGCTACGTGCTGGTTCACCTGCTGGTCAACGCCACCATCGTTCAGGGGGGCGGCGTGTATCAGACGCAGGTGGACAAGATCCACAGCCTGCCGTTCCTCCCACTGATCGAGTGGACGTTCATCTACCTTCCGATCATCTTCCACACCGTCTATGGCATCTGGATCACGCTCACCGGCCAGCCGAACGTCACCAACTATCCCTTCTTCCGCAACTGGTACTACCTGCTGCAGCGCATCAGTGCGATCATTATCGTCTTCTTCATCCTGTTTCATGTGCTGTCACTGAAGTACGGCCTTTTCGGGGCGAACCTCAGCTTCGACCCCCAGGCCGCACTGCCCACCATAGGTCGGCACATGCAGGCCCACGCATTCATCACCTGGGGCATTTATCCGCTGGGCATTCTGGCCTCCTGCTTCCACCTGGCCAACGGCTTCTGGACGGCCGCCATCACCTGGGGCCTGACCATCAGTGCCGCGTCGCAGCGGCGATTCGGGCTGGTGTGCCTGGCCGTCTTCGCGCTATCGTTTACGGCCGGAATGACGGCGCTGGTGGCGGCGGCGAGGCTGGGTGATTGAGCCGTTGAGCGACTGGTTGAGGCATCGGGTCATTGAGTCATGGCAGCAAACACCAAAAAGCGCGTGATCGTCGTCGGCGGCGGGCTGGCCGGCCTGGCCTGCACCATCAAGCTGGCCGAGGAGGGGATGGACGTCGACCTCTTTTCCATGGTGCCGGTGAAGCGCAGCCACAGCGTCTGCGCCCAGGGCGGCATCAACGCCTGCAACGACATCGCGCGCCAGCAGGGCTACAGCGAGTGGATGCATTTTGATGAGACGATTCTCGGCGGCGATTTCCTGGCCGATCAGCCGCCGGTGCTGGAGATGTGCAACTGGGCGCCGCGCATCATCGACCTGCTCGACCGCATGGGCGTGCCGTTCAACCGCACGCCAGAGGGCCAGCGGGCATTGCGCCTCTTCGGCGGGTCGCTTTTCAAACGCACGTTCTACGCAGGGGCTACGACGGGGCAGCAGTTGCTCTACGCCCTGGATGAGCAGACCCGTCGCTGGGAGGCCGAAGGCCGCGTCCACAAGTACGAGTTCTGGGAGTTCCTCTGGCCGGTCATTTACAGCGGCCAGTGCGTCGGCATCGTCGCCCAGGACATGAGGACCATGCAAATCCGCGGATTCCGCGGAGATGCGGTGGTTATGGCCACCGGCGGCAACGGCCTGATCTTCGGCAAGAGCACCATGAGCGTGATCTGCACCGGCGGGGCGGCGTCGCGCTGCTATCAGGCGGGGGCCAGATACGGGAATCCGGAGATGATCCAGGTCCATCCCACGGCCATCCCCGGCGAGGACAAGTGCCGGCTCATCAGCGAGTCGGCGCGGGGGGAGGGCGGACGCGTCTGGGTGCCCAGGAAGCCCGGCGACAGCCGTCATCCCAACGACATCCCCGAAGATGAGCGCGACTATTTCCTGGAGCGCATGTACCCCAAGTACGGCAACCTCGTGCCGCGCGACATCGCCACCCGCGAAATCTTCAAGATTTGCCAGGACGGCTTCGGCGTGGGCGGCGGCAACATGGTGTATCTGGACCTGCGCGACGAGGTCAAGCGCATCGGCCGAGCCGCCATCCTTGCCAAGCTCGAAGGCATTCTCGAGATCTATGAGAAATTCGTCGGCACAGACCCCCTGGAGGAGCCGATGAAGATTTTCCCGGCCGTGCACTACACCATGGGCGGCCTGTGGTGCGGCTTCACCAAGGACGAGAAGACCGGCGGCCTGAAGGCCGGCGATCCGAAGAACATGATGAGCAACATCCCCGGTCTGTACGCCATGGGCGAGGTGGCGTTCAGCTACCACGGCGCCAATCGCCTGGGGGCCAATTCGCTTCTGAGCTGCATTTTCGATGGCCTGTTTGGCGGCCCGTGCGTCAGGAATTACTGCACCGACGTGGCGGCGGTGGCGGCGGCCGATGTGCCACAGAGCGTCTTCGACGCGGTCGTGAAGCAGGAGCGGGAGAAACAGGATGCGCTGGTGAAGAGCGATGGCAACGAGAATCCCTATCTGCTGTGGCAGGAGATGGGCAAGGTGATGACGGAGACCTGCACGGTCGTGAAACACAACGATAAGCTCCGGGAGACGCTGTCGCGGCTGGAGGAATGGAAGCAGCGCTACAGGAAGGTGAAGCTCTCGGACACGCTCATGTGGACAAACCAGAACCTCTCGTTCACACGGGCGCTGCGCGACATGATCATCATGGCCGAGGCGATCGTGAAGGGGTCGCTGGCGCGTAACGAGTCGCGCGGGGCGCACTACAAGCCACAGTTTCCCGAGCGCGACGACGCCAACTTTCTGAAGGCCACCATCGCCACCTACAACTCGGCCGAGGATGCCGCCGAGATCGGCTTCGGGCCGGTGGACACGAGCCTGATTCCGCCGCGTGCGCGGACGTACGGCAAGAAAGACGCGGCAAAGTCCGCCGTGTCCGGCGACAACGGGGTCGCGGCGGCAACCCCGGCGGCCGCGGCCGCGAAGTGAAGGGGTTCCGGACCTGCGGTTGGGGGCGATGGTCGCGACCATTCCTGGGGCGTGTCTTTGCACACCGATTGGGCACGACCCCAGACGGGGAAAAAGGAAAAAACCATTGGCCAACTCGCGTGTCAGACTATAATGACATGGGGGTGGTTTCACGCAGGAGCGGCCGCCATGAACAGCGCCACAAGCATCCTCGCGGCTGTGATGATGTGTCTTTGTCTCTCCGCACTGCGGGCGCAGGTCCCGGATCAGGCGCCAGGGCAGGTTGCGGCGGACGAGCAGGCCGCCCGGCCGGTGATCGCCGTGCTGCCCTTTGCCATGCTGGGCGATGAGCCACGCCACGCCTGGATCGGCACGGCCATTCAGCAGAACATCCAGGCGGAGTTCATGCGGCGCACATCGGCGCTGGTCCTCGCCCCACAGACCCTTTCGCCTGTGGCGGCCGTGGCCCCCGCCCCGCCGGCGCCGCAACCGCAGGCAACTCAGCCCGCCCCCCCTGACGGACTAGGGGCCGCCGCGCCCGTGGCCGGCGCCGATTTGGCGGCGGCTGCCGTGCGTGGAACCGGCGCCCAGGTGGTGATCTGGGGGTCGTATCAGGTCATCGGCGAGAACGTCCGCGTGATCGCACAACTCACCGAGGTCTCCAGCGCGCAGGCCATCGGTGCTCTCAAGGCCACGGCCCCCATGGCGGACTTCCTCAAGGTGGAGGACGAGCTGGCCGAGCAGGCGATGGTCATGCTGTTCGGTCCGCCGACCGATCAGCAGGCCGAGGCACCCAGGACCGACGGCGAGGCACCCGCCACGGCCTCGCAGCCTCTGGTGACGATCGGCACGGAACCGGCCCGGGCAGCGGAGACTGCGCCGGGCGGCCGGTACGCCCCCGCGCCTGTGTCGGCGCCCAGTTACGATCAGGTGTACGCGTCGGCGCGGTATTACAGCGACGATCCATATCCGCTGTACGTACCGGTAAACTATCCCGTCTACGTCTCGCCGGTGGTGTACTATCCGCGCACATACTTCTTCGTGAGCTATCACTCGTTCTACCGGCCGTATTGCGTGCCGTGCCGGAGTCACTCGTGCGCCGTGCACGGCCGACGCGACGGCGATCATCGTGGCGGCGAGTCGCGGCGCGGCGATCCTCGCGATGAGCGGCCAACCGCCTCGCCGCCGCCCGCCGCGCCGCCGCGGCGCGATCCGGTGGAGCGGCGCGAGCCGCAGAACACATGGAACGATCCGGCCGGCCGGCCGCTGCCGCCGCGATACCAGCCTGTAGGCAGCGAGCCTGTCAACAGGCCTCAGCCCAACCTGCGGTTGCTGCAGATTGATCCTCCGCGGGTTGAGCCGGTGAAGGCGGGTTCGGTGGCGCTTCGTCCCGGCGCAAGCTCGGCGGGCGCAGCGCAGGCCGCGGCGCCCGCGGCGCCGACGCGAGCCGTCGAGCGAACGCAACCTGTCGCCGATGCGCGGCGCGTGGGCGTGGTTGTGGTCAACCCTGCGTCGCAACCGTCGCGGGACAGCGGCGCAGCGCGTGTTGACCGGCTGAATCCAGGCATCGAGGCGCCGCGGTCGACGGGAGCGGAGACGGTCAACCCCGTGGCACGGCCCGCCGCCGGCGCACCGCCTGCTCGCGCTTCGCAGCCCCAGCCGGCACCCGGCGCGGCATCGACCCCGCGGGCGCCGCAGACGCCCGCGCCGCGCACGGCCGAATCACGCGTGACGCGGATCGACCTCGGGCCGTCGTTCGGGCCGGCACCGGCGGCAGCGGCCGCTCCCGCACCTCGGGCCAGCGCGCCAACGCCGGCTCCTGCTCCGCCCGCGGCCAGCGTCGACCGCTTCCTCCGCCCGCTGGGGAGTTCACCGGCCGTGTCCGCGCCGCGGACCGCAATCGTTACCGCGCCGGCCGCCCCTGCGGTCGATCTCAGCGTGGCCAGACCGGCCCGAATGGAAGCGGCTGCGGCACGCCAGGCGCCCGAGCGGGAGGCGGCCGTTTCGCCGCAGCGCCTGGATCCCAGCGTTGGCCGGCCGGCCGCATCGTCGGCATCATCCCCGTCATCGCGCAGCAGCGGCGCCCGCAGCGCGGCGTTGGATAGCCGGCGGTGAGCCCGACCGCCATTGCGGGACGCGCACCGGTATTACCTGACGATTCGGGGCCGCGTCCGCGAGCGGCAGTGGCTGCGGAGCTGACAAAGGCGCGCCTGGCGAAAACGTACGCGGGGGGCGTGGAGGAGGTATATCCCGCGTGGCCAGATGCCACACGCCCGGGGGTGAGCCATCAATTCCGTGTTCAGGAGCCGATTGTGCCGTTGCCGGTGGACAAGCTGGTGACGAGCAGAAGGTCGATGATCTCGACGGAATCATCCCCGGTTGCAACGACGACCGTCCGACCGCCTGGCGTCATCATCATGAACTCCGGATGTCTCACCGTGACGGATCGCCCATCGGCCAGGTTGAGGGTGAACGGCTTAAACGGAGTCGCCCTGTATGCCTTTTGTACTTGCTCGATGGTCATGACGCTCAATTGTACGAGCCGCGCTTGTGCTGCTCTGCCTGTTCTGCCTCGATCGCTGTGAATCAACGGGCCATCGGCGTCGCGAATGATACTCGATTCCGCCAATCAGATGGCGATTGTGTTGCTTCCGGCCAGCCTCCTACCACCGTCTCACCTGGCTGGCCACCTTCATCGGCAGCCCGAACAGATCGATGAACCCTCTCGCAGCAGTGACGTCGTAGCCTTCCATGCTGAAGCTGGCCAGTTGCGGGTCATACAGACTGAAGGGGCTGGTCGCCGAAATCGCCTGCGCTCGCCCCTTGAAGAGGCGCACCTTGGCGCTGCCGGTGACGGCCGCGTTGGTGTGGTCGACGAACGCCTGAAGCGCCTCGCGCAGGGGGTGGAACCACTGGCCGTAGTAGACCAGCTCCGCATAGCGCAGGGCCACGAGCTGCTTGTAGTGCAGCGTGTCGCGCTCGATGCAGATCTGCTCCATCGCCTTGTGCGCTTCGTACAGGATCGTGCCTCCCGGCGTCTCGTAGACGCCGCGGCTCTTCATGCCGATCAGCCGGTTCTCAACCAGCAGCGTGATCCCCACGCCATGCCGGCCGCCGATCTGGTTGAGGCAGGCCACCAGCTCGTGGCCCGGCATCTTCCTGCCGTTGACGGAGACGGGGTTTCCGGCCTCGAAGCCGACCTCGACGATCTCCGATTCGTCGGGCGCCTTCTCCGGCGGCACGACCGTCGTCAGGCATGCCTGCCAGTTGGGCTCCTTGTCGGGGTGCTCGATCTCCGCGCCCTCGTGGCTGATGTGCCAGAGGTTGCGGTCCTGGCTGTAGATTTTCTTCTTGCTGGCCGTGACGGGCACGTTTTTCTTCTCGGCGTAGTCGATGGCGCTCTCGCGGTCGCGCAGTTCGAAGGCCGGGTCCTTCCACGGCGAGATGATCTTGAGGGTGGGATCCAGCGCCATGTAGGTCAGCTCGAAGCGAACCTGGTCGTTGCCTTTGCCGGTGGCGCCGTGGGCCACCGCATCCGCGTTGGTCTGATGGGCGACCTCCACCTGGTGTTTGGCGATCAGCGGTCGGGCGATGCTCGTGCCCAGCAGGTAATCCCGCTCGTACGTCGCGTGGGCGCGGAGCATCGGGAAGCAGAACTGTTCGGCGAACTCCTGGCGCAGGTCCTTGATGACGACCTCATCGGCACCGCTCCTGCGGGCCTTGTCCTCGATGCCGGCCAGCTCATCGCCCTGGCCGAGTTCGGCCGCGAACGCGACGAGTTTCACGCCGGGATAGCGGTCCTTGAGCCAGGGGAGGATGACGCTGGTGTCCAGGCCGCCGCTGTAGGCGAGGACGATCTTTCGGGGTTGAGCTGTTGCTGCCATGATGACTCCTGGGTATCGATTGCTGATTGCGGATGGAGAGTATAGAGAAAGCGGGGGCAGAAGGCACGAAGGGCTTGTTGTCAGCCGCCCTGCGTAACGGCGGATGCGAGGCGATGTCCATCGCCTGCAGGAACCGCCCGCATCGGGTACGTGCGTCAAAAGGCCCCCTTGCGGTAAACTGCGCCCATGAAACACCTGCGAGAAGAACTGTGGTTCAATACGCCTCACCGGCGCGACTACATTAACATCACCTGCAAGGTCCAGGAGCTGGTGCGCAGAAGCGGTGTGCAGAACGGGCTTTGCCTGGTCAATGCCATGCACATCACCGCCAGCGTCTATATCAACGATGCGGAGGACGGCCTGATCCAGGACTACGATGACTGGCTGGAGCGGCTGGCCCCACACGCGCCCACGTCGCAGTATCGCCACAACCAGACCGGCGAGGATAACGCCGACGCCCACCTCAAGCGCCAGATCATGGGTCGCGAGGTCGTTATCGCCATCACCGACGGACAGCTCGACTTCGGCCCCTGGGAGCAGATTTTCTACGCCGAGTTCGACGGGCGAAGGCGCAAACGGGTGCTGGTGAAGATCATTGGCGAATAGGGCCGCCGGGAACGCCCCCTGATACGGACGGCTTCACGGACCACGACGCGCCGGCGTTGAAGCCCGGGGGCGTTGGGCGACTCGAGCCGCACAGGGGGCCGCCGCAGGCGCGGAGGCCGCTTCCCAAAACGCCGTCGGGACCATAGGATCACACATCGGCGCCATGATTGTCTTCCCGTGCAATGCCTGCCAGACGCCGCTGTGCGCGGAAGAACACCAGGCGGGGCAACTCGTGCGATGCCCCACCTGCTCAACCACGTTGCGCGTGCCGGCCGGCGAACCCCAGGCGGCCGCGGCGGCCGTGGCCGCCACCGTGCCGCGATCGCGCATGTACAGCGGGGCGATGGTAGGAATGCGCGCCGGCGGCAAGCGCTATGGATTCAACTGTGGCTACTGCTCCTCGCGACTGGAGGCGACCGAGGCCATGGCCGCCCAGGAAGGCCAGTGCCCCACCTGCGGCAACCAGATCACCATTCCCATTCTCGACCGCTACGGGCGGCTGATCGACCCCAAGACGCGACAGATCATCAAGCAGGCGCCGCATCCGGTGCACGCCTACGCGGCGGCCGGCGACCGGGCGCCGCGGATACTGCGACAGGCGGATGGTCGGCAGGTGATCCGCTGCACACGCTGCGGGGCGCAGAGTCCGATTACGGCCAACAACTGCAAGGCCTGCGGGATGCCGTTCACGATGGAGGGAACGACGGTGGAGGCCAGCGGGACATCCAACGGTTTCTGCGTGGCCTCGCTGGTGCTGGGGATCATCGGCATCCCCGCGGCGTGCATCGTGGTGCCATCGCTGCTGGCCATTATCTTCGGCGCCATCGGGCTGGCCCAGATATCGCGCAACACAGGCGAAGGCGGCGGCAAGGGAATGGCCATCGCCGGCATCATCTGCGGCGGCATCGGGCTGCTGCTGGGGCTGGCCAATCTGGGGCGATGGTAGGCGGACCGCGGCGCCGGCCCCGCGCCGAAGAGCGGGAGGGGGATTCCCTCACGACCTGGCCGGATAGACGGTCAGGAAATACATCACCAGCAGTGCCGCCACCCAGAGGGCATAGATCACGCACAGCGCGACAAACAGCCGCGGGCGCGGCCGCAGCGGCGCAGGCGGCCCGGGCGGCGGCGCAGGATCGGCCGCCGACTGGGCATTCTTCCGGGGTGACTTGTGGCGATGTTTCATGTGCTGTGGCCCTCCCTCAGATTCTCCAGCGAGCAGCCGCGCTCCTTACTCTTCTGCCAGAACTGATCGTAGAAATGCTCAAACGAACGATTGGACAGCCACCGGTGGAGCGGCGCGCTTCTCACGAAGTCGATCAGCTCAGCGTGTCGGTCATCGAGGGGCGTGATCCCCATGGCCCGGTCGAAGACGCTCTTGGGATCCTCGACGTCCAGATCGGGTTGCGTCACGCCGAGCCGCCGGGCCGCGTACTGGAGGTCCGCGACCAGCCAGCACTCGACGTTGCGGTCGCACACACCGACAATCACCAGATGCGCATCGTCCGACCTGCACGCCGCACGATCGCCCTGCGCAACCTCGCGCCAGTTCTCATCGTTCGCGTCGCGGAGCAGGACGATCAGATCGACGCCCTTGGTACGCAATTCCAGGCAGGCCTTGGGAATCTCGCGTTGCTTGAACGAACCTCGATACCGGCCCTCGACAAGTTCGACGTGCGGACACCAACGCCGCCAGCGGTGACGAAGACCATGGAGCACCCATTTGTCGGTGCTTCCCTCAACGCAATAGCCCACCTTCATGACAGCATCTCCCGATAGTGCAACTCACCAAGCGGCATATGTTCCAGCAACTGCTGAATCCGCGCCGGATCCGGCCGCACCAGCACGGATGATGGTTTTCCCGGCTTGAACACGTGAATGCCGGCGAGATTCCTCTCCCAGAGGTCTATGATGTACGGACTGTGCGACGTGAAGATGAACTGGCCAGAGGCGCCGCTGGGGTCGATCTTCTCAAAGAGGGGGCGCAACTGTCCGACGTACAGACCGTCCTCCGGCTCCTCAATCATCACCAGGGGCGAAAACTGGTTTCCGGCCCTGCCATCGGCCAGGCCGAAGATCAGGTACGCGAAGACAAGGAAACGCAACGTTCCGTCCGAGATGCTGAGCGTACCGAAACGGTTGCCTTCCTGATCCTCGAGAAAAAGGTATACGGACTTGGGGTCGGGGGCCGCGAAGGTGAAGAGGTCGATTTTGGGTTCGATTGACCTGAGGGCGTCGATGATCCGCTTCTCAACGCGCGGGCGCTCGTTGTGAAGCCAGAACATGCTCTTCGTCAGGTTGCTGCCGTCCGGCCAGATGCCCGGCTTCTCCGCCGCCGCAGGAGAGCGCATAGCGTGGGGATTAAGGCTGAAGTACAGCCAGCTCTGCAGGTATCGTTTGAAGAGGTTGGCCCGTCGATTGGACTGAAGATCGTACAATCGGGACAGCATGGTCGCATCATCCGGCGACAGCGTCTTGGCGTAGTACGGTGTTCCCTTCAGAAACTGCTCTTCGTGAAGCAACTGGGCCTGTCCCTGCTTGCAGTCGAGAAGCTGCGTCTGCGAGAAAGGACCGCCCGTGACACGCAGTTGCTCGGAGGCTGCGCGAAGAGTTACGCCCAAGCCAGCCGTGCTCTTGTCCACTCTCACTTGAAGGGTGTAGTCGAAATCAAGCGGCTGTCCACCGTCATCGAGCGTGGCGCTCATGTCGAATTGCAGCGTGTTGTCCTTCACATAGGCATTGGCAATGTTCCAGGTTTCGCCGACGACATTCTGCGCCACCTGCTCCAGAGCAAGGGACGCACTTTGCGACACGAACCGCATCGCGGCGCACAGACTCGTCTTGCCGACGTTGTTCGGGCCGATGAGAAGATTGGAGCCGACCGGGCGAAACTCCACGTTCACCAACCCTCGGAAGTTACTGACTCGAAACGACTTCAGCATTCGTCACCTGCTCGTGGTGGCCGGATTATCGGTGCCGCGCGGCACTGTGGCAAGCAGCCTCGCAGGCACTGTGCATCTGCCTGCTCGGACACATCCGCGGATGCAGCCATCGTCGAGCGAACCGTGTTCGCAGGACCGCTCCCGGCCGCCATCAGCTTCGCGGCCGCGGGAACAGCGGCTGGCCCTGACCGATCTTGTGTCCCGCCGGCATCGCCTCGCCCAGCAGATGGTCCAGGCCGCGACCCGCCACATCCACGCCGAGCTGCGCCAGGCCCTCAGCCGCCTTGTGCGGCAGGACCGGCAGCAGGCCAGCCAGCGCGCGGCGGACCGCCTGTGCAGAGACGTGCAGCACCGTGTTGAGGCGATCGGCCTGCGCGGGGTCTTTGGCCAGCTTGAACGGCTGCGTGGCGTCGATGTAGCCGTTGGCGGCCCGCGCCAGCTCGATCGGCAGCAGCGCGCCCTGCTGGAGTTCGCACTTGTTGTACGCGGCAGCGAGATCGCCCGCGAGTCGCTCACTGTGGGCAATCAGCGCGCGGTCGATGTCCTGGAGCGCGCCGGGGGGTGGCACCGTGCCGTCACGGTAGCTGTTGATCATCCGCGCCACGCGGTTGAGGCAATTGCCCAGGACGTTGGCCAGCTCGTTGAACGACTTGGCGAAATCGGCATCGCTGAAGTCCAGGTCGCTGCCGAAGGGGGCTGCCCGCAGCAGATAATACCTCAGCGCATCCAGGCCGTAATCCGCGATGATCTTGCGAAGACGGGGCAGATCGATGAAGTTGCCCTCGGTCTTGCTCATCTTGCGCCCCTCGGCCGTCCACCAGCCATGGGCAAAGACCTGCCTGGGCTGCTCGATGCCCAGACTGAAGAGCATGGCCGGCCAGTAGACGCTGTGGAACCAGAGGATTTCCTTGCCAATCAGGTGGACGTTGACCGGCCAGAACTTGCGGAACAGCGAATCGTCGGGCGAGCTGTACCCCAGGGCGGTGATGTAGTTGCTCAGCGCGTCAATCCAGACGTAGACGACGTGGTTCGGGTCGTTGGGCAGGGGAATGCCCCACTTGAGTGTGGCCCGGCTGATGGACAGGTCTTCCACGCCGGCCTTGAGCTTGCTGATGACCTCATTGCGGCGCGACTCGGGCTGGATGAAATGCGGGTTGTCCTGGATGTGCTGAAGGACACGCGGGGCATACTTCTTCAGACGGAAGTAGTAGGTCGGCTCCTTGTAGCGCACAAGCGGCTTGCGGTTGAAGGCCAGATACTGCCGCTCCTTGGCCTCGGTCTCGGTGACGAATTCCTCCTGGCCTTCGTCGTACCAGCCCTCGTAATGGCCCAGGTACAGATCGTCGTTCTCGACAAACTTGCGAACGATGTTCTGGACGGCCGACTTGTGCCGCTCGCTGGTGGTGCGGATGAAGTCATCGTGGGTGATATCCAGCTCTTTCCAGAGATTCTGGAAGATGGCGACGATGGCATCGGCGTGTTCGAGGGGATCGACGCCGCGTTCCTCGGCGGTCTTGGCCATCTTGATGCCGTGCTCGTCGGTGCCGGTGAGGAAGAAGGTGTCCCGGCCGGCCAGGCGATGATAGCGCGCGATAACGTCGGCGCAGATAGTGGTATAGACGTGCCCCAGATGCGGCTCGGCGTTGGCGTAGTAGATGGGCGTGGTGATGTAGAAGGTGCTGCTCATGAGTGCCTTTGGAAACGACAAAACGGGGGGCCTGCTCGCCTACTCGATCTCGGAGATGATCTGTTTCGGGTCGCGCGGGACCAGACGCTGCGTGGTGCAGTCGATGACCAGGTCCAGGTCCTCCATGACAATGGCTCCGATCAGCGCGGAGTCGCGGTCCGGCTCGACGATGGCGTTGAAGGTGCTCTCGCGGCCGGCGTAGGACAGGTTAACCAGGCGGGCCACGGGGCGCTCAGCCGTGCGGCCGTCGGCGTAGCGGACCTTCGCCGTTCCGCAGATTTCCAGCCCCAGTTGCTGGGCGACTGGAGCCGGAATCACCAGCCGCGTCGCCCCGCTGTCCACGACACCGCGCACGATAACCCGACGCACCTGGCTGGGCGAAATCCGGCCGGCCTTTGCGTCCAGAAGGTCTTCCTGATTCGCCAACGCAACATCGACGGAGAAGCGGCCCACGATTGGCTCCCTGGTTGTGGTCATGTCACACCTCGATAAGGCCCTTCCGCGGCATTGTATGTTCCCGCGCACGGGCCGCCAAGCTCGCGGGAAGCGTGAGGGCGTGGAGCGTGGGCTGGGCGCCGAGCATGACGCCGCCGCCGCGGGTTCCTACAATCGTGGCCCATGACCCGCTGGCGACTGCTGCTCCGCAATCTTCTTTTCTTCCGCGCGGCCAACCTCGCTGTGCTGGCGGGCATGGTTGTGGCGACGGCCGTCCTCTGCGGGGCGCTGATGGTCGGCGACAGCGTGCGCGGGAGCATGCGGACCATGGCGGTGCAGCGCATGGGGCCGGTCGACTATGCTCTGGTGTCCGCGTCGCCGTTTCCGCAGGACCTGGGCGGACGCATCGCGGCGGACCCGGCGTTTGCGGCCGAGTTCGCCACCTGTGCTTCGGGAATCATGCTGCGCGGCGGAGCGGCCAACGGCTCGGGGACCGCACGCACCGGCGGCGTGCAGATCGGCGCTCTGAGCCATTGGATCACCCCCGAGCCCGGCGCGAGCATTATCAACGGCGAACTGGCCGACGCGATCGGCGCCGGCCCGGGCGAGTCGATTCTGCTGACACTGCCCCTCATTCACGATACGCCGCGCGATGCCACTCTGGGACGCCGCGCCCGTCAGGAGGTGGCCTCCGCGATGCGGGCCGCCGTCCGCCAGGTGGCGCGCGATCGGGACATGACCAACATGTTCAGTCTGGCCGGCGGGCAGCGTCTGCCGCGCAACGCCTGGGTGAATCTGCGGCAGCTCCAGAATGAGATCGATCAGCCGGGGCGCGTGAACGTGCTTCTGGTGGAAGGCCGCGGCGGTTCATCGCCCGCCGGCGCGGCGCGCCTCGACGAAATCCTCCGCCGCGTGGCCACGCTCGAGGATTTCGGGCTTGAGATCACAACGGCCCCGGATCAGGCTGTCCTCCAGTCGCGCAGCACGTATCTGCTGCCGGCTGTTCAGCGCGCCGCCCGCCGCGTCGCTTTACGGCTCGACATCAGCCTGCGCGAGGTCATGGTGTACCTCGTGAACGCGGCCGTGCGGCTGGACGACGACGCGGCCGCGGCCGCCGTGATTCACTACGCGATCGCGGCGGGCATTCGTGGTCTTGAGGATGGCGAACTGGGCCCCGAGGAGGTGGCGCTGAACGAGTGGGCGGCGCAGCGGCTGGGCGCGAAGCTTGGTGACCGCATCCGCCTGGACTACTACCTGCGCCAGAGCGACGGCGAGCTGGTCGAAGTGCGCAGCGACCGCCCCGGCGTGGGGCTTACGTTCCGCGTGGCCCGCATCCTGCCGATGCGCGGCATCGGCGCCGATCCCACCCTCACGCCGCAGTACAAGGGACTGACCGACGCCTCGAGCGTGGCCGACTGGGATCCGCCGGAGGGTCTGAAGATCGACAAGTCACTGGTGACGGCGGAGGACGAGGAATACTGGAGCCGGCATCGGGCGGCGCCGAAACTCTTCTTGAGCCTCGCGACGGCCCAGCGCCTCTGGGGCGGCACCTACGGCGACCTCAACAGCATGCGACTTCCCGCTGCGGCGGCCGATCGCTTCGCCGCCGAGCTGAGGCGGGAGCTGGATCCGGCCGAGGTGGGCATGAGCTTCATGCCGATCAAGGCGCGGCAGCTCGCGGCCGCCAGCGGCACGACGCCCTTCGGCCTGCTGTTCATCGGGTTCAGCTTTTTCCTGATCGTCGCGGCGGTGATGCTGGTGGCGATGTTGTTTCGGCTGGGCATCGAGAGGCGGGCGCGGCAGTTTGGGCTGCTGGCGGCGGTGGGCTTCACGCCCCGCTCCCTCCGCTTTTTGGCCCTGGGCGAGGGTGCTGTTCTCGCTGTTGTCGGCGCACTCATCGGGGCGGCGGCGGGCGTCGGTTACACGTGGCTGATGATTCGCGGGCTGACGACCTGGTGGGTGAGCGCCATCGGCACAACGATGCTCGCCGTCCACATCGAGCCGTCCACCGTCGTTATCGGAGTTGGGTGTGGCATCGCCGCAGCGCTGCTGGCTGTGATCTGGGGAGTGTGGCGGCTGGGGCGGGCGCAGGCGGCCTCGTTGCTCGCCGGCGCGTGGGGCCATGCAATCGTTTCGGTGGCCGGTGGCGCACTGGGCGACAAGGTTATTCTGGTGGCAGGTTTGATGGGTGGTCTTGCACTGCTGGCGCTTGGCGCGGCGGGACGGATGGCGATCGAGGCCGCCTTTCCCGGGGGCGGCGCGATGCTCCTTGTGGCCGCGCTGGCGGGCGTGGACTGGCGGCTGCGGAAGGTGCCGCGCGAGGTGCGCAGCGCGCTGTCCATCGGACGGTTGGGAGCGCGCAACGTCCGCCGACATCGCGCGCGCAGTCTGCTGACGGTGGCCCTGATTGCCTTCGCATGCTTCGTGCTGGTGACGGTGGCGTCGATGCGCCAGGGGCCGCCGGCCGATTCGCGCGACCGCAGCACCGGCACCGGCGGGTTTCAGCTCATCATTGAGTCGGACATTCCGCTCCAGGCGGACCCCGGCAGCGCCGCCGGGCGGCGGATGCTGGGTTTTCTGGAGATCGACGATCCCATCTGGGATGCCGCGCGCTTCATGCCGTTTCGGCGCTGGGAGGGGCAGGACATCAGTTGCCTGAACATCACCGCGCCCGACAGCCCGACGATCCTGGGGGTGCCGCGGGCCATGGCGGTGCGCGGCGGGTTCGCATTCACACAAAACCTGACCGATCCATGGGCGATGCTGGAGGCGCCGGTCGGCGAAGGCGAGCCGATCCCCGTCTTCGCCGATCAGGAGACGGCACAGTACATCCTGAAGCTGCCGGTGGGGGGCATCATGAACATCACCGACCAGCTTGGGCGACCCCGCCAGCTCAGGCTGGCGGCCACGCTCCAGCACAGCATTTTTCAGGGCGAGCTGCTGATGGCCGAGGAGCACTTCCTGCGGCTGTTTCCGACCCAGAGCGGCTTCGGCGTCGTGCTGGTGGAGAGCGATCCGGCCGCACTGCCGCAACTGCGCGCGGCCCTGGCCAACGAGCTGGGCGATTTCTCCGTCACCATCGAGAGCACGGCCGATCGGTTGCTGCGGTATCAGGAGGTGGCCAACACGTATCTTTCGACGTTTCAGACCCTGGGGTCGCTGGGACTGTTGCTGGGGACGATCGGGCTGGCGGTGGTGCTGTTGCGGGCGCTGGTGGAGCGGCGGGCGGAGCTGGCACTGCTGGCGGCGCTGGGCCATTCGCCGTGGGCGCGGCTGCGGCTGGTGCTTTCGGAAAACGCGCTGCTGCTGGGATTAGGGCTGGCGGTGGGGACCGCGTGCGCCGTCGTGGGGGTCGTGCCTACAATAGTCGCGACCGGCCGGCCGTTTAGCTGGACGCAACTGGCGCTGACACTGGGCGCGGTGGCGACCAGCGGGCTGGCCGCGGTGTGTGTTGCGATGTTGCTGGGAGGACGGCATTTGACGGCGGCTTCGCTGCGGAGCGAGTAGCCGTCGTCGCAATACGGATCTGTCGTCAACTCGCAACGGCTTCAGTTGTCTTTAGGAGCGACCCGAACCGAGGAGGTATCGTGCGCGGCATTATTGCGACAGCATTTTCCATATCCATCATGCTTGCAACGGCTCTGTCGGCCGAGGAGTGGCCCCGCTGGCGCGGGCCCCACGGCGACGGCATCAGCCGAGAGACGGGGCTGGCCGAGTCATGGCCGGCCGAGGGCCCCCGCAAGCTCTGGACCCAGCGCGTGGGAATCGGCTATTCCAGCCCGGTGGCAGTTGATGGACGGGTCTATCTGATGACTCTGGTCGACGGCAAGGACACGCTCACCGCGTTCGACGCCGAAAGCGGCAAGATCATCTGGAGCAACTCCTACGACGGCGGCTGGGGGCGGGCCTACCCCGGTTCGCGCGCCACGCCCACCATCGAAGGCAACGTGATCTACACCTACGGCGGCGGCGGCGACGCGGTCGCCTGGGACCGCGCCAGCGGCGCCATCATCTGGCGCCGCAACGTCCTCGAAGAGACCGGCGCCGACAATCTCAACTGGGGCTCGGCCTCCTCGCCTCTCATCTTCGGCAATCTCATCTACGTACAGGGCGGCCGCGGCAGTGGCGTGCCGGTGGCACTGGCCCTGGACAAGAGCGACGGCCGGATCGTCTGGCGATCGGAAGCGCGCGGCAAGGCGGCCGCGGGGGGCGAGATGGCCCAGGGCGGAGGGTATGCCCACCCGATCATCGCCCATGTGGAAGGTCAGCCCCAGCTCATCATCTTCGCCAGCGACGCCGTCATTGGTATGAACCCGCAGACCGGGGCAACGCTCTGGAGCCAGCCGTGGAAGACCGACTGGGACGTCAACGCCTCCACCCCCGTTTACCGTGATGGCCTGCTCTTCGTCACCAGCGGCTACCGCAGCGGCAGCATGATGCTGCGGCTAACCGCCCAGGGCGCCACGCGCCAGTGGGCCAGCCGCGATCTGCGCGCCCGCTTCCAGGGCGTCATCCTCGATGGCGACTTCATATACGGGCACGACGAGGGCACCATCAAGTGTCTGGCCTGGCCCAGCGGCGAGGTGAAGTGGGTGGCCCGCGACCCGGAACTGCGCATGGGCAACGGGGGATCGATGGTGCGATTTGGCGGCGACAAGATGATTTTGCTGAGCGAGCGCGGGAAGCTCTCGCTGGCAAAGGTAACGCCCGAAGGCATCGAAGTCATCAGCCGGGTGAACGATTTCGTGGACGGCCGTGAGGTCTGGTCGACGCCGCTCATCTACCGCGGCAAGCTCTACGTAAAGGGCGCCACCGAGCTGGTGTGTGCCGACATCAGCGCTAAATGAACATGCGAGCCGCCGTCTCAACCTCGATCGTATTGGGGGCGCTTCTGGCCGCTGTGGCGTGGGGACCGGCAACCACGGCCGGGGATGCGCCGCTGGCGGATGCTCCGCGCGCGACCGCCGCGAATCAGCCGCGCCTGGACGGCGCATTTCAGGGCGGCGGACCCTTGCTGGGACAGGCGCCGCCGATTGCGCCTCCGCCCTATAAGCTGCGATGGACTTACAGGACCGACGATACCGAGCGGGCCGGCGTTGATGGGGCGCCGGTCATCGTCGGCCAGATCGTCTACGTTGCCGACTCCCGCGGCACGGTGCACGCGATCGACCTGGCCACCGGCAAGCCACGCTGGAAGTACAAGGCGGCCGACGGCTTCTCCACCACGCCGCTGGTGATCGACGGCAAAGTGCTTCTGGGCGACCTGAGCGGCATCTTCCACGCCATCTCGGCCGCCGACGGCTCGAAGCTGTGGACCGTCGACACCGAGGCGACCATACATTCATCGGCAAACGCCGAGGGCCACCGCATCGTGTTCGGGAACGATGCGGCCGACCTGTACTGTCTCGATCTGGTCAGCGGCAGGACGCTGTGGAAACAGAGGGCCGAGGACCGCATCAACTCGGCTCCGGCGATCGCCGGGGGCATCGCGTACTTTTCGGGTTGTGACGCGCGATTGCGTGGCATCGACCTTGTCGGCGGCGAGGCGCGCGTCGAGGCTGACCTTGGCGCGCTGGCGCCGGGATCGGCGGTGGTCGCGGGCGATCGCATCGTGGTAGGTACCGATCAGGGCCGCGTGGTCTGCCTCAGCACGGACGGCAAGACTCGCCACTGGGTGTATGAGGGAATCGCCGGAGGGGCCATGGTGTACGCCACGCCGGCGGTGAGCGACGGCATCGTCGTGGTCGGCGCGCGCGACCGGCAGGTCCACGCCATCGATCTGGCCACCGGCAGGGGCCTGTGGATCTTCCGCACCCGGGGAGATGTGGATGCCTCCGCGACGATCAGTTCCGGCCGGGTGTACGTCACGGGCAAGGATCGCCGGTTCTACGTGCTGGAGCTGAAGAGCGGCAAACAACTCTGGGATTTCGCGGCCTCGCGCAGCATGGAGGGCGGGGTGGCCATCGGGGGTGGCGCGATTGTGTTCGGCGACTCGGGAGGCTCGGTGTTCTGTCTGGAAGCGCAGTAGGCCTATGGAAGCGATTTCCACGAAGCCTCAATGGCGCTGTTCAAGAGCAGCGCCAGCTTCTGAATGTGGTATTCGTCTCCACGGCACCAGGGAATGTCCAGATACCCCGCCAGGGCGTCGGGGCCTTCCGTCAGCAGCATGGCGCGGGCGGCGAATACCTGCATCGCCACCGCCGGATACATCAGGTTGGTCTCGTTGCGCCACATCATCTCCACATTCCACGCCAGCCACCACGTCGGGCGATGGTGATCGACGTACACCCGCATCAGCCGACGGTGCACGTCGCCCGCGTGGTAGCGGATGAACCGGGCCACTTCGGGCGTGAGGAAATGCCAGCGGCCGAAACTGGTGCCCGGCGGCGGCAGGGGGGTCATCAGACCTCCCTCGGTGTGCGCCAGTTCATACTCGATCCGCTGGCGCATGGCGGCGCGGGTGCGGGGCAGCAGCGACTGGAGGGTGGACTGGTCGTCGAGCCGCCGCGCGATGCGGCAGGCCGCGATCAGCCCCGCCAGGCGCGAGTTGCCACAGTCGGCCTCGCCGCGGGCGGGTCGGTCGTCGATGGTCTGGCGCAGGGCCGGCCAGTCGCGCTGAAGCCTGCTCCAGTCGCCCGTGGTGTGCGCCCAGAGCCACAGCGGATAGAGCCGCGCCGTCGGCGAGCGGGTGACGTCGTTGGCGATCCTTTGCAGCCGCGCGGGTGCGGGATCGAAGAGCGTGCGAACCTGGCCGACCTCCGGATCATACGCGTCGCGCCCCCGCAGGCCCGACAGCGGTCCGCCCCCCTCGCTCAGTCGGGCCACATGAGCCCTGACGCGCTCCTGGAGCTGCGGCGGCAGATGCGGATATGCCAGCGCCAGCGTATAGAGCGTCTCGGTCGGCTCGACGAACAGCCGATGCGTCGTGTCCGGCGCCTTGCCGCTGGGAAACAGCAGCGGCCGCCACTGGGTCGAAATCAGCTCCTCAACGGCCGCGCTCAGTTGCGCCTGGCGGTCGGCGAAGCGCCCGGGGTCGGCGGGGCGACGTTCCGGCACGCCCCAGATGAACGGGTCGATGGCGCCGTCGGCGATCCGCTCCACGGTGGCGCGGGCCTTGTCAGTCAGCGGCTGCTGCAGCGTGCCGGGGACGCGGCCCGGCAGCCCGCTCATCACATGGGTCAGGCGCGGCGTGGTGAGCATGTCCCAGTCCCAGTTGAGGCCCTGTATCGCCCGCCACTGCTCGTCGGTGATCTTCTCGGTCGGCTCCGGCGCCTTCCTGCCGGCGTCTCCGTTGGGGTCCATCCGGTAAGCCAGCAGAACGCAGCCGGAGTTGATCTCGTGCGTGGGCAGGTAGTAGAAGCTGTCGCCGCTGATGGCGATGGGCACGTCGATGATCGACCCGCCGCCGTACACAGCCGTGCCGCGCGCCAGCCATTCCCAGCCCATGGGGATCGTGCCATCGCGCAGATAGTGGGCCCAGATGCTGGCGGCCACGCCCGGTCTCACCTCGTGGACGTTGTGCGCCCACGGCTGGGGGTCACCTCGCAGCGTGTCGAGGTTCATGGCGTTGACGTTGTCCTGATGGGTGTTGATGAGCATCCGACCCCCCACGACGAGCTGCGACTGCTCGTCGTGGATCAACAGCAGGCTGTCATACCAGCCGTAGGTGCGCGACTGATCCATGATGGGCGTGATGTGACCCGTGGCGGTGTCCAGGTAGCCCACGTTCAGGAAGGGGCTGTAATGCTCGTAGCGGCTGCGCAGTAGCGCGGAGTACTTGACGATCACTCTGCCGTCAGGGGTGACGACGGCCGGCGAGCACGGCCCGTTCATGCTCTCGGCATACACGATGGGCGTGACGAACTTCTGTTGGCCGCTGGCCGGGTCCAGCACGAAGAACGTCTGGAAGGCCGGCTCATCGGCCAGCCGCTTGCGCAGGTAGTCGAGCTGCCTCTGGTAGGTGGCGGGGTCCTTCATCAACTCGAAGTTGGCCTCGCGGATGCGCCGCTTTTCGGCCTCGTCCTTGATTCGCCAACTGGAGAAGTTGCCGAAAACCTCCCGCACCATGTCCAGCATGATGTTCTGGATCGTGTCGGCGCCCGTGCAGGGCGTGACGGTGACCATGACCGAGCCGTCGGGGGCGATGACCGGGTGATAGCCGCGGAAACTGGCGCCGGGAAATTTGGCACTTTTCCAGATCAGCCTGCCGGTGCCCAGGTCGAACGCGTACACGCACATGTCCTCGCTGGCGATGTACACGCGGTTCACGCGGGCATCGACGGCCGGGCTGCACAGGATCGGTCCGCCGGTGGGGGCCTTCCATTTCACGTCGCCGCTCTCGGCGTTGATGCAGTAAAGGCTGCCGTCCCGGCTGCCGATCAGCACCAGTCCGCCATGCACCGCCGGGGCATTCCAGACGGCAGCGCCGGTCTGCACACTCCACAGCAGCCGCCCGTTGGCGGCGTTCAGCGCGTATACCGCGCCGTCGGCCGCGCCGAAAAACACCCTCCCGTCGTCGACGGCGGCAGCGTGTAGAATTGCCCCGCCGGCCGCGTAGGCCCCACCCGGCATGCGCCAGGCGTTGACGCCCGTCTCGGCGTCGATGGCGTACATGCGGCCGCGGAGAGTACCGATGAACACCCTGCCATCGGCGATGACCGGCTGCACCCCCGTCATGATTCCCTCGTCGGGGAAGGCGCGGAACCACTTGCGCGCGAAGGGCGGGCGCACTTCATCGATCGTCGAGCCGGAGCGCGAGGCGGTATTGCCAAGCATGGGCCAGTCGGCCGCGCACACCGCGGGCATGGACGCAAACGTGGTCAGGAGGATGCTCAGAATGGAGGTGGCGCGTGTCATGAGGACTTTTTCGCGACTGCGCCCCGCGCCGTCAAGCTGTGATGCGGGCCGAGGCGCGTCAGGGGCGCGTGACAGTTTCTGCGGCCGGCGGTCCGGGATCGCGCCGGCACAGCCGCGCGTCAGCCCGCAGCAACGGAATCCATACAACGATTCCTCTGTCCGCCGCGAGTCCGCCGGAGCGGCATTGCATCGTCCCATCGTCCGGCTATGCTCAGGCGGCGATGCCGACGGTATCGGCCCGTCATCGTCGTCGTGCGTGGGACCTGCATCTGGCCGACAGGACCAACCCGACATGAGCACACTCACCTTTCTGATCCTGGCCATGACGCTGCTGATGTTGACTGCCGGCACAGCCGCGCAGCAGGTGGTCGTCGTCTGCCCCAGCGGCTCGCCGCGCCTCGATTTCGGGATCCAGCGGCTGGAGGAATCGCTCGGCGCGGCCGGCCAATCACTTGCCCGCCGGGTCATGATCCCTCCCGACGGAGGCGCGGACATCGTCGTGCTGCCCGGCGGCCAGGACATCCGCGTTGACGGCGCCGCCGACGACCAGCCGGCCGGCGCTGGCGCGCCGCTCGCGGCTGAAGGCTACCGTATCGATCGCCTCGCCGTCGGGGGCAGGCCGGCCATCCGCATCTCGTCCATCGACCACACCGGGGCCATGTACGGCCTGCTCGATCTGGCCGAACAGGTTCGCGCCGGCACCGCGTTGGCCGACGTGAAAGACAAACTGGCCAATCCCCGCATCGCCTTCCGCGCCGTCAAGTTCAACCTGCCGTGGATGAGCTACCGCAGGCACGAGTCGCTCCAGCTCCACATGCAGACCTGCCGCAACCTGGAGTTCTGGCGCCATTTTCTCGACATGATGGCCGAGAATCGCTTCAACGCCCTGACCCTCTGGAACCTGCACCCCTTCACCTTCATGATCCGGCCGAAGAACTTCCCCGAGGCCTGCCCCTTCGACGACGCCGAGCTGGGCGACTGGCAGGCGTTCTGGAAGAAGCTGTTCGCGATGGCGAAGGACCGCGGCATCGAGACCTACATCATCAACTGGAACATCTTCGTCTCGCCCGAGTTCGCCAGGGCGCACAACGTCGCCACCTACAGCATCGACTGGTCGATCGGCGGCGAGGGCGATACATCCGAGCTGGTCAAGCGTTACACGCGCGAGTGCGTCACGCAGGTGATCGACGAATACGACGACCTGACCGGCCTGGGCATCACCCTCGGCGAGCGCATGGGCGGCATGACCCCGCAGGAGCGCGAGGACTGGCTCGTCGAGACCTTTGGCGCCGGCATGGACGCGGCCAAACGACGCGTGAAGTTCATCCACCGCGCCCCGCTCTCGGCCGACAAAGGCTCGGGCGGCTCCACCGACGAGAGCACGCCCCACATCACACGCCGCGGCATCGACGCCATGAGATCGGCCGCGCCCATGCTCGTCGAGATGAAGTTCAACTGGTCCCACGGCCATTCGTCGCCGCGCCTGTCGATCATCCACGGCGGCAAGGCCTCCGAAGCCTATTGGAATCCCAAGCCCACCAACTACCAGATCGCCTGGACCATCCGCAACGAGGACTTCTTCATCCTCCGCTGGGGCGCTCCCGACTTCATCCGCCGGCACATCGCCAGCAACGCCCACGACTACGTCGGCGGCTACCTCATCGGCTCCGAGTGCTACATTCCGGCCGCCAACTACATCGACCCGCCCGACCTGCCGCAGCGCCGCGCCTACGCCTTCCAGCGCCAATGGCTCTTCTACAGTCTCTGGGGCCGGCTCCTGTACGACCCCTCCACTCCCGACTCCGTCTTCGCCGCCGCCTTCGACCGGCGCTACGGCAAGGGCGTCGGCGCCGATCTGCTGGCCGCCTGTCAGGCCGCCAGTCAGATGCCCCTGCGGCTGGCGTCCTTCTTCCGATCGACGTGGGATTTCACGCTGTATTCCGAGGGGTTTGCGGCCCCCGCGACAGTCAAGGGCGGCTTCATTACCATCGATGCGCTGATGCGGTCGCAGACCCTCGACCCGACGTACGTGTCGGTGATGGAGTATGTCGAGGCGATGGACGCCAGGCGCGCCCTTGATCCCACGCGCATCACACCACTCGCCCTGGCGGACCAGCTCGAAACCGACGCCCAGAGCGCCCTCGCCCGCCTGGAGCGCCACGCCGGCAAGTCTCCGGCACTCGACCACGAAATCGCCGACGTCAGAGCCTGGGCACACCTGAGCCTCTACTTCGCCGACAAGCTCCGCGCGGCTGTGGCGTTGCAGACTTTCCGCAGCACGAAGGATGCGGCGCAGCAGAAGCGCGCAGTCGAACTGCTCACAACGGCGGCCGGACATTGGGGCAATCTGATCGCGATCACCAGCCCCTTGTACGGTCCGGTGCCCGTGATTCACCTTGGGTCCACGCCGTTTTCGTGGGCCATGTACCGGGATGCGGTCCAACGGGACATCGAGATCGCCGCAGCTCCGTAGCAGCCACAGCTCTGGGCGTGCATGAAGCTTCGGCGATTCCGGGCGGCACGCATCCAAGGCCCGTACCACAGCCTCGCCGCGGTTGCCAGCCGGGCCGGCCTTCGCTACAGTCGCCCCGTCGGACCAGCAACGTCACGTCACCGAGGACCCGCAACGGTGAAATCGCGGATCGCAGCCATCCTTCGGCCGCTTGGGTTTCTTGTTGTGCTGGCGACCGCGTGCGCGCGGGGCTGGGGGCAGGAGCGGCCAGTGACGCTCGAAGTGATGCCGCTGTTTGCGGTCTTCCACGAGCCCAACCGCTGGGTGCCCATTCGCTGCATCATCACCAACGACGGCGACGATGAACTGCGCTGCGCCGTTCAGTTCGCCGAGCCGGCGCGCCCGCTGCTCATCCACAGCTCCGACCAGGACAGCAACGAGGCCGCCGCCATGCTGCTGCGCAGCGGGGCGATCGTCCCCCCGCGCTCGCGGGCGACCGTTGTCGCTTACTGCTACTTCGACGCCGACCCCATCGCCCTTGACCGGCGGCCCACCCCCAACGTGGTGCGCGTCATCCTCCAGGAAGCCGGCGGGGGCGAGCTGCGCCGGCAGGACCTGCGCAGCGGCTTCCAGGGCCAGCTCATCGTGTGCCACACCCAGCGCCGGGACGATCCGGCCAGCGTCGAGTACAACCGCTTCCAGCTTCCCGCCATCCTGACCGCGCTGCGACTGCGCGGCATGAACTGGGGCAGCCAGGAACTCGACGACCGCGACATGCCCGAGCATGTCCGCGGCTACGACGGCGTGGCGGCTGTGGTGCTCGACGACGCCGACCCAGATCTCCTCAACGCCGCCCAGCGCGCGGCGCTGGAGCAGTATGTGCAGCGCGGCGGCACGCTCATCATCGCCTCGCCCACGCCGCGCGTCGATCTGGCCGCCGGTTGGCTGGGCCACATGCTGCCCGTACACATCCTGGGGAGCCGGCAGGCGGATCGGCTCACCTTCCAGGATGCCCTTGTGCCCGCGCGGTCGCCGCTGATCTTCGGCCGCCACGTCTACATCGCCGAGGCCATCGACGCCGGGGGCGAAGTGCTGCTGCGCGACGGGCCGTACGTACACATCGCCGTGCGCCGAGTGGGCGCGGGCAGCGTCGTGTTCACCAGTTTTCCTCTGGCTGCTCTGGGCGGAAGCGCTCAGGATCCCCGCACCGCAGGAGCGGTCCTCAGCTTGCTACTTGGATCGGGGACGAACGCCGACTGGCGGGAGGCCGGCATCAGCCTGCGCCCGCGGCAGGAGCAGATCATGCAGTACCTGGCCGGAGCGCCGGCGCCGCGGTGGCGGTTGGCGCTGATGTTCGGCGGCGGCTATCTGGCGCTGGTGGCGCTGACTCACCTGTGGCTTCATGGCGCATCGCGGCCGCGGGCGTATGCCATGAACCTCGCTGTGGGATTGCTGCTCAGCGCAGGTCTCGTGGGGATGCAGATGGTGAGCGACCGCGGTTCGAGCCTGACCGGGGCACGAGTCGTGACCGTCGACCTGGGCGCCGACGGCGCCGGACGACAGCAGGAACTGCTGGCGTACCTGGGCGCCAACCGTCCGGAGTTGAAGCTCCGGCCGGCGCGCCCCTCGGTCAGCATCCGGCCCGAGGTGGCCGGCCGGCTCGACCCGCCGTGGATCGAGCTGCATCCGCACGGAGTTGCGTATGCCGGGGCGTCGACGCAGGGCATCGCGCGCCTCTGGCCGCCGACGCCTCCGTGGCCGACATGGGCGGACTCGATGCCATCCTCCGCTTCGATGCCGACGGAGCTCACCTTGAGGTGGACAACCGCACCGGCCGCGCGATCGACATGCCGGCGCTGTTGGGCGATTACAGGCTGCTGCCGGTCGGGCCCGTGCCGGCGGGCAAGAGCCGCCACACCATTGGCGCGGGTATCGGGCCTGCTCTCCTGAGCCAGGCCGCTCGGCTGCGGATGCTGATCCTGGATGCGGCCGAATCGTCTGCCCAGCCTCTGCACATCGCCGACGCCGCACCGTCGCACCTGCGCCTGGCCGGCTGGGTCGACGATGTGCCCGCGCTGGTCGTGACCGATCCGCCCTTGGCGGTTCCGGCCGCCGCGCAGGTGATGCTGCGCAGTCCGGTGCGCATCGCGCCGTCGCCGGTGGGCAGCGCCGTCCGCATCGACGGCGTCTTCACGCGCCTGGTCCGCCGCGACACGGCGATTGTGCCCATGCTGCCGCGCCAGGACGCCTGGCAGCCGATGATCCAGCGAGGCGTCTGGAAGGTGGCATTCGCCGCGCCGCCGCCGATCGGCCGCTTGCGCATCACCCGCGCCACCGTCGAGCTGGATGCCGTCGCTCCCGAACACACCATCACGCTCCGGCGCGGCGGCGGGCGCCCGCTGGCGTCCTGGAGCGCGGTGCGGGAGCCACGAAGCGTTTCCTTCGAGCCGGCCGCCGACGACCTCGACGGCGACGGCTGGGTGCTCCTGACGATCGACGTCGAGCCTCCTGCCCGCAGCGGCGGCGCTGTGCCCCCGCCATGGCAGGTCGTCTCGCTTCGCATGAGCTACGAGGCGACCGTGGAAGGCCCGCCATTCATTCCCGTCACCGGTCCCCGATGATCATGAGCGAGCAGCCCAATCCCATCATCCTCCGCACCGAGAAGCTCAGCCGTCGCTACGGCAGCCAGCTCGCCCTGGACAGCCTCGACCTGACTGTCCGCCGCGGCGAGGTCTTCGGCTACATCGGGCCCAACGGCGCCGGCAAGACCACCACATTCCGCATCCTCTGCGGCCTGCTGGAACCCACCTCCGGCCGCGCCTTCATCGCCGACAACGACGTCACCGGCAACCGCGACCTCATCAAGCAGCTTGTGGGCTATCTGCCGGACAACTTCGGCGTCTACCCCACCCTGCGCGTGTGGGAGTATCTGGACTTCTTCGCCGCCGCCTATCGCATTCCCAGGGCACAACGAAAGGAGCGCATCGACCGCTGCCTGAGCATCGCCCTGGCCGAGGAGTTTCGCGACAAGTTCATGGGCGCCCTCTCGCGCGGCATGAAGCAGCGCGTGGGCATCGCCAAGACCCTTCTGCACGATCCACAGGTGCTGATCCTCGACGAGCCGGCCGCCACCATCGACCCGCGGGCGCGGATTCAGATGCGCCGGCTCCTGCGCGACCTGGCGGCGCTGGGCAAGGCCGTGTTGGTCAGCTCGCACATTCTGCCGGAGCTGGCCGACGTGTGCGATACCGTGGGCATCCTCAACAACGGCAAGCTCGTGGCGTGCGGGCCTGTCCAGGAGATCATGCGCACCGTGCGCCAGCGCCGGGTCGTGGAAATCCGCGTCCTCGGCGATGCGGCCGCGGCGGCCTCTGTCCTTCAGGACGCTCCGGGCACATGGGAGTCTGTGCCGGCCGGCGCGGCCGACGGCGTGCTCCGATACGAGGTTCGGGCCGATGAGCGGCAGCTCTCCGAGTCACTACAACTGCTGCTGCGCGAGGGCGTGCGCGTGGTCAGCTACCACGAGGTCCCCGCGGACCTGGAGGATGTCTTCATGGCCCTGACCAAGTGACCCGTGACGGAATGCCGAAGCCCGAAACCGGAAGCTCGAATCAATGACGAATGAAGAAACCCGAATGCCACCAATCGAAAATCGAAAATCGAAAATCCTGGCAACTCCCTTGAACCCCGTCCTCCTCAAAGATCTCCTCGGCCTGCTCCGGCTCAAACGCGTCGCTGCGATGCAGATCGCCTTCGTCGCCACCCTGACGCTGATGCTGCTGGCGTCCTGGCCCCAGGGCGGCGTGCTCACGCTGGCGGCCAGCGAGAACGACCACCTGTTCCTGGGTCTGATCCTCGCCCAGGCGGTGCTGCTGATCCTGTTCGTGCCGGGGATCGCGGCCGTGGCCATCTCCGGCGAGCGCGAGGCCAACACACTGGAGATGCTCTACGCATCGCGGCTCTCGCCGCTCCAGATCATCGTGGGCAAGCTGGCCTTCGCCATCAGCTATCCGATGCTGCTGCTGATCAGCGGTCTGCCGTTCGTGGCCCTGCTCATGTACCGCGGCGCCGTCTCAGCGGGCGACCTGCTTTCCTGCTACCTGATCCTGATCGTCAGCGCGGTGCTGCTGGGGCTGCTGTCGCTGACCGTCTCCAGCGTCTTCCGCCAGAGCTCCACCTCCCTGGTGGTGGCCTATCTGCTGGTGCTGACGCTCTGCGGCGCCGTGCTGGTGCCGGCAGCGCTGATGTTCAGCCGCGCCGGGGATGCCGCCGCGGCCATCCACTACGCGCGCAGCCTCTCCCCCATCGCCGCCATCCTCTCCCTGCTGCGCCCCCAACTGGGCGGACTCGGCGATGCGCGCCAGCTCGCCGGCCTCGAGCCGGCCTGGCGCATCTTCCTCCCCGCGGCGGCGGGACTGATCGTTCTCTGTGTGCTCATCGTCGTCTGGCGCCTCTCGCGCCCGCCCTCCAGCAGCGAAATCCTCGGCGGCGGCGCCGACCGTCAGCACTCGCGCATCCGCCGCATGCTGGTGCTCATCGACCCGAAGAAACAGCGCTCCCCCATCGGAGCGCGCAACCCTGTGCTCGTCAAGGAACGACGCACCAGCAACCTGCGTTCCGGCCGCTGGATGATCCGCATTTTCTACGCCTCGCTGCTGCTGTCGCTGGCCCTGGCCAGCATGACCCTCGCCGGCGGCGCGGAATATGAGGACCTGCTGGCCAACGTCGCCCTCGTCCTGACGGTGTTTCAGATCGGCCTGATCGGACTGGTGACGCCAAGCCTCACCAGCCCGGCCATCAGCGACGAGCTGGAGAGCGGCAACTTCGAGATGCTGCGCATGACACGGCTCTCACCCTGGCGAATCTTCTGGGGCAAGCTGCGCGCATCGCTGGGGCCGGCCCTGCTGCCGGTGCTGGCGCTGCTGCCGGCGTTCGGCGTGGTATGCTTCGTCGACGAGGGGTATCTGCGGTTCATACCGCGGCTGGTGCCGGTGGCGCTGCTCGCCGCCGTGGTCTGCTGTCTGCTGGGACTGGTCTGCTCCTCGTTTACCGCCAGCACTGCCCGGGCCACCGTCGCCGCCTATCTGCTGACGGCGACGCTGTTCGTCGTGCCGCTGGCGGGCTGGTGGCTGGCCGACGTACAGCTCTCGCGCAACGCCGCCCGCTGGATCTGCCTGCCCAGCCCTCTGGTCATGTCCATCTACCAGCTCCCGGCGCAGGCCATCACCTTCCCGCAACTGACCTATCTGTGGAAAACGCACCTGTGCACCATGGGCGCACTGTGTCTGGTCCTGCTGCTGGTGGCGCGAATTCGGCTGAACATCCTGATGGAAAGGGGACCGGCATGAGCCTCCGCACGAATCTGCTTGTCGCGACGACGGCTGCGCTGCTGCTGATGGGCCTGGCGGCCGCGCAGATCGAAACCGGCCTAAAGGACATCGAAGCCGACATCGACCGCGGCTCTCTGCCGTTCGGCGCTGCGTCGCCGCCCGTCCCCCCGCCGATCCCGCGCAATCTCACGCCGCCGCGGACCGTCGAACTCCTGGCCGATGTCCTCGCACGAGAGTCCGGAACACGGAAGGTCCGCCTCGTGCAGGACCTGGGCACTGTCGCGCTGCCCCAGGCCGTGCCCCACCTCCGCGCGGCCATGGCCGATGCCGACCCGCTGGTACGCGCCCAGGCGGCGCATGCGGCCGGCTTGCTGGCTGATCCATCGGCCCTGCCGGAGTTGCGAAGACTCCTGGCCGACGCCAATGCGCGGGTCCGGCGCGAGGCCGTGCTCGCCGGCGCCGCCCTGGGCGATGGCGGCTTCGCGGCCGCCGGCATGGGCGATGCCGAGGCGGCCGTGGTCATCGCGGCGCTCCGCGCGGCGTCGTCGCCGGAACACGCCGCCCTGATCGCTCAGCGCATCGGCGGCTGGCCGCCGGCCGTTCAGCTCCAGGCGCTCGATGCCCTGGGCCGGCTGCGCGCCCAGGCGCATGCCGATGCCGTGGCCGCTTTCCTCAAGGCCGATGTGCCCCTGCGGCGGAGTGCCGTCGCGGCCCTGGCGCGTATGCAGGCCAGGGACCATGTTCCGGCCATCGAGGCCCTGTTGGCCGATGCGCATCCTACCGTCCGCCGCACCGCGGCCGAGGCGCTGGGCGAGCTGCTTGCCGCCGACCGGCGCAACGCCGTCGGCAGGACGCTCTTGAATGATGCGGACCTGACCGTGCGCCAGGCGGGCGCCGATCTGCTGGCCACCGCGCCGTCGGACGATGCCCTGTCGGCGCTGCTGGCGCAACTGGGCGCGGGCTACCCGCCGCTGCGCCAATAAGCGCGCCGGGCGCTGGTGGCGATGGGCGCGGCCGCGATCAAGTCCGCCGCCGCTCTGCTGACCCACGCGGACCCGCGCCGCCGCGAGGATGGCTCGTGGATTCTGGGCCGCCTCCGCAGCGACGTGGCCATCGATGCTCACGTCGCGCTGCTGGAAGGCTCCGACTGGCCGCTGGTCGCCCAGGCTGCCGATTCCCTCGGTCGAATCGGCAACCGCGCCGCCGGACCGGCCGTTGCGGCGCTGGCCGCGCGCACGCAGCGGTCGGCCGCTCTTGGCCAGGAATCGCCGCAGGCGGAGGCGTTTGTGGCCGCCATGGTGGCTGCCGGCCGCCTCGGTGAAACGTCGGTGCTGCCCGTAGCTCGCCGCATCATGCAGGGGCATCAGGGCATGGCTCTGGAGCCGCTGGGGGCAAGCATCTGGGCCGTCGGTGTGCTCAGCCCCCCGCCCCAGCGCGGCGAGGCCGCCGCCGCGCTAATGCGCATCTACGAAACGCGCCGCGAGGCCGGCGACGGCGACCGCGACAGGCAGGAAATCCTCAAGGCCCTTGGCAACATGATGCACCGGCCGTCATTGGACACGCTGCGGCGGATCGCCGCCACCCACAGAGCCCCCGAGCAGCGATACTTCGCCCATCTGGCGGCCGACCGGATCGAGGGTCGCGACACCGCCTATACTCCCCCCGACGCACCCTGGATCGCCCGGACGATGATCGAGGACCGCACGCCCCGGTCGTCCGCCGCGGCTGATGAGTAGACGGTCGACGAGGCACGTGCGGCTGACCGCACGGAGGCAGGAGATTTCCTATGAGCAGCACAATCGGATTTCGCCAGTCGCGGGCCACGGCGATGATGCTGGGGCTGGCCGCCGCACTGCTGACGGCTTGTGTTCATTCGACGCCCTCGCCACAGGGCGGCGCCGCGTCGGAGGGCACGCCGCTGCGCAAAGACGTCGGCGTCGATGAGTTCGATCGCCTGCGCCGCGAGCGCGGCTACGTCATCCTCGACGTCCGTACCGCGCAGGAGTTCGCCGCGGGGCACATCCAGGGAGCGGTGAACATCGATGTGAACGCACCCGACTTCGTCCAGCGCGTCTCGGAGAACTTCAGGCCAGACCAGCACCTGCTGGTACAGTGCCGCAGCGGCTCGCGCAGTGTCCGTGCCTGCGACAAGCTGGAACAGGCCGGATTCATCAACCTGTACAACCTGGAGGGCGGCATTCGCGCCTGGGAAGCCTCCGGCAGGCCGGTGGCGAGCCGACCCGCCGGCGGCGAATGAATCTCACTGGGGCGGGCGGCCCTCGCTCAACACCTGCTCAATGAACTGTATCGGATGCATCGCACGCCGCCGCGTGCCGTCGGCGATCTGATGGCGACAGGAGGTGCCCGGGGCCAGAATGATGGCGTCGGCGGCGGAAGAGCGGATCGGGCCAAACAGCGACAATTCGCCGATGCGCATCGACAGCTCGTAGTGCGGCCGGACGTAGCCGAACGCGCCGGCCATGCCGCAGCAGCCGGAGGGAAGGACGGTGAGACGCTGGCCGACGAGTCGGCGCAGCACGGCGGCGCTGGTTTCGACGCTGCCCAGGGCCTTCTGATGACAGTGGCCATGGAGGATCACGGCCGGACCGGCGGTGGCGGCAACCGCCAGGCGGCGGGGATGGCTCTCCCAGTTGCGCTGGATGAAGTCCTCAACAAGCATGGCCTTGGCGGCAAGGGCCTGGCGCAGCGCCTTGGAGGTGTGGAGTTTGAGGCAGAGCCAGTCGTCCGTCATGGCGCTGAGACACGACGGCTCGCAGACGACGATGGCACTGACCGAGTCGTCGGTGATGAACGGCTCCAGTTGCGCCAGGACGCGGTCGGCACTGTGAATGGCGTCTTCCAGCAGTCCGTTTGAAATCATGGAGCGCCCGCAACAGCCGACTCTGGGAAACAGGACGCGATAGCCGAGCGTCTCGAGGACGCGGACGGCGGATTGGCCGATCTCCGGTTCGTTGTAGGTCACGAAGCAGTCGGCGAAGAGGACGACCCTGGGGGCGTCGGCGGGAAGCGGCGACTGGCGGCGCGCGAACCAGCGATACAGAGAGGTGCGGAAGGGGGGCAGCGACCGCTGGGGTGCCAGGTCGAGCAGCTCGTTGACGATGGCGCGCACCGGACGCAGTGAGTTGACCCAGTTGGCCAGCGCCGGGGCGATGGACCCAAGGCGGTTGAGCGCGCGGATGTGGCCGAAGGCGCGGGCGGCCAGGGGAATCGAGCCGTTCTGACGGTAGCGCTGGGCGGTGTACTCCGCCTTGAGGCGAGCCAGATCGACGTTGCTGGGGCACTCGCTCTTGCAGGCCTTGCAGCTCAGGCACAGGTCGAGGGTTTCGATGGTGTCAGGATCATCCCAGGCGGCCGGACCGGCGTTGCCGATGGGTAATTGGCCCGAGAGGGCCAGGCGCAGGGCATTGCCCCGGCCGCGGGTGGAGTGGCGTTCGTCGAGGGTGCCGCGGTAGGAGGGGCACATGGTGCCGACGAGTGTGCGGCGGCAGACGCCGGCGCCGTTGCATCTTTCGACGGCGCCGCGGAAGTCCTCCTGGTCGGAGTAGTCAAAGTAGGTCTCCACCTGGGGGAAGGACAGTTCGTGGGCCAGAGGCTTGACCCGCAGGCTATGGGTGATGGACTCGATGGGCCCGGCGTCGACGATCATGCCGGGATTGAGGATGCCGGCCGGGTCGAAGACGCGCTTGACCTGGCGAAAGGCATCCATAATGCGGGGGCCGAAATACCGCTCCAGCAGCGGCCCGCGCACGCGCCCGTCGCCGTGCTCGCCGGACATGACGCCGCCGCACTCGCGTGCGAGGTCGGCGGCCTCCACCGCGATGGCGCGCAGACGCTCGCGGTCGGCCGGGTCGTGCAGGTCAAGCAGCGGGCGGACGTGGAGCACGCCCACGGAGGCATGCGCGTAATAAGCGGCGACGGTGCCGTGGCGCGCGATGATGGCCTTGAGCCCCTGCACGAAGCGATAGAGATTCTCCACCGGGACAGCGTTGTCCTCGATCACGGTGACGGGCTTGCGGTGGCCGGCCAGGCCGTGCAGAAGCGGCTCGCCGGCTTTGCGCAGGGCCCAAAGATCCGCAAGCGACGGCTTGTCGAGATAGTGATTGATGGCCGCATTGGGAATGATGCGGCGTAGCTCGTCAAAGCGCTGGCGGACTTCGTCGGCGGAGTTTGTGGACTGGTATTCGACGTAGAGGACGGCGGCCGCCTCGCCACCGTTGATGGAAGGCAACAGCCGCATGTAACGGCGGCACTCGGCGTTGCCGGCGGCGGCCGACAGCACGACGTCATCCAGCAGCTCGACCGCACTGGCGCCGGTGGCAACGATGGCGGGCACGGCGGCGATGGCCGCTTCGAGGCTGGCGAACGAGAGCACGGCCAGACCGCGTACGATGGGGATGGGATGGAGCTTAAGACGCGCCGCCAGCACGATGGCCAGCGTGCCCTCGCTGCCGCAGAGCAGGCCGCTGAGGTCCAGGTCTTCGGGGCCGGCGCCGGCGTCGATCTGATTGAGGATCAGGTCCAGGGCGTACCCGGCGTTGCGGCGGGTGGTGCGCGGGAAACGCGAGCGTATCTCTTGGGCGCAGGCGGTGACGATGAGGGCGATCTCGCGAGCCAGACGCAAGGCCACAGGGTCGCGCCGCCCGGCGCCGCGATGCAGCCAGAGGCGCTGGCCGCTCGAAAGCAGCACCTCGATGGCGGCGACGTTCTCGCTGGTTCGGCCGTAGACGATGGAGCGTGCGCCGGCGGCGTTGTTGCCGATGCAGCCGCCGACGGTGGCCTGGGCGCTGGTGGCAGGATCGGGTGCGAAGAACAGCCCGCTTGCCTGGGCGTCGAGCCAGCGATTGAGTTCATCGAGGGTGATGCCGCTCTGGGCGAGGCAGGTGCGGGAGGCGGTGTCGAGTTCGCTGGCGGAGCGGAAATGACGTGAGAGGTCGATGACCAGGGCGCGGTTGGTGCATTGCCCGGCGAGACTGGTTCCGCCGCCGCGCGGCAGGAGTGCGATGCCGCGAGGCGCGCAGTAGTTGACGATGGCCGCCACGTCGTCGGCGGTGCGGGGCAGGACGACGCCGACAGGCTCGACCTGGTAGTTGGAGGCATCGGTGGCGTAGAGGAGCTGGTGGTGGCGGTCAAAGCGCACCTCGCCGGCGCCCAGGGCCGCCAGATCGGCGGCGATGCGGGCGCGTTCGGCGGCGTCGATGACCACCGGGGGAGCGGTGGGGGCGCAGGTCGGCACATTCAAGGAACTCATGAGCGGCATGTTGTATGAGAGGTTCGTCCATTTGGCCAGCGGCTGGTTGCGCTGGGGCGGGGCAGGTGCCAGGCCGGTCGTGGCGTCTGTCACCGGCGCGACCGGCGCCCCAGAGGCAGCATGGAGGACGATGTGGCGGGGCGGCGATGGAAGAATCATGGCCTGCCGATGCACTATTGTTATAATGGCGGGCCCAGGGTCGATCGAAGAGGATTCTCATGCGCTTATGCCCGGTATTCGCGCTGGTTCTCAGTCTGCTTATGTCTGCGCTGCTGATGGGCGGATGCTCCGCGCAGAACTATCGCGAGCGGCGCGACCAGGCCGCCCGCTCCATCATCGAACAGAAGCAGCAGCAGGCCACCGGCCGCACCGAGCCGTTTACGATTGAGCGGCCGGCCGACACGCTACGCCGCCGTCTCCTGCTGGATCAGGAGCTGCCGCACAGCTCGCCGGCGTCGCTGGGCACGGGCGATCTGTCGCCTATCAAGCACTGGCCAAAGGACAATTACCTCTCGGAGACGTCGCAGCCGCCCGATCCGTCCATCGCTCGCCTGGAGGGGCAGACGCTGCGGCTGACGCTGGTGGATGCACTTCAGGTGGCGGCCCGCAACAGCCGTGAATATCAGAACCGCAAGGAGCAGATATTCCTTAGCGCGCTGAACCTCGACCTGGAGCGCAAGGAGTTCCGGGCCACGCTCACCGCCCTGCTGGGGGGTGATGCCAGCCTGAACCTCGGCGGCCAGGACGAAGTCGCCGGCGTCATCGGGTCGGCCGACGGCAGCATCACGCAGCGCTTCCAGAGCGGTCTGGCCATCACCAGCCGCATCGCCGTCGATTTGGTCAAACTGCTCACCCAGGACCGCTCCTCGTCGCTGGGTCTTTCGGTGGACAGCACGATCTCCATGCCTCTGCTGCGCGGCGCCGGCCGACACATCGTCGCCGAGCCGCTGACGCAGGCGGAGCGGACGGTGGTCTACGACATGCTCAGCTTCGAGCAGTACAAGCGCTCCTTCTCGGTCGGCATTGCCCGCGACTACCTGGCCGTCCTGCAGCAGATGGACCAGCTCCAGAACGCCGAGGACAGCTACCGCCGCGTGATTACTTCGGCCCGGCGCTCGCGACGGCTGGCCGACGCCGGCCGGCTCCCGGAAATCCAGGTCGACCAGGCCATCCAGGAGGAATTGCGGGCGCGGGAGCGCTGGATCACGGCCCAGACCAGCTACGCCCGCCGGCTGGATGCATTCAAGGTGACGCTGGGACTGCCGCCCGATGCCCGCATCGAACTGGACCGCTTGGAGCTGGAAAGGCTCGCCCAGACGGCCCGGCCCCTGCTGGAGTCGGCGCAGGCCGCGTCCGCCACGGCTCCGGTTCAGCCGGCAGCCAGCCGGCCAGGCGAGATCGGACCTCCGACGCTTCCCAGGGCCCGCCCGTCCATTGATGAGGATGTGGTCCTGGAGCCGCCCGGCACCGAAGGGGCCGGTCCCATGGAGCTGCCCGAGGACCGCGCTATACTACTTGCCCTGGACAAGCGCCCCGACCTGACCATCGCCAACGGCCAGGTGTTTGACGCCCAGAGGCGGGTCGTGGTTGCCGCCGACGCCCTGCGCATGGGACTGGACCTCTCGGCCCGGGGCTCCTTCGGCGAAGGCCGCAGCCTCGGTTCCGCCGCCCAGCCCGACGCCCAGCTTCGGCCGGAGAAGGGTGTCTATACTATCGGAGCGTTGCTCAACCTGCCGTTGGACAGGACCCGCGAGGCGTCTACCTACCGCAGCAGCCTGATTTCGCTGGAGCGCGCCACTCGAGCGCTTCAGGAATTGGAGGACCAGGTCAAGCTCGGCGTGCGCAACGGGCTCCGCACGCTTCAAGAGGCCCGCGAGAGCGTCAAGACCCAGGCGATGGCCCTCACCGTCGCCCGACGCCGCGTCGCCAGCACCGACCTGTTCCTTCAGGCTGGCCGGGCTGAGGTCCGCGACCTGCTCGAATCGCAGGATGCCCTGGTCAACGCCCAGAACGCGCTGACGGCGGCCGTGGTCGGCTACCGGATCGCGGAACTGGAACTTCAGCGCGACCTGGGCGTGCTGGAAGTCAACCACGAAGGCGTCTGGCGTGAGTACACACCAGTGGAGAACGTGCCATGAACGGTCAGAAACCGAAATCGTTACGCATTTACGTCGCAGTGGTGCTGGTGGGCGTGCTGGCGCTGGCGGGTCTGCTCAGCGCCCGCCTCCTGTGGAACGATGACGATCAGGAGAAGTTCCTGAATGCCGCCGCTTTCACCGTTATGCGCGGCCCCCTCACGATCAGCGTCAGCGAGTCGGGCATGATCCGTTCGCGCCAGCAGATCATCATCAAGAGCGAAGTCGAAGGCACCTCCACCATCCTCTACATTGTGCCCGAGGGCACGCAGGTGAAGCAGGGCGACCTGCTGGTCGAACTGGACGCCAGCCGCATGCAGGACCTGCTCATCAGTCAGGAGATCACCGTCCAGAATGCCGAAGCCGCTCACGTCCGCGCCCGGGAAAACCTGGGTGTTGTCCGCAGCCAGGCCGAGAGTGACATCGCCCAGGCCGAGCTGAACTACCGCTTCGCCCAGGAGGACCTCAAAAAGTACCTCGAGGGCGACTACCCCAACCAGTTGAAGGAGGCCGAGTCCCGCATCACCCTGGCCAAGGAGGAGCTGGGCCGGGCCCAGGACAAACGCGACTGGTCGCAGATCCTCTTCAATGAGAAATACCTCTCCAAGACCGAGCTTCAGGCTGACGAACTGGCCCTGGAAAAGGCGCGGCTGAATCTGGAACTGGCCGAGAGCGCCAAGCGGCTGCTGGAGGAGTACACTCACCGCCGCCGCCTGGATGAGCTCAACAGCGGCGTGGAGCAGGCGCGAAGAGCCCTGGAACGCGTCCGTCTGAAGGCCAATGCCGACATTGTCCAGGCCGAGGCCGAATACAAGGCCCGCGCCGCCGAACTGGCCCGCCAGCAGTTGCTGCTCAAGAAAACCACCGAGCAGCTCGCCAAGGCCAAAATATATGCGCCAACCAGCGGGTTGGTGATCTACGCCACCACAGCCAGCGACCGTTTCCGCGGCAACAACGAGCCGCTGACGGAGGGCTCGACGGTGCGCGAGCGCCAGGATCTGATCTACCTGCCCACCACCGATTCGGTCATGGCCGTCGTGAAGGTGCACGAGTCCAGTCTCGACAAGATTCGTCCCGGCCTGCGCGCCAGGGTGACGGTCGACGCGCTGCCCGGCCGCGTCATCACCGGTGTGGTCGATCGCATCTCGCCAATGCCCGACGCCCAGTCGATGTGGAGCAACCCCGACCTGAAGGTGTACAACACCGACATCCACCTCGACGGCGACGGTTCGGGTCTGCGCACCGGCATGACCTGCCGCGCCGAGATCATCGTAGCCGAGTACGCCGACGCTGTGTACGTGCCCGTCCACACCATCGTGCGCGTGGGCAACCAGCCCACCGTTTATCTGCCCGGACCGCGCGGACCGATTCCCCGCGCCATCGAGCTGGGTCTGGATAACAACAGCATGGCCCACGTGATAAGCGGCCTGAGCCCGGGGGAGCGAGTGCTGCTGGCGCCGCCGCTGGCGGAGTCAGCCCTGTCGGTGCTGGAGCAGCAGCCCGCCGCCGCCCCACCCGCAGACACCCCGGCCGCTCAGGGCGCCGCTGTCCCGACGCCGGCGCCTCCACCGGTCGACGCTACCGCCGGCGTCCGCCGGGGTCAGCGCGCCGGCCAGCGGGGCACCATGACCGACGAGCAGCGCCAGCGCCTCCAGGAGATGACACCCGAAGAACGACAACGGGCCATCGAGCAGCTCGGCGGGCGCCGGGGAGGCCGGGGACCCAACGGAGGCCCTCCTCAGCCATGACCGCCCTCGCTGCCCCATTGTCACAACGTTCCGCCCGCTCCGAGGTCGTCGTTCATCTGGAGAACGTTCGCAAGATCTACCAGATGGGCAGCGAGTTCGTCCACGCTCTGGATGGCGTCACCCTCAGCCTCCGCCGCGGCAGCTTCTGGGCCCTGATGGGACCCAGCGGCTCCGGCAAGAGCACCCTGCTCAACGTCCTGGGGTGCCTCGACCGGCCGACTTCCGGGCACTACTTCCTCGAAGGCCAGGACGTCAGCGGCCTCAGCGATGACGAGCTGAGCGACCTGCGCCTGCGCCATCTCGGCTTCATCTTCCAGAGCTTCCACCTCATCCCCGAACTCACCGTCCGCGAGAATATCGAACTACCGCTGTATTACCTGGGATGGGAGTCGGACCGCAGCGCCGCTCGCGCCGCTGAGCTGGCGGCGCTTGTGGGCCTCTCCGAACGCCTGGGCCACCGCCCCAATCAGCTCTCCGGCGGCCAGCAGCAGCGCGTCGCCATCGCCCGCGCCCTGGCCAATGACCCGGCCATCCTGCTGGCCGACGAGCCGACAGGCAATCTGGACAGCGCCACCGGCGAGCAGATCATGCGCCTGCTCAGCCAGCTCAACGCCCAGGGCAAGACCATCGTCATGGTCACCCACGAACCAGACATCGCAGCCTTCGCCCGCCAGCGGCTTCACCTGCGCGACGGTCGGATCGAGCGCATGGAAGGAGGGGACTGATGCGCCAGATGCGAATACTGCGAAACGTCCGACTGGGGCTCAAGACGCTGCTCCTGCACAAGCTCCGCTCCATCCTCACCATGCTCGGCGTCGTCTTCGGCGTCGGCAGCGTGGTCGCCATGCTCTCGGTCGGCGAGGGCGCCAGCCAGGCCCAGCTCGAGCAGATTCGCAAGCTCGGCACCGACAACATCGTCATCCGCGCCGAGAAGCCCACCGAGGAACAGACATCCGGCACCATGCGCGCACCCATGAGCGTCTACGGCCTGCTCTACGACGACTACCAGCGCATCCGCGAAATCTTCCCCGCCGTGCGCCGGGTTGTTCCCGTCAAGCACATGCCCCGCGAGGGCCGCCTGGGCGAACGCTCCCTGGACCTGCGCATCGTGGGGACCACCCAGGAGTGGTTCCAGCTCGTCCGCCGGCCCGTGATTGCCGGGCGCATCCTCATCGAGCGGGACCTGACTGAGAACGCCAAGGTCGCCGTCCTCACCGAGTACGGCGCGCGGCGGCTGCTGGCCACCGAGGCCGCCATCGGCGAGCACCTGCGCGTGGCCGGCAAGGCCCTGGAGGTGATCGGCATCGTGCGCAACGAATCCGGGCGGGGGGCCGAGGTCCCCGTTCCCGACCAGAACGTCGATGCCTATATCCCCATCACCACCGCCCGCGAGATGTTCGGCGACATCAACACCCGCCGCACCTCCGGCTCCTTCGAGCGCGAACTGGTCGAACTGCACCAGATCATCGTGCAGGTGAAGGACACCGAGCAGGTCGAGGCCGTCGCCGACGGCATCAAGGCCATGCTCCAGCGCTTCCACCGCAAGAACGACTGGGCCATGGACGTGCCCCTGGAGCTGCTGCGGCAGCGCGAGGCCACCAAACGGACGTTCAACATCGTCCTGGGCTCCATCGCCGGAATCAGCCTCATCGTCGGCGGCATCGGCATCATGAATATCATGCTGGCCTCGGTCACGGAGCGCACGCGCGAAATCGGCATCCGCCGCGCCATCGGCGCCAAGCGACGCCAGATCGTCGGACAGTTCCTCATCGAGACCGTCACCCTCTCCACGATCGGCGGCATCGTCGGCGTGATCCTGGGCACGCTCCTGCCCTTCTTTATCGAGAACTACTTCAAGATGCCCACGGTGGTCACCGGCTACAGCCTCATCCTCTCCGTGGGCGTGAGCATGGTGGTGGGCGTGTTCTTCGGTCTCTACCCGGCCATGCGGGCCGCGCGGCTGGATCCCATCGTCGCCCTGCGGCACGAGTAGCGAATCGTGAGCCTGATTCGGGCTTCAGCGCATGATGGATCGACGAGCGAAGCATCGAAGGATTGCATCGATTGCGTCGATTGCGTCGGCTTGACACAGGGCCGCGCGCCGATAGACTCACCACTGGAGGATTCAGGCCGCCGGCGCGACCGGCCTGGCAGGGGCCATAGTGAAATGGGATCACGCCACCATGGCATGGTGGAATTTCGGGTTCAAATCCCGATGGCTCCATTTGATGGGGAAACAGGGCGAATGCAGGCCCGTGTCACCGTGTTTCCTGGTCTGACGAATCGTTGCCGGGGAACCACAGATGTCGTTCAATCTGTGCAGCCGTGGCCGGGCCGATCCCTTTCACCTTCGTCAGGTCCTGCGGCCGGGCGAACGCCCGCTGATTCGGATGCTGGGCGTGGAAGGCCTCACGATACTCCACGATCCGTTGGGCGATCGCGAGCCCCAGCACCGGCAGTGCCGCCAGCGATTCCGCATCGGCCGCGTTGGGATCGAGTCGGTCGAGCAACTCGGCCGCCCGTGCGCCGCCCAGCGGCGGCGGCTCATCGATCCGCACCGGGTTCAGGGCATAACGGACCGCCATCAGCAGTGCCAGCCCCGCCACCAGCACGATCAGCATACCGCGTTGTCTGGCCGTCCACATGCTCCCCCCTTACCTGCGCCACTGAGCGAACTTGTCGCGGATTTTCATCAGCCGCTCGAAGCTGGTCTTGGGCTGATACATGTCGTCCAGCAGGCCGCCGCCGGGGACGGTGTGTTCGATGTCGGCCAGATTGCCCCAGGCGACGGTCTCGACGAACGGCTTGGACAGCGCGATGTGGTAGACCGCCTCCATCCAGTCCGCCTGGAGCTGAGCATCCCAGGGTCGTCTCCAGCGGCCGGCCTGGGACGGATCGAGCCTACCCTCGGAGCGGTCGGCGGGGTCGGGACTCCAGCGTCCGGGCACGCACAGCGCGGTGATGAAGAGCGGCCGGCCCAGCGTAGAGAAGCGATCCAGCAGGCAACTGATCTGGAACAGGTCGCGCAGGAACATCCCCGGCTGAGGCACGCCAAGTTCCAGCTCGATGGCGAAGCCGTCGAGGCTGGTGCCCGACTGGCTGAGCATTTCAGCGTAGTGCAGCGGGGGCATGCTGGTGGGGTTGCGGGCGTTGTACTCGCCAAAGGGCATCGGCACCGTCACCAGCGTGCGGGCGCCCGGCAGGGCGTTCTTGACCTGGGTCACCAGCAGCCGCGTCAGGTCGATCATCTGCTCGAAGCTGAGCGTCACGGCGCGATTCATGCTGATGCCCGAGACGACGTTCCACAGGCTCACCGCCCTGCGGTAGCGCTGCACCAGCGTCTGCACGTGCTCGAAGGCCAGATCGCGCAGCGTCTCGAAGTCATTCTCCCAGATGAACAGCCAGTCGGGCAGCTCCGACTCGTCGAAGTTGATCAGCGGTCCGGCCACCACCGGGATGCGCCGGCGGCTGAGGCTCTCGGCCCAACCGTCCACCTCTTCGGTGTCGATGATTCCCTCGCGCGGGGCGATCAGCTTCCAGGGCATCGGCAGCACGGCATGGTCGAAGTTGCTGGCGAGCATCTCGCGGTAGCGCTGATTGCGCACCCCGACATCCACACGGCAGCCGAAAATATACCGGGCGAACGCATTGGCCGAACGCCGTTTGGCCAGAAGGATTTCGCTGTGGAAAGTGCTCAGCTCTTCCGAGAGGACGATGGCCCGTGCCAGAGCGTCGTCGGCCAGGGCCGCCGCCAGCCGCGGCTCGTCCTGCCGGCTGATCGCCTCGGCCAGCAGGCTCTGGGCCTCGCGCAGACGCAGTTCGTAGGGCTGGGCCTGCGGCAGGTCGAACAGCGTCCAGTCCTCCTGCTTCTGCACGATCTTCATCAGCCGCATGCGGGCCAGTTCGACGTTCAGGATGTAGGGTTTCTCGCGCGGCGCCAGCCGGGTGGTCTCCAGCAGATAGGCGCCGCAACTTCCGGCATCCCATAGCAGCGACACGCCCGTGGGGGAGGGATCGGCACGGCTCACCACCAGCAAACCGTCGCGAAACAACACCTCGCCCGGCACCGGCACGCTCTCCGGCCCGATGGCCATCGCGCACACCGGCTGATACTCGCTCAGCCGCCGGCCGTCACGGTAAACCTCAAACTTCACGGGCATATGCCAAGCCGTTCTGGCCAGGCACCATGAAGCCGCTCTGGCCGATGCTGATCTTAGCAGAGAAGCCGGGTGGCGCAAACTGCCCCGGATGAGTCGATGAGTCACCTGTTCGACCGTCCCTGCTCGCCACCGCCGCCGGGGTCTCCCGGAAGTCTTGGCACAGTCGGACTGGGGGCTTTCGCGCTTCGCGCTCGAATTGACGATGCTGCATCCTGAGGCTATATTACTGACTCCCTTGTCGCGACTGCCGATGGAACGCTTCATTCGGCCCCGTGGCCGCCGGCAAGGGGTGTTTCATCCGCGGCCACTGTTTTTCGAGGTCTGCAATGAGAGCCAGTGATGTTCGACGTGGCCATGCGGTGCTGATCGACGGCAAGCTGTACGTGGTCACCAGCGCCGACCACAACACGCCGGGCAACCTGCGCGCCAAGGTGCAGTTCAAGTTGCGCGACGTGTCGAAGGGGACGATCATGGACAAGCGGGTGGGCGCCACGGATGACATCGAGGTCGTCACCCTTGATCGGCGGCAGGTGGAGTATCTCTACTCCGACGCTTCGGGACACGTCATCATGGATCAGGAGACCTACGACCAGACGACGTTGCCCCGGGAGATATTCGGCGACGACATCCTGTACCTCAAACCCAACACACAACTGACGGCTCTGTTCTACAACGGTGCCGTCGTCAGTTACGAGCTGCCCAAAACCGTCGACCTGAAGGTGATCGACACGCCGCCGGGCATCAAGGGCGCCACCGCCACCAACCAGCTCAAGGAGGCAACGCTGGAGACGGGCCTGAAAACCCGCGTGCCACCCTTCATCGAAATCGGCGAAACCATCCGCATCAGCACCGAGACCGGCGGCTACCTCAGCCGGGCCTGAGTCTACCGGTCCGTCAGCGGCACCAGCACCTTCACCACGTCGCCCAGCACACGCACGATCGTCTGATCCGCCTCCACACGGGCCACACGGTCGGCCGGATAGAAGTCCAGCACCGGCTGCGTTTCTCGCCTGTAGACGTCCATGCGGTTGCGGATGACCTGCTCGTCGGCGTCGTCGGGACGGTTCTCTTTCGTCGCCCGCAGTTTCAGGCGCTGTACGAACTGATCGAGGTTCGACGTCTCCAGACAGATGATCTTCACCACGTCGATGGTGTCGCTGAGCAGCTCGGCCTGACGCACGTTGCGCGGGATGCCGTCCATCACCACGATGTCCGTCGCGGGATTGAACTTCCCGGCGGCCACCAGGTTCTGCATGTGCTGCTTCCAGAGCTTGACGGTGAACTCATCGGGCACCAGCTCGCCGCGGGTGGAATAGCGCAGGAAAATCTGGCCCATCTCGCTCTGCTTGTCGAGCGAGCGAAAGATGTCGCCGGTCGAGCTGTGCAGAAATCCGGGAATGCATCCGATCATCTTGCCCTGCGTGCCCTTCCCGCTGCCGGGTGCGCCGAAGAGCAGAATGGCGCGATACTTAACGGGGTTGGCGGGCATGGCGTTGGTCCGTGTCATGGCTGGCAATCCTATGCTCAAAGGGCCCTGGGCGCAACGGGCGGCATTATGCGCAGAAAATGGGACAGTTCAATCCCTTTTGTCTCCAGAAGCTCCGCGCCGCGCCGGCGCCTATGGGGCCGGGCGCTGCTTGAGGTCTCTCTGGGCCTCCTGGATGGTCAGCACGCACCAGTCCCGGCGGCTCGGCCGCCCCCGAGCACCAGACCAGGCTGACGTTGCGCGAGTTCGAGCCTGGTCCGCGGGATCAATCGGAATAACCGGCACACTCCGCACAGACTCGGCACTCTCCCACAGCAAACGCCGAGGCGGCACTTGCAATGCGCTGCGGCGAATCCGATATCAACCTTGATGTACTCGCTGCGAACTGTTATCGGGTGCCGACGCAGGGCAAGGCGTGGCTTCACGCTGATCGAGGCCGCGATCGTGACCGTGGTCGTCGGCTTCGGCGTGGTCGGGATGCTTCAGTTGCTGGCCGCCGGTACCGCCGCCAACAGCGACGGGGCCGAGCTGTCGACAGGGCTGCATCTGGCGAGGAACATCCGCGAGCTGTCGCTGGGGTTGGCGTTCTACGACCCGCAGACGCCCACCAACTAGGGCGCCGAGGCCGGCGAATCCCTGGCAACTTACGACGACATCGACGACCTGGACGGACGCGTCTTCTCGCCCCCCATCGATGCCCGTCGCCAGACACTGAGCAATTACGCCGGATGGCAGCAGAGCGTCGTTGTGCGAAGCGTCGATCCGGACCTGTTGACCAGCGCCGTGCCCAACGGCACCACGCCCGCCAACCGCGTCACCGTCACCGTGAGGCGCAACGGACAGTTCGTCTGTGACCTCAGTTGGGTGGTGCTGGAAAAGCCCTAGCCGCCATCGGGCGGCCGGGCACTGGAGGTGGCCGATGTTCCGAACCCAAAAACCCCGCCGCGGCGTGACCGCCGTCCTGGCGCTGCTGTATCTGGTCCTGTTCGCCAGTCTGGCGATCGGCTTCTACTCTGCGACCAATACTTCGGCGCAGGTGTCGGCCAACGAGCGGCGGGCCACCGGCGCCATGATCGCGGCCGAGTCGGGCATGGAGTTTATCCGCTATCAACTCGCCCAGGTGAGCGTTCCCCCCAAGACACCCCAGGCGGAGCTGTTCGCGCTCGTGGCCAACGCGCTGCTCGACCAGATGGACGGCACGCCCAATCTCCTGGGCAAGACGATCGCTGTCTCCAGCGACCTGATCGTCATCCCCGGCGGCGCCAACGACTTCATTCGCCTCAGTCCCGACGGCGCCGAGTTCCGCTGTACCATCGAGAACCTTGGCCAGAAGGTGCGCGTCAAGGTCGTCGGCCGCCAGGGCAACAGTCAGGTTCGCCGGGCCGTGCAGATGGACTACGACCTGGCCGAGAAGGCCAGCCAAATCTTCGACTTCGGCGTAGCCTCGCGCGGCAAGATCGTCACCGGCGGCTCCGCGCGAATCCGCGGGGCCACCGACCCGGCCAAGGGCAGCGTGCTGTCCACCAACATGACCGAGGCGGTGCCGGTTTCGATTCAGGGCAAGGAGGTCAGCGGTGACATCAGCATCGTCAACCCCAACGGCATCGTGGCAGTCAAGAATGGCACTTCGGTCGGAGGCACCACCAACCAATGGCTCATCCAGGCGCAACATGTCCACAAGGGCGTGGCCGAGCCGGAGTTTCCAACTGTCGACACCGACGCGTTCAAGGCCTATGCCACCAACACCTTCAAGTCGGGCATGACCAACCTTACGAACATCCGCATCCCGGCCAATACGAATCCCAAGTTCACCGGCAACGTGAGCATCCAGGGCGTGCTCTACGTCGAGACCCCGAACGTCGTCGAGTTTCGCGGCGGCGTGACTATCAAGGGCGTGATCGTCACCCAGAACAACCCCACCGGCTCGCTGAGCAGCAATATCCTGGACTTCCGCGGCAACGTCAGCGCTCAGAGCGTTGCCACACTGCCTGAGTCGTTCGGTGATTTGCGGTTGCTCACCGGCTCGTTCATTCTGGCCGACGGTTTCCACACCAAGTTTTCCGGCAACTTCGGGACGGTTCACGGCAGCATCATCGCCAGCAAGGTGAGCATGACCGGCAACGCACAGGGCACCGTCATGGGCACCGTCATCAACCTTCAGGACACCCTCATGGAGGTCGATGGCAGTGCCGAGATCATCATCGCCAGCACGGGCACGACCAACTACCCCGCGGGCGTGTTCTTCTCCAGCCGCTATGTGCCCCTGCCCGACACCTATGAGGAGGTGCTGCCATGAAGGCACGGCTCCATCGCCAACCCGCGCCGCGCGGCAGGCCACGACGGACGGCCCTGACCATCGTCGAGGCTGTCATAAGCCTGGCGATCACCACCATGCTGCTGACGGCCGTCAGCGCCGCGTTCGCCGCGAGCATCGCGGCCGTCGAGAACAATGATCAGTTCTTCCGGGCCACGCAGACGGCGCGGGTGAGCCTGCACCAGATGTTGACGGAGGTTCGCCGGGCCCACGCTGTGGACGTCCGCCACAACACCCTCCGCCTCATCACCTACAATGAGCAGGACCGTAGTTACGTGTATAACCCCACGGCCCGCGAAGTGCGGCTGGTGACCAACGACATCACAACGGATCCGGATTATGTGATGGCGGCGGGGGTCACCTCGGCGGCGTTCGCGGCCGACACGGTCACCGATGCTCAAGGCATTAGCCGCGTCGTGCGGGTTACCATCACACTCGTGGTGCGGGTGGCGGACAATGAGATCCGTCTCAGCGGCTCGGCCGCCCCGCGGCGGTCGCTGACCTATAACTGAGCGGCACACCGGCGGTCCGGCGTCCGCCTGTGTTGCTCAGCCCGTAAAGATGCTGAACAGCAGGTACGCGAAGGGCGCGGCCAGAAGGGGGCTGTCGATCACGTCCAGCACGCCGCCGAAGCCGGGCACCAGCCGTCCGCTATCCTTGACCTGCGCATCCCGCTTCATCAGGCTCTCCAGAAGATCGCCGAGCTGGCCGACGCCGCCAATGACAGCACCGAATACCAGGCCCTTCCACCAGGGCAGATGCACGGTCCAGGGGGCGCAGGCTACTCCGGCCAGGGCCGCGCACAGCACTCCGCCGGCCAGACCCTCCCAGGTCTTTCCGGGGCTCAGCCATGCGATGAGCTTGTGGCGTCCGATGGCCCGGCCCACGAAATAAGCCCCGATGTCTGTGAACTTGACGACCAGAAGGATGGTCACGATGACCATCGTCGATCCGCGGAACTCCGAGCGCGCTGCATCCTTCACCCGCAGCGCCATCAGGAACCAGCTCAGACCGCCCAGATAGAGTGTGGCCAGCACGGTGCCGGCCATTTGGAGGATGGCGCCTTCGCTCTGCCGCGACCAGGCTCTCTTGAGCGCGGCTAGCAGCATTACTCCCACCACGATCATTGCCAGCGTGGATGCTGCCACCGGTTGGAAGGCGGCGAACTGGGTGAGGAACGCATGCACCACCAGGGCCGCCGCCCCCAGGGAAGCCAGCAGGCGCGATGGCTGCACATGCGTGGCCGTGAAGAGCCTGGCCAGTTCGAGAATCGCCGCCGGCAACAGACCGATCAGCAGCACCAGCAGCCCCAGACCGGCGATGCCGGCCGGCTGGGTGTCAGCGCCGATTCGTCCGCCCCATCCGCGCGTCCACTGCTCGGCCAGATGGTCCAGCCACAGCAGCGCCAGAAGCGCTGCCATCATGATCAGGCCGAAGATGAGTCGATCGCGCAGGGACCGCTCCATGTGCGCCCTTCACGCGAGCTTTAGGCACTGCCGGCCGAGGACGTTTCCCCTCCGCCAGTGGGGGAGGGGGGCTGAGAGGTCTGTGCACCACTCTGCTGGGTTGCGCTCTGCGGCGATTCTGCCGCCGGTGCAGCCGGCTGAGCCGGCGCCGGCGCGACCGCCGGCGATGTCTGGCCCGCAGCCGGCGCAACAGACTCTGGCACCGCGGTCTGCGGCGGTTGCGGCCGTGCCGCTTTTCGGGCGGCTTTCTTCGCGGCTGGACGCGAGGGCTTGAGCGCCGCCTTCGCCTTGCGCTTGACCTCGGTCAGCTTGCGCGTCAGCGCCTTCGTGGCGGCCGATGTCTTGGCTGTGGCCCGCCGCGTCAGCTTGCCAACCGCCTTGGCGGCCTTCTTGCCCGCCGAGCGTACCTTGGACTTCACCGCTGCGCGAGTGCTCCGTTTCGCCATGTTTCGCTCCTCTGCTTACAGCCCTCCTGTACCATACCATAATTACCACGACCGAGCCGCAAATGCAGCATAAGCTGCGGCATTTCGACAGGGAACCGGGCCGGCCCAGCGTATGCTACCACTGGAGCGTCTCAAGATGCCGCTGGATGTCGCCGGCGCTTTGAAATCGCGCCAGAATGAGCGAGTCCTTCTGGCCCCGGATGATGTCTTTGACAACCTTGGGCTGCTGGGCGTAGTGGTCGCGGCCGCCGACAATGGTGTGAAACACCTGGATGAGGTTCAGCACATCCTTGTGTATTTTGCTGCGCGTGGGCCGGCCCAAGTCGAAGAAGTCGATGAGTTTGACCTCGAATCCGATGCCCTGGCGGCGGATCATGATGTTGTCGTCGTGGATGTCGCCATGATACTCGCCGCGGGCGTGGATGGGGGCGATTCCCCGGGCCAGGACATACAGCACGTGCAGGGCCTCGAAGGTGCTGAGCCGTCCGCCGGGCTGCTCGGCCAGAAACTCGCTAAGTTTATTGCCATCAACGAGTTCGCTCACGACGATGGTCACTTTCTTGCGTTTGATCTGGGCGATCTCCTGGTGGTGATACTGAAGCAGAATCGGGCAGTGACGCAGGGCGTCGAGCTTGCGGGCGTAGCTGATGGCCGCCTTGCCCATGGGATCGCGGTGGGGGTAGTAGAACTTGGCGGCCCGGCGGATGCCGGTGGAGCGTTCGACAATGGCGTAAACCTCGCCCTCCCAACCACTTCCGAGCGGGCGCTCGATCTGGTACTTGCCCGCGACAATACGTCCGGGTGGCAGGTCGAAGCGACGAATGGCCGATGGCCGGTACATACCCGCATCATCGGCGCGGCGGCATCCAGCGTCAAATGGGCAGGGTTTGCCCGCAGCCCCCCCGTGGCGGGATGTTCCGCACGTACCTATTGCCCCGTCACCCGCGGTCGCGCGCGGCTTCAGGCCGGCGTGCTGAAGTGCCGGTTGTGGTATGCCAGCGTTCTCGCCGCGTCGGGGCTCATCACTTCGACATGCCTGGCGGTGCCTACGCCGGGAACAACTGGAGGCCGCCGTCGATGCGGATCACCTGGCCGCTCATGAAGCGCGAGGCATCGGAGACCATGAAAGCCACCGCGTCGGCGATCTCCTCGGGCTTGCCGTAGCGGTCCAGCGGTCGCGAGTCATCCATCTGCACGGGGTCCAGCGGCCGGGTGACCAGAAAACGCGCTGTCCGTGTGGGGCCGGGGCTGATGGCGTTCACGCGAACGCCGTGGGGGCGAAGCTCGGCCGCCAGACAGCGCGTGTAGTGGACGACGGCGGCTTTGGCGGCGGCGTAGGCGACGCCGTCGGTTACGCCGAAATGGGCGGCGATCGAGCCGAAGTTGACCACCGCGCCGCCGCGCCGCTGCACCATCCCCGGACAGACCCGCTGGCACACCAGCACCGTCCCGACGAAGTTGCGCTCCATGATCGCGCGCAGGTCCTCGGGCTTGACACCCAGGCCGTTGTTCGGCTGCGGCTTGCCTCCGCGCGCGGCGATGTCGCCGCCGGCCGCGTTCACAAGGATGTTGATCGGGCCCAGCGCCGATTCAGTCTGGCGCACCATCCGCTCGACATCCGCGGCGACGCTCACGTCGCCCACCACGCCGACGCAACGCCCGCCCAGGCCTTTCAGGCGGGCGGCGGCGTCATCCAGGTTCCTGGCCTCCCCGAACTCGGCCGGCGCCTCCTGCGAAATGTCGTGGATGGCCACGTCGGCGCCCAGTTCGGCCAGGCGACGGGCGACGGCGTACCCAAGTCCGCGTCCGGAACCGGTGATGAGGGCGACGCGGCCGGCAAGAGTCTTGTCCATGGCAAATCTCCTCGTGCGTTATCCTGAAAGCAACCCCATCCGCCGCATGTTGACGGCGCTTCGGTGCAACTGATCCATCTCGTAGGCGACGATGTTTTCGGGCGGCTCGCCGCGCTCCCAGGGGGTGCGCCAGTCGGCTTCCTCGCTGATGCGGCGCACGCGCGCGGCCCGCAGGCCGGCCACGAACGACAGCAGCTCGCGCGGCGGATAGCCCTGCCACCACTGCGGCGTAAGAAGGCGGATGTGGCGGGTGCTAAGAGCGCCGATCTCCATCGCCAACAGGGGCATCCTCGGGCGCCTGAGGACCTTGAGAATCTCCTGGAAGGGTATGCATCCCTCGCCCACCGGGCAGCGAATCAGCCGATAGCCTTCATCGGTCCACTGCACGAAATAGTCCTTCATGTGAACGTACAACACGCGCGGGGCTACGCGCTGGGCGAACTGGACAGGGTCCTCGCCCACCGCCAGCGCGTTGGCCGTGTCCAGGCATACGCCGACGTTGTCGCCGCCCAACTCGCACAGCTCCATGAGTTCGGCGCTGGTGAAGTCCTGATGGTCCTCGATGGCCAGGCTCAGACCCTGCTCCCGCGCCGCAGCGGCCGCGCGCGGCAGTTCCCGACGGACCTCCCGCACCGTCGTCTCCCAGCGCTGGCCGGCCGCCGCCCGGTCGCCGCAGAGCACGGTCGTGAGTGAAGTGCGTATGATCGATCCGCCGAAGGCCGTGGCGTGGGCGATGGAGTCCTCGATCCTGTCGATCCCCAGAGCCTGACTCATGACGACCGTCCACTTGAGAGCGGCCAGGCGCTCGCGCAGGCGCTGGCGGCTGTCGGAGGCCAGGCGGTTGACCATTTCCGTAGGCAGCTCGACCCCGCCGGTGCCGATGGACTGTGCCAGATCGACGAAGCCTTCCAGGCTCATCGGGTTGGGATTGACGCAGGGGGCATTGGCCGGCATGAGCCCGAGTGTAAACGCCAGGCCGTAGGGATTGAGGATCGCCTGGATGTCGCTCATGGGCACTTTCTCGGCTGTGGTCCGCGCTGCGGGTGCGGGGACGGATCCATCCTGGGTCGGCGTCGATCCGGGTTGCGCCGACACGCTGTGGCCGCGCTTGATCTGCTCGTACACTTCCCTGCGATGTACGCTGACCGACCGAGGGGCGTTGATGCCGAGACGGACGATATCGCCGCGCACATCGGCCACTTTCACCTCGATATCGTCGCCGATCATGATCGATTGGTCGCGATGCCTTGACAGCACCAGCATACAGGCTCCTTCCTGCACAAGGGGCCACAGGCTCATCCATGGCAACGCGCCAGGACGCTGCCGCTGACGGATCGCGGCAATCATGGCCGGATGCGCCCGGGAAGGCAATGGCGGGCGCATGGATGCACGGACGCCACGACGAATCGCTGATCCGCAACAGAAGTCCACGCGAGGAGGACTGCACGCTGCCGCGCACTACGGCTGCAGCTCTGGACTTCCTGCACCGAAACGCGCGCGAAAACCGCTGGTTCCTTCAGATGGAGTGCTTCGACCCGCACGAGCCGTTCTTTGCTCCCCAGAAGTACCGGGACCTGTATCCGCACCAGTACGACGGCCCCCACTTTGACTGGCCGCCGTATCGCGAGGTGCGCGAAACGCCCGAGCAGGTGGCCCACTGTCGCTACGAGTACGCGGCCCTGCTGAGCATGTGCGATGCCTACCTCGGAAAGGTCCTGGACGCCATGGACGAGCTGGGGCTGTGGGATGACACCATGCTCATCGTCAACACCGACCACGGCCACATGCTCGGCGAGCACGACTGCTGGGCCAAGGTCTGGCAGCCGTGGTACGACGAGCTGGCGCACACGCCCCTGCTCATCTGGGACCCGCGCAGCCGCATCGCCGGCCAGCGGCGGCGGAGTCTCGTTCAGAGCATCGACCACATGGCGACGCTGGCCGAGTTCTTCGGCGTGCCGCTGACGAAGGACACGCTTGGGCGGCCGCTGCGCGACACGATCGCCGCCGACACCCCCGTGCGCGAGGCGGGGATCTTCGGGCTTTTCGGAGCCCAGGTGAACGTCACCGATGGGCGTTACGTCTACATGCGGGCCCCGGTCGAGGCCAACCAGCCGCTGTTCGAGTACACCCTCCTCGTGGAACTTCTCCGTAGAGAAGCTTCAGGACATTCGGCTGAGCGAGCCGCTGCCATTCAGCAAGGGCTGCCGAGTGATGAAGATTCCCACCAGCCGCCGCCTGCATCCATCCACAAAGCGGACGCTGTTGTTTGACCTCCAGAGCGACCCCCACCAGCAGTACCCTCTGAACGACCGGGCAATCGAGCGGCGGATGATCGAGCACCTGCTCGACCTGATGCGACGGTGCCAGGCACCGTCCGAGCAGTATGCGCGGCTGGGATTGGCGATCTGAGGGCGGGGCGCGCCTCCGGCCCAGGGTCGGCGTGCCGGAACGGCGACGCGGCAGCGCCGATGCCCATCCGGGCGAGCAGGGTCAGTTCTGTCCTACATCGGGCGCCGGCAGGATCTGGTAGACCTGGCCGCCAACCCGCACGGTGCAACCTTCCGGCAGCGCCAGGAAGGGGCGAAGGGGGGCGTTGGTGCGGGCCAGCTCGAAGTAGCGCTCGCTGAACTGCGTGACCCGCTCGGCTTTGGTCTCCTCGTCGGGGGTTACCGAGGGATCGACCCACCGCCCGCCGCGGCGGTACAGTGCCTGATTGGCGACGATCTGGGCGTTCTGCTCTAGCTTCTCGCCAGCAACAGGCAGGGGCACCGAGCCTCGCATCGACCCCACCTGAGCGCCGCCCGGCGCATACCCGCCACCGCCGTAGCTGCCACCGCCGCGGGCTCCCGCACCCGCCGCGAATCGGTCCCTGGGCGCCTGAACGGAATCGAGTTCGAGCCTCGGATCGACCTGCCAGCCGGGCGTAGCATCCTGTGGCCTGACGGCCACCTGCGCATCCTGGAACAGCGCTCTGTTCTGAGCGCGCTGACCCACGCCAGCGGCGCCGGAGACATTGCCGAGGCTGTATTCGCCGTTCCGGAACAGGTTCTGCTCCGCTCTACCATAGTTTTCGCGCAACGCGTGCAAATCCGTCCGCTCATCGGCCAGGAAGGCGGTGTATGGCGTGAGGATTCCGTGTCGCGTGCTGAGGCGCACCAGCTCGTCGATCAGCTCCGAGTTGCGGCCCTTCAGGTCCAGCTCGCTGATGATCTCGCCGACGCGCCGGGTGGCCCAGAGTTTCTCGACGAAGCCATTGGTGTCATCGAGCGAGCGCTCGGCCAGTTCGGCCGGGAAGGTGAACGTCTGTCGGTCGTCGCCCACGCGGCCGCTGAGGCGGATGGTGGTCCGCCCGCCGTCGCGATATCGCCCGACGGCGACGATCTGCCCACCGGAGAACAGGTCCGGCAGGTCGCGCGGATAGACGCGGTTGATGTTCGTGCCGGACAGTTCGAGCTTGAGGTCGGTCATGACTGGTGAGGTCATCTTCGAGTAGAAGCGCGAGACGGCGGATTCGATGTCCTGATTGGGGCGGACGTATTCGGTGGCGCCGGAGTTGCCGGTGGTCAGCCGCTCCAGCAGGCGCGCGTTGACGTCGAAGCCCACGCCGAAGGCGAAGAGGCGCGCGTTGTGGCGGTTGGCCGCCTTCGCGTTGGATGCGATGCGCGCCTCGTTGGTCTCGCCGGCGGTGGGCAGGCCGTCGGTCAGGAAGATGACGTAGCTGGGCCGCCCGGTGTCGCCGATCAGCTCGAAGGCGCGGCGGAGCGCTCCGTCGATGTTGGTGGAGCCCCCGTCGCTGATGGAGTCGACGAAGCGCAGGGCGGCCTGGCGGGTTTCATCGTTAAATCGCTGAAGCTCGGGTTTGAAGCTCTCCACGCGGTCGTCGAAGGTGATGATGTTGAAGGTGTCCCCCTCGCGCAGGTTGTTGAGGACGAATTTGAGGGCGTTGCGCGCCTGAATGATCTTCTGCCCTGCCATGCTGCCGGAGCGATCCAGCGCGAAGACGACCGTCTTGGGCAGGATCTTCCCGTCATCGGCACGCACGCCGGGGCTGGCCAGCAGAAGGAAGTACCCATCCTCGCCGCTGGAAGGGTTATAGCTCAGCAGCGTCGCCCCGATCGGCGCTTCGGAGAGGTGCCACAGAAGGCGGAAATCCTCCGGCATGCTCATGCCGAACTGCTCGTAGCGCACGATCGCCGAGCGGGCGTCGGGGCGATCGACGCTTACGTTGTGGCTGGGGCTGTAGATCGACTTGATGCGCTCGGCGTTCTCAAGGCGCACATTGATGCGGAGCTGCTCCACGGGCCGGGCGGAGAGCCTGGCGGGGCTGAGGGGAAACAGCAGCTCGATGGTGTCGCGGTCGAGGCGCAGGAGCTGGGAGTAGCGCAGCGACAGGCGCCGCTCGCCGTGGGGCGGCAGGGGAAATACGCTGGTCTGGAGCATGCCGTAGCCCATGTACTGAAGGATGGCCGGATCGCGGTTGGTGCGCACGATGCCCTCGTAGATGCGGCGGGCCTCTTCCTTGCTGTAGAGCCTGGCGGGCACCTCCTTGCCGTCGATCACGAGGGTGAAGCGGCTGATGGCCGCATCCGGCGGGATGGGGAAGATGAACGACGCCTCCATCTGCCGCGCGCTGTTGTTGCGCACGACCTGGCTGAGCTGGATGTCGGCAACCTGGTCGCGCACGGAGGCATCCAGCGTGATGCGTTGAACCGAGTACGACCCCTGGATGCGGATGCGCTCGGGGGGAACGATGATCATCTGGGCAGCGCAGAAAGGCGCCAGCAGGGTGATGACAAAGGCCGGGACGAGGAGAATAGTTCGCATGGGTGCTCCATGGCAACGCGTGCGCAGGACCCGCAACCGCGACGACACTGCTATACCATGGTTTCGACGCTGTGGGGGCGTGCAGGTTGCGAACCGAGCCAGGTTGTTACAAAGGTGTGACAATGCCACCGGGACCCCAGGCCGGCCCGCAGGAACACAACGGGGCGGCCATGGGGGCGTGGGCGATTGACGGGCAAGACCAGCGCGGAGGGCGCGGAGGACGTCCCAAGTCCGCCTGTTACGTGGCGCACCCAGGTGCGCACCCTGTTTGCGCCGGGTGCTTCGGCCGCGTGAGCGGGCAACTCGGCTGTACAACATTCGGCATCGAGTCCGAGCTGCCCGGCAGTCCCCAAGCGCCCGTGCTGCCGCCTCCGACGGGCCCGGCGAAACACGTCGCTGCCATGTCCGCGGCCACGGTCACTTGACGACAGGCTCGGCGGTGGTCGCGGCACCGCTGAGTTGGGCGTCGACTTCCTTCATCTCCGCCGTTTCCTTCTTCGAGTTCACCAGAGCCCAGATGATGATGGCTATGAACAGGACGGCCAGGATGGCGCCCACGAGGCGATTAGGCTCGACGGCATTAGGCAGGCTGCTCTTCTCGCCGGCCAGGTTGAAGCTGAAGACGACGCTGGTGAGGCTGAGCATGGCCACCATGTTCATGACCTTGACCAGCGGGTTGATAGCCGGCCCGGCCGTGTCCTTCAGCGGGTCGCCGACGGTGTCGCCGGTGACCGAGGCCTTGTGCTTCTCCGAGCCTTTGCCGAGGTTGCGGGCGTGGTCGCGCGGCTCGTCCTCGATCATCTTCTTGGCGTTGTCCCAGGCGCCGCCGGCGTTGGCCATGAACACGGCCAGTGTCACGCCCGAGAGGATCATGCCCGCCAGGAACCCGCCCAGGGCATAGGGGCCGAGCACCAGGCCCACGAGCATGGGGCTGAGCACGCCCACCAGGGCCGGACCGATCAGCTCGCTCTGGGCGGCGCTGGTGCACAGGTCGACCACGCGGGCGTAGTTGGGCTTCTTGGTGCCCGCCCAGATCTCCTTGTCGCGGAACTGAATACGGCACTCCTTGATGATGTAGAACGCGGCGCGGCCGACGGCGCGGATCAGCATCGAGCTGAACAGCCACGGCACCACGCCGCCCACCAACAGTCCGATGAGCACGCGGGGGTCGGCCACGGTGAGCAGGCCCTTGTAGTTGTCGTACTGGTGGGCCTGCATCTCCACGATCTTCTCCTCCGACCCCATCGCCAGCACCGCAATGAAGCTGGCGAACATGGAGACGGCCGCGATCACGGCCGATCCGATGGCGATGCCCTTGGTCTCGGCCTTGGTGGTGTTGCCGACGGCGTCCAGGTCGGCCAGGGTCTGACGGGCCCGCTTGTAGCCGGCCTCGCCCAGTTCGGCCTTGTCGTAGCCCATTTCGCCGATGCCGTTGGCATTGTCGGCCACTGGGCCGAACACGTCCATCGAGATCGTGTTGCCGGTGAGCGTGAGCATGCCGATGCCCGCCATGGCCACGCCGTAGGCGATGAAGATCGGCGATGCCCCGGCATAGCAGAACACCGACAGGGCGATGGCCGCCGCCAGCACCAGCGTGGCCATGACGGCCGACTCGTAGCCGACGGCGAAGCCCTGGATGATGTTGGTGGCATGTCCGGTCTGGCAGGCCTTGGCCAGCGTCTTGACCGGCGAGTGCGAGGTGTGCGTGTAATAGCTGGTCAGTTTGTTGAGCGAGATGGCCAGCATGATGCCGATGAAGCAGGTGAGGATCGGCCGCACATCGGCTCCCCACAGGACGTACCAGCCGGGGTTCTGGGTATCGAGGATCGGGCCCGTATAGCTGTTGACGAAGTTCCTCAGCGCAGCGCCATCGGGATTGCCCTGGATGAACCGTTCGTAGGCGCTCCTGAACTGCTCGGTCAGTTTGAAGCCCGAGATGGCCTGCGGGTAAGCCTTGATGGCATCGTCATTGAACCGCAGATACGCAAAGCCCAGCACGACGAAGCCGACCACGGATATGATCGACCCGATCCAGAAGCCGCGGTGGACCGAGTGCAGCGCGGTGTCGGAGGTGTCGTTGGGGCCGGCCTTCACCGTGTACGTGCTGATGATCGACCCCAGCACCCCAATGCCGCGGACCAGCAGCGGGAAGATCACGCCTTTATGCCCGAAACTGGCCAGGCCCAGGATCATCGCCGCGACGATGGTGACCTCATAGCTCTCGAAGATGTCGGCCGCCATGCCGGCGCAGTCGCCGACGTTGTCGCCGACGTTGTCGGCGATGGTGGCGGCGTTACGCGGGTCGTCCTCGGGGATGTCGGCCTCGACCTTGCCGACCAGGTCGGCCCCGACGTCGGCCGCTTTGGTGTAAATGCCGCCGCCGACTCGCATGAACAGGGCCAGCAGCGTGCCGCCGAATCCGAAGCCCAACAGGGCCTCATAGGCCTGCTCGCCGTAGACCAGGAAGATGCAGGTGCCGCCCAGCAGGCCAAGGCCGTCGGTGAGCATTCCGGCCACGGTACCGGTGCGGTAGCCAAGCTGAAGGGCCTCGCCATAGCTGCTGCGCGCGGCGGCGGCGACGCGCAGGTTGCCCGCCGTGGCCAGGCGCATGCCCACGAAGCCCACGCACCAACTAAACAGCGCGCCCATGAGGAACGCGCCGGCTCGGCCGATGGCGAACTCCCACTGGTGATACTTGGTGAAATAAAGCAGGATGGTGATGATGATGATCAGAGGCCCGATCCTGCGGAACTGGGCGGCGAGGTAGGCGTTGGCCCCCTCGCGGACGGCGCTGGCGATCTCCTGCATCTTTCTTGTGCCCTGGTCGGCGGCCAGTACCTGGCTGCGGAGCATGAGGGCATAACCCAGGCCAAGGATGGCGACGAGCAGCACCAGGATGAGGCTGACGCGCTCCATGGTGTCGAACTTGTTGCTGGCGAAGGGTTCGAACCAGGTGACGCCTGAATGATGTGCTGCCGCGGCCGCTGGAGCGCCCGCATCGAGGACCGGGGTTTGTGCCGCAAAGAGCGGCTGATAGAGGAATCCGCCGGCGAAGAGCAGCGCCAGGATCACCAGGAAGGCGACGGGGGCCTTGGGGCTTCGGAGGGCTGTTTGGACTTTCGCGAACATGATGTTCTCGCAACCAGGCTGAATGTGAACGGGGGGCGTGGGAGGGAACCGTTCCTTCCCGTCGATCCCTGCACAACGTCAAGAGGCCGGAGCCGAGCCAGCCATAAAAGGATGTCTACATCCTCTTATGCCGCCGCCGTGCGGATTGCCACTGGTCTGAACGATGACTTGGATGGCGGTCATAAAAGGGTAGATGCCTCCCATTATGCCAAGCGGCGGGGCGGATGCAAGAGGCGACGACGGCGACGACGGCGACGACGGGGGTCTGTTCATGGGGGCGTGTGACAGTGCCTCGGATGGAGCCAGAATGGCCGTGGCACACGCTGAAGCGCGGACGAAAGCCAGCTGCCCGCAAAAGTTGTGGGCACGGGCGAGGACGCGCGAGGACGCCCGTGTTACGGTTGGTGGCGCTACGTCGTTGGGCACGGGCGAGACGCGCGAGACGCCCGCGAGACGCCCGTGCTACGTTGTGCGCCGGCGTGATTCCCGGCCGCAGGCCGCATGAAGTGCCACGCGCCCCGTTCATGGCGCAATCTCTCCACGCCCCTTTGGTTCATCGCTGGTCGCTGTGCCCGACCCCCTCGCCAGGTTGTCCACAGTGCCGTCCACAGGCCAAGCATCGCGGGCACAACGACTTGCGACGATGGCCTGGTCCGCGATCAAAGGCGAGGATTTTTCTCTGGCCTGGGAGGATTTTACGGGATATACTGTGTTTGTCGTCAGGCACGAAAGTGCCCGGCGAAATTGGAGAAGGCTTCCGATACGGAGCCCGGTTTCTGAAGCGAAAGCAGGCCGCGCGAAGCAAGCGAATGCGGGCGCGGCGGAGACCGGCGGC
>Ga0308417_1000084_pt1 | contig 75737 bp, 66 predicted proteins | sample HotsprSampleOS65_FD_203528 | JGI IMG/M metagenome (GOLD analysis project Ga0308417, IMG submission 203528) | Hot spring phototrophic mat microbial communities from Octopus Spring, Yellowstone National Park, Wyoming, United States - 20090730_OS65 ... | reverse complement strand
TTGCGGAACAGGCCGTTGGGGTCCTGCGCCTTGATCTGCCGCCCGCGGCTGTCGTACCAGAACTGGCTCGTGAGCGTGTGGCCCACGATGCCGGAGGAGTCCACCTCGTACTGGACGGTCACGGCCGGGTGTTCGATCCTCACGATCGTCCCGGCGCCCAGGTACGTGTACAGCCCGTACCTGGTGTTGCCGTTGGCGTCGGCCGCGATGTTGTCCAGACGGCTGAGCATGCTGCCCACTCCGCTTGCGGCATAGTTGAAGTATACCACCCGCCGGGTGCTTCCGCCAGGGTAAGTCACCGAAGCAAGCCGCACGAACTTGGCATCAGATCCCGAGGCCCCATCCGCGAAGGCGTACTCCACCGCCGGCGTGCCCCCGCCCACAGCGCCCGTGTGGGCCTGCTCGCTCATGGTCAGCCTGCCCCACGTGCCGCCGTTGGCCCCGCCATCGGCGTAGGTGTTCTTCACCTCGTTGACCACGTTCCCGCCCGTGGCCGCGTCGTAGCTGGTGACGTGCGTCACCCGGCCCTGAACCCTGAACCCTGAACGCTGAACCCCCAACCCTCCTTCCTTCCCACGAATTGCCAAGCCCCCACCTGTCATCGTATCTGTACGCGGGACATGACCAGACCATACCCGCAGCCGCAACGCCGGGGCTTTTGCCGCTGGCTCTTTGCCCGCATGCACGCCCGTGGCTATCCCGGCCGATAAGAGCGATTCATCGAGCCGCACAAACGCCACCTTCTGGGAGCGCTGGCCGGGACCGTGCTGGAGATCGGGCCCGGCAACGGCGCCAACCTGCGGTTCTTCCACTCCGGCGTCCGGTGGATCGGGCTCGAGCCGAATGTCCACATGCTCCGCTACCTCAAAGAGGAGGCAAGCCGTCTGGGCATCAATGCCGAAATCCGCGCCGGTCTGGCCGAACGCATCGACCTGCCCGATGCCAGCGTCGACGCCGTCGTCAGCACCATGGTCCTGTGCTCCGTGGACGATGTGGCGCGGACACTGGCCCAGATCCAGCGCGTGCTGCGGCCAGGCGGACGCTTCGTCTTCATCGAACACATCGCCGCCCCTCGCGGTACACCGCTGCGCCGAATTCAGCGCATGATCCGGCCAATCTGGCGCTGCCTTGGCGACAACTGCCACCCCGACCGCGAAACCGACCGGGCCATCGAAGCGGCCGGTTTCGCTCAACTCGACTACCAGCGAGTGGTCGCTCCGCTGCCACTGGCCTCGATCCAGATCATCGGTAAAGCGCAGCGCTAGTCTATTGCATAAGCTATTCCATTAAATGATCTTACGTTCTCTACAAAGATTCTCAGACTTTACCTATAGGAATTATATGCTATTATTGACAGACACCTGGCCCGCCGGTACACTGTTCGCTTCTGCAACCGGCCACGGAAAGGTCTTCATGCTCACTTTACGTTGTGTCATTCTGCTGATGACTGTCGCTCTTCTTGCCGGATGCGGCCGCGATGACTCACGAACAGGCGCCGCACTGCGCGAGGTGCGCATCGGCTACTTCGCCAACCTCTCCCACGCCCAGGGGCTGCTCGGCGTCGACTCCGGCGAGTTTGCGGCGGCCGTGGCGCCGGCCCAGCTCAAGACGCGCATCTTCAACGCCGGACCATCCCTCATCGAGGCTCTGTTCGCCGGCGAGATCGACATCGGCTACGTCGGACCTGGACCGGCCATCAATGGCTTCGTCCGCAGCCGCGGCCAGGCCCTGCGCATCATCGCTGGGGCGTCGGCCAACGGCGTGCTGATCGTTGCCCGCAAGGACTCCGGCATCGCGACACTGGATGACCTGCGCGGCCGGAAGATCGCCACCCCCCAGCGCCGCAATACGCAGGACATCTCGGCACTGCACTATGTGCTCAAAGTGCTCAAGCAACCCAAAGCCGACAACGTCGTGGCCATCCCCAACGCCGAGCAGAGCGGTCTGATGCGCCAGGGCCAGATCGACGCGGCCTGGGTCCCTGAGCCGTGGGCGTCGCGGCTGGTGGTGGAGGCTGGGGCAAGCATCATTGCTCACGAGAAGGACATGTGGCCCGATGGCGAATTTGCCCTGGCAGTGGTGGTCGTTTCGCCTCGTTTTCTTCGCGAGCAGCCGCAGGTTGTCGAGAAGCTCCTGGCGGCCCATCGCACGTGGACGGCGCGGCTGAGCGAAGATGCGACGGCGTATGTGGGGCAATTGGGCCAGGCGCTGTTTCGGCTCACCGGCAACCAGTTGCCGCCCGGCGTTCTCGAGCAGGCGGTGCGAAACGTGAAGTTCACCGATGAACCGCTGGAACAGACCCTGCGGACGATGGCCCAATGGAGCGTGGACGTGGGATTTGAGAAAGAGGTGCCGGTGCTGGATGGACTGGTGGATCTGACCATCCTGCGTAAGCTCCAGGGAGGCGCCCGATGAGCGCGACCGACTCCGCCAGCCGACTGGCGCCGCCCGCGGCCCGACCGGCCGTCGGCCACCTGAGCCTTCGCCACATCACCAAGCGCTTCGAGGGCAACGGCACCATCGCCGTGCTCGACGATGTCGACATCGACGTGAAGAGCGGCGAGTTCGTCGTCGTCGTGGGCCCCAGCGGCTGCGGCAAGACCACGCTGCTGAACATCGCGGCCGGCATGCTGGCACCCGACCAGGGCCAGGTGCTGCTCGATGGCCGGCCCATCGACGGACCGGGGCCTGATCGAGCCGTCGTGTTTCAGGACCACGGGCTGTTCCCGTGGCTCAACGTGTCGCAGAACATCAGTTTCGGCCTGCGCATGGCCGGCGCGACGCGCGCCCAGCGCGATGCGCGCGTGGAGGAGGCGCTGCGGATGGTCCACCTCGTCGGCAGTGCCCGCAAGCTTGTTCACGAACTTTCCGGCGGCATGCGCCAGCGCGTCGCCATCGCCAGGGCGCTGGTGATGGATCCGGCCGTGCTGCTGATGGATGAGCCGTTCGCGGCGCTGGATGCCCAGAACCGCACGCTGCTGCACCAGCAGCTTCAGGAACTCTGGCTCCAGACGCGCAAGACCATCCTGTTCGTCACCCACTCCGTGGGAGAGGCCGTGCGGCTGGCCGACCGCATCATCGTCATGAGCGCGCATCCGGGGCGCATCCGCCGCGAAATACCCGTCGACCTGCCGCACCCGCGCCTGCTGGATTCGCCGGCCATGAACGAACTGGTCCACCTGGTGCGCAAGGAAATCGAGGAAGAGGTCAACCGTGTTCACGCTGCCCAGTCGGCCGAGGATTTCTGGAAGCCTCAGACGCCTGCTCCTGTGGGCGACCATACTGTTGGCATGGGAGATGGCATATAGGCTGGTCGGCTGGCCGGAATACGTCTTTCCCGCGCCCGGTCACGTCATTCGCTCGCTTGTGGAGATGATGGACGTATCGGTGTTCACGGGCGGCCGACCGCTGCTGATCGGCCCGGCGGTGAGCATCGCCAGGCTGATTGTCGGCTTCGCCATCAGCATCGCCCTGGGAGGGATACTGGGGCTGCTGATTTGGCGGTGGGAGGAGCTGGACAAGCTGCTGGGACCGCTGTTCCTGGGGCTACAGACGCTGCCCAGCGTGTGCTGGGTACCGCTGGCCATCCTTACCATGGGCCTCAACGAACGGGGCATCCTGTTCGTGCTGGTGATGGGCAGTTTCTTCGCCATCGCCATCGCCCTGCGCGACGGGCTGCGGACCATCCCTCCCATCTACCGCCAGGCGGGGCTGATGCTGGGAGCCAGAGGCTGGCGCATGTACCGCTATGTGCTGCTGCCGGCCAGCCTGCCGGCCATGGTCGGGGCGCTGCGCCAGGGTTTCTCCTTCGCCTGGCGCTCGCTCATGGGTGGGGAACTGTTCTTCACGGCCGTCAAGCACCACGGTCTGGGCTATCTGCTGCACCTTGGCCGGGAAGATGTCAACGCCGCGCGGGTGGTGGCCGTGATGGTGGTGATGGTGGCGATCGGCATGGCCGCCGACCGCTGGGCTTTCGGCGTGCTCCAGCAGCGGGTGCAGGCGCGGTTCGGGCTTGGGTGAAGCTGGCCGCAAGGGCGGGGATGGTCTGACGACCCGAGGCCGGCGGCGCGGCAGGGGGGCTGGCCGGCGCTTGGAGGCTGAACAGGCAGGAGGGTAGAATCAAGTCTGAGGCGGAGGCGCTGGACGTGGCGGGGGCAGGCGGCTACAATGGGCTAGTTGAGATTCAGTCTCAGGAAGTGCCGGGCACCCACGCCCGCGGCGAAACCCTGTATGCCGACAGAAACCGCCGAAATCCACGAGCTGGCCAACCGCGAGTACCGCTGGGGCTTCGTCACCGACATCGAGGCCGACTCCGCGCCGCCTGGCCTGAACGAGGAGATTGTACGTTTCATCTCGGCCAAGAAGGATGAGCCCGACTGGCTGCTGGAATGGCGGCTGAAGGCTTACCGGCACTGGCTGACGATGACCGAGCCCAGATGGGCCAAGGTGGAGCATCCGCCGATCGACTATCAGTCGATCATCTATTACTCGGCCCCGAAGAGTGCCAAGAAGCTGCGCAGCCTCGACGAGCTGGATCCGGAAATCAGGCGGACGTACGACCGGCTGGGGATTCCGCTGGAAGAGCAGAAAATCCTCGCCGGCGTCGAACAGGAAGGCCACACGCCGGTGGCCGTCGATGCGGTGTTTGACAGCGTTTCGGTGGGCACAACGTTCCGCAAGGCACTGGCCGAGAAGGGCATCATCTTCTGTTCGTTCTCCGAGGCTGTGCAGGAGCATCCCGACCTAGTGCGCAAGTATCTGGGCTCGGTCGTGCCCTATTCCGACAACTTCTACGCCACACTGAACTCGGCCGTCTTCAGCGACGGCTCCTTCTGTTACGTGCCCAAAGGCGTGCGCTGCCCGATGGAGCTGAGCACTTATTTCCGCATCAACGCGCGGAGCACCGGCCAGTTCGAGCGGACGCTCATCATTGCCGACGAGGGCGCCTACGTGAGCTATCTGGAAGGCTGCACGGCGCCGATGCGCGATGAGAACCAGCTTCACGCGGCCGTGGTGGAGCTGGTGGCGCTGGATAACGCCACCATCAAGTACTCCACGGTGCAGAACTGGTACCCCGGCGATCCCCGGACCGGCAGAGGCGGCATTTACAATTTCGTGACCAAGCGGGGAGCGTGCCGCGGCGTCAACTCCAAGATTTCCTGGACCCAGGTGGAAACCGGTTCGGCCATCACGTGGAAGTATCCGAGCTGCATCCTCCAGGGCGACAACTCTGTCGGCGAGTTCTACTCCGTGGCGCTGACGAACCACTTCCAGCAGGCCGACACCGGCACGAAGATGATCCACATCGGCAAGAACACGAAGAGCACGATCGTGAGCAAGGGCATCTCGGCCGGCTTTGGGCAGAACACGTACCGCGGACTGGTCAAGATACTGAAAGGCGCGAGCAACTCGCGCAACTACACGCAGTGCGACTCGCTGCTGCTGGGCGACAAATGCGGCGCCCACACGACGCCGTACATCGAGGTGCGCAACACGAGCAGCCGGGTGGAACACGAGGCATCGACCAGCAAGATCGGCGAGGACCAGCTCTTCTACTGCAAGAGCCGGGGGATTTCGCTGGAGGATGCGGTGAACATGATCGTCAACGGCTTCTGCAAGGAAGTCTTCCGCGAGCTGCCGATGGAGTTCGCGGTGGAGGCCCAGAAGCTGCTGGGGGTGAGTCTGGAGGGGAGTGTGGGGTGATGTTAAGCTCGTGCCATGGCCTATCGCGTCGTGTTCGCCGAGCTGGCGAGCGACGAATTGCTGCGGATTCACGTGTTTGAGCGCCGACGTATCATCGACCAGTCGGAATCACAGTTGTCCCAGAGACCGGAAGAACCAGCCCGGCCCCGGAAGAAGCTTGGCACGATCCCTGCCAGCTTCGAATACGTACCACCGCTATGGGAACTGCGGATCCGCGAGTTCCGGGTTTTCTACGACGCGGACGTCAACGAACAGACCGTATACATCCGCGCGGTCCGCAGGAAACGGTCGGGCCAAACGACGGAGGATGTGATCAATGAGTGATCGACCGATGAAACAACTCGCAGTTGAGGATCTCGCGCCCGACGCTCATCACCTCATCGACCAGATGCGGCGCAATCGCATACTCTTGACACGCAAGGGCAAGCCCTTTGCGCTCGTCGTGACGATCGAGCATTTGGGCGACAACTATGATGCCGAGGATTTCGATTACATGACCGATCCGGAGTTTTGGAAGATGATTCAGGAGCGGCGACGCGAGACGAAGTACCTGACTCTCGAAGAGGTCAAGGCCCGGCTCGAAGCTGATGAGGCTGCAGAGCGGGCGTCCAGGAAGACCCGCTCGAAACATCCAGTTCAGAAAGGATAGCGCGCAGCCAATGCCACTGCTTGAAATCAAGAACCTTCACGCCCGAGTCGCCGCCCCCGGCGGACGCGAAATCCTCAAGGGCGTGGACCTGACCATCGACAAGGGCCAGGTCCATGCCATCATGGGCAAGAACGGCTCGGGAAAGAGCACGCTCGCCCAGGTCCTCATGGGCCGCGAAACCTATGAGGTCACCGACGGCCAGGTCCTCTACAAGGGCCGCGACCTCCTGGAACTCTCCGCCGAGGAGCGCGCCCGCGAGGGCATCTTCCTGGCCTTCCAGTACCCTGTTGAAATCCCCGGCGTCAGCACCAGCTACTTCCTGAAGGCGGCCGTCAACGCCATCCGCAAGCACCGCAACGAGCCTGAGCTGGATGCGATGGATTTCCTGAAGCTCGTCAAGGAGAAGATGAAGCTCCTGAAGATGGACCAGAGCTTCATGAACCGCGCCGTCAACGAGGGCTTCTCCGGTGGTGAGAAGAAGCGCAACGAGATCTTCCAGATGGCAGTGATCAACCCCACGCTGGCCCTCATGGACGAGACCGACTCGGGCCTGGACATCGACGCGCTGAAGGTCGTGGCCAATGGCGCCAACTCGCTGCGCACGCCCGACCGCGCCATCCTCATCGTCACCCACTATCAGCGGCTGCTGAACTACATCGAGCCCGACTGTGTGCACGTCATGATGGACGGCCGGATCGTCAAGTCGGGCGGCAAGGAGCTGGCCGTGCAACTGGAGGAGCGCGGCTACGACTGGGTCGAAAAGGAGATCGCGCAACTGGCCCTGTGAGATGGAACCTGGAGTTCGACTGATGACGCGGCTTCTCGATGACAGACGATCGATGCTGGGCAACTTCACGGACTCGGCGTTGCGCGCGCCGGCGTCGGCGATCCCGTGGCTGCAGCGCCTGCGGCGCGACGCTCTGGAGCGTTTCCAGGCGGCCGGATTTCCGACCACGCGCGATGAGGAGTGGCGACTGACCAACGTCGCCCCCATTGCCCGCACCGCCTTCGATCCGGCCCCGGCTCAGATGCCGCCCGTGGCCGGCGAACTGGCCGGCGAGTTCAGTTTCGGCGCCGACGCGGCGGCGGAGATCGTGCTGGTCAACGGGCGATTCGCTCCGCAGCTCTCGCGGACCGGGGAATTGCCCGCCGGCGTCAGGGTCGCGAGCCTGGCGGAGGCGATGCAGGAATCGCCCGAGCTTGTGGAACGACATCTGGGCCGCTATGTCGACCTGTCGCGCCATCCCTTTGCTGCGCTGAACACCGCGCACCTGCACGATGGCGCGTTCATTCACGTGCCCCGCGGCGCCCAGGTCCGCCGCCCCATCCATGTCCTGTGCGTGAGCGTGCCCGGCGAACGGCCGACCGCCGCCTATCCGCGGGTGCTGGCGGTCTTCGGCGAAACCGCGCAGGCGACCCTGGTCGAGAGCTACGTCGGCGCCGGCAAGGCCATGTACTTCACCGGCGCCGTCACCGAGATCATCGCCGAGGCCGGCGCCCACATCGACCACTGCAAGCTCCAGCAGTCGAGCCTGGAGGCCTGGCACATCGCCGCCATGCAGGTCCAGCTCGCCCGCGGCGCCACGTTCATCTCCCACTCGGCCACACTCGGCGGGCGGCTGACGCGCAACGACCTGGACGTGATCCTCGACGGCGAGGGCGCCGATGCCACGCTCAACGGCTTGGTCATCATCGGCGGCGAGCAGCACGTGGACAACCACACGCTGCTCAAACACGAGAAGCCCAACTGCCCCAGCCACGAGCTGTACAAGCACGTGCTGGACGGCAGGTCCAGCGCCGTCTTCAAGGGCAAGATCTTCGTGCAGAAGGGCGCCCAGAAGACCGACTCGAAGCAGACCAGCAAGTCGCTGCTGCTGAGCGACGAGGCCACGATGAACTCGCAGCCGGCCCTGGAAATCTATGCCGACGACGTGAAATGCACCCATGGCTCAACCACCGGCCCCGTCGATGAGGAGCAGGTCTTCTACCTGCGCTCCCGCGGCGTGTCGCTGGAGGCCGCCCGGCACCTGCTGACCTACGCCTTCGCGGCCGACATCACGCGCCGCATCCGCGTCGAGCCGGTGCGGCGGCGGCTGGAGGACTTCATGGCTGCCCAGCACGGTCTGCCGCAGGACCTGCGGATTACGGACCTTGGCGCACACGACGAGAAGGCGCGATAGCCCTGCGCCGTGCAGCTCAGCCCACGGACGACCAGCAAGTGCCTGCACGGGAACACGGCCACGTGTTCCGTTGGCTGTCCACTGGCGCAGTGCTAGAATCCATTACATGCCCGAAGTGTTCCGAACGGAAGGCTACGTGTTCTTTTTCTATTCCAACGAGAACAACGAGCCCGTTCACGTGCATGTGCGTCGCGCGGGCGGTTTCGCCAAGTTCTGGATAGAACCCGTGTCGTTGGATCGTTCGGAAGGTATGAAGACACAGGAACTGTCCCGAGCGGAGCAGTTGATTGTTGAGCACCTGGACCAAATCCGGAGACGATGGAATGAAGTACAGCAACAGCGTCGTGGAGCATGAAGCGCGGGCTCAGCAGGTCTGGGTCGAAGCCGGTCGCATTTGCGTGCGACTGACGGACGAGCGCGAGGTACGTTTTCCCGCGGCCAAGAATCGCCGCTTGCGGGCGGCCACCCCCGAGCAACTGGCCAACGTTGAGATCATCTGCAACGGTACGGGCCTGCATTGGCCCGACCTGGATGAGGACCTTTCCGTGCAGGGGATTGTCGAGGGCCGCCTGGGGTCCGAGTGATGCAGACGCAGGGCTGCCTGATCGCCGAACCGGCTGCTGCGAGCAGCGTCGTCAAATGATGCTTTCCCGCATTACACCCACACCGCCCGAGCGACCGCCGACCCCCCCGGGGCGACCGCGATTTGACCTCGCACGCGTCCGCGCCGATTTCCCCATCCTCTCGACGACGGTCCACGGCAAGCCACTGGTCTACCTCGACAACGGCGCCACCACCCAGAAGCCGCGCGCCGTCATCGAACGCCTCCAACACTACTACCGCCACGAAAACGCCAACATCCACCGCGGTATCCACACGCTCAGCAAGCAAGCCACCCTCGCCTACGAGGCCGCCCGCAGGACCGTCCAGCAGTTCCTCAACGCCGCCGAGCCGGCCGAGATCATCTTCACCCGCGGCACCACCGAGTCGATCAACCTCGTGGCCGCCAGTTGGGGCCGTGCCTTTCTGCGGCCGGGCGATGAGGTGATTGTCTCGGGCATGGAGCACCACTCCAACATCGTGCCCTGGCAGCTTGCCTGCCAGGCGAGCGGCGCCGCACTCCGCGTCATCCCCGTCAACGACGCCGGCGAGCTCATGATGGATGAGTATCAGCGCATGCTCTCGCCGCGCACGCGCATGGTCAGCATCGTCCACATCTCCAACTCCCTGGGCACGATCAACGATGTGAAGACGATTGCCAAACTCGCCCACGCCGTCGGCGCCAGGGTCCTGATCGACGGCGCCCAGCACGTCGCCCATCGGCCCACCGACGTTCGCGACCTTGACTGCGACTTCTACGCATTCTCCGGCCACAAGCTCTTCGGCCCGACGGGCATCGGCGTGCTCTGGGGCCGCCGCGAACTGCTCGAGGCCATGCCCCCCTACCAGGGCGGTGGCGACATGATCGAAAGCGTCACTTTCGAGAAGACCACCTACGCCCAGCTTCCCAACAAGTTCGAGGCCGGCACGCCCCACATCGCCGGCGTGCTGGGGCTGGCGGCCGCCATCGAGTATCTCCAGTCGCTGGGCTTCGACTCCTTCGCGGACCACGAGGCCGACCTGCTGGCCTACGGCACGCAGCGGCTGGCCGAGGTGCCGGGGCTGCGCATCGTCGGCCAGGCCAGCCACAAGGCGTGCATCTTCTCGTTCGTGCTGGAGGATCCGCCCGTCTCCACCTTCGACATCGCCATGTGGCTTGACGGCGACGGCATTGCCGTGCGCACCGGCCATCATTGCTGCCAGCCACTCATGGACCGCCTGGGCATCGCCGGCACGGCGCGGGCTTCTCTCTCCTTCTACAACACGCGCGAGGAGATCGACGCGCTGGTCGCCTCACTCAAGCGACTGTGCAGCGCAGCTCCCCGCCCCAGGCGGGTGCACGCCGGCGGACAAACCGCGCTGGTATTCCCCGAGCCGGCGGCCGAGTCGCCTCAGGCCGCCGCCGCCGACCTGATCGAGGCCTTCGAGTTTCTCGGCGACTGGGACCAGCGCTACGCATACCTCCTGGAGCTGGCACGCAAGCTCCCGCCCATGCCGCCGGAGCTTAAAACCGAGGCCACGCGCGTCCACGGCTGCCAGAGCACCGTTCACCTTTACAGCCGCAAACGCCCGGGCACGACCGACGGCTTCGATTTCCTGGCCGACTCCGACGCCGAACTGGTCCGCGGGCTCATCGCCGTGCTCCAGCGCGTCTTCGCCGGCCAGCCGGCCGGGCAGATCGTCGCCTTTGACGTCGATGACTTCTTCCGCAAGCTGGGGTTGGAGGACCACCTCACCCTGGGTCGCCGCAACGGGCTTCAGGCCATGGTGCGACGGATCAAGAGCCTGGCGGCCGCCATGCTCAAGCCGGGAGGCGAGGCGGTGTCATCATGAGCGAGCCTTCACCGCCCCAGCGTCGCAGTCTCTCTGTGCTCAAGAGCGCCGATGCGAAGCTGGCCGAGCTGCGGGCGGCGCCGGCTCCCGCGCCGGGCGACACCGCCGATGCTGCCCTGGTCTCCCACGTCAACCGGCTTGAGCGCCAGGGCCGCCAGCCGTCGGCTCTGGAGGCGAAGATCATCGAGGCGCTTCGGTCGGTCTACGATCCGGAAATCCCCGTCAACATCTACGATCTGGGCCTGATCTACGACATCCGCATCGACGAAAACAATGCCGTCACGCTGCGCATGACCCTCACCGCCCCCGGCTGCCCCGTGGCCGGCATCCTGCCCCTTCAGATTGAGTCGCGCGTTGCGGACATCGACGAAGTGAGAAGCGCCACCGTCGAGCTGGTATGGGACCCGCCCTGGACGAAGGAAATGATGTCCGAGCTGGCGCGGCTGGAGCTGGGGTTGTGATGCCGGAAAAACACGATAGGATTGAGCAAGACGAACTGAGTTGAGCTCTCACAGCGCGGCGACCCATGGCCTCACCTTCCCGGCACACCCGCGACTTTCCCATGCGGATCGAACTCCAGCGCCGCATGGTGCTCGTGCGCCCTCTGGAGACCGGGGATCGCATGGCGATGGTCAAGTTCGCGCAGTCGCTTCCCGAAGATGATCTTCTGTTTCTGCAACGAGACATCACGCAGCCCGCCGAGGTGGACTGGTGGATCGCCGAGGCTTTGGCCGGAAGGCTGCTCACACTGGTGGCCTGGGAGGACGAAGAGGTCGTGGGCTATGCCACCTGTGAGCGGGGCAGCCTGCGATGGACTCGCCATGTGGCGGAGCTGCGCGTGGTGGTGGCGGAAGCGGCCCGTGGCATCGGCATCGGCCGGCTCCTGCTGGAACTGGTCTTTGAGATGGCACTGAACGAAGGGGTGACGAAACTCATCGCTCGGATGACGAAGGACCAGACCGGTGCGCAGCGCCTGTTCAGGCGGCTTGGCTTTGAGGAGGAGGCCATCTTGCGCGACCACGCGATGGGCGCCGATGGGCTGACGCACGATCTGCTGGTTCTCAGCTACCATACCCGGCGGCACGACCCCCAACGCTGCCGTTCCTGCGGGGCGCTTGTGCTCTCTGCCCTTGTCCTGGAGGGCTCCCCGTTCTGCTCGCACTGTTACGAGCTTCGATATCGGGAACTGGGCGGTGGGGCTTAGTTCTGCAACGCTGCCCGCGCCGCAATCCTGGCCCGGGCACCCGGACGCGCCGGGACAGTCGGCTGGGAGCGCCGCCGGTTACCGCAGTTCGGCCGCGGCGCCCCAGAGCACTCGTTTGAGTTCGTCCGCCGCCTCCAACAGCTCGCCGACCTCGCAGCCCCTGAAGACGCGCAGCGCCGGCCGACGGCGGATGCGGACCTCCAGGCAGCCGACTCTCATGCGCCGGTTTCCCACCACCCGGCCCAGGTCCCGCACGTCGATCGCCATCACCTGCTGGGCGCTCCACGTCCTGGCCCTCATGCCCCGAAACCCCGGACCGCGCCAGGTCAGTCTTCCCCGCTCTACTGAGATGATCGTGGAGAGCCGTGCGTGGTTGATCCACTCCAGCAGATACAGCGCGGCGGCGGGGCGTAGTCCAGTTGGATCACCTGGCTGACCATGGGGCAATGCCGGTGCTTATTCGGCCGGTCAACCGCCGCTCATCATACCATATGGCGGCGCCGCAGCGCTGCCGCTGGGCTGGATTGCGCAGCCGGCCGCTGCGGTTGCCATCGTGTTGATAGACCGATAGCGCGTATCATGATCGCCGGCGGCTGCGGGCGCTTCGCATGGTGCCGTGGGCGGACCGGCTCCCAGTAACGCCCCCTCGCGGTAACGCGGCCGCCGGTGTTACGATCCGGAACATGCCCCAGGTCACTATCGAGCAGGCGATGCAGTTGGCTTCGCGGCACTACGCCGGCGGCAATCTGCGGGCCGCCGGCGAAATTTGCCGCTCCATCCTCGATGTTCTGCCCGATCACGCGCCGGCAACTCTTCTGCTGGGGCTGATCGCCCATCAGAAAGGCGACCAGGCCGCCGCCGTCGAACTCCTGTACCGCTCGATCCGCCTGGATCCGGCCTGCTCCGAATACTACAGCAACTGCGGCGGGGTACTGAGAATGCTGGGACGCTTCGATGAAGCTCTGGCGTGCCTCCAGCAGGCCGTGGCTCTTGATCCAGACAACGCTTCGGCCCTGAACAACCTGGCCATCGAACTCTGTTCGCGGGGGCAGCACGACCAGGCCATCGACGCATGGCGGCGAGCCATCGCGCTCGAGCCGCGCGACTGTCGTTACCACCAGGGTCTGGGCTGCGCGTTGACCGAGGTGGGATTGCTCGATGAGGCCATCGCATCCCTCCAACACGCCATCGAACTGGACGCGGATTTCGTTCCCGCCTACAGCAGCCTCCTGCTGGCCTTCAACTACCATCCTCGATCCACGCCGGCCTTTCTTCTGGAGCAGCACCGGCGATTCGCGCGACGGTTCGCCGAGCCCCTGACCGCGGCCGCCGCCGCCTGCGGGAACAATCCCGATCCCGATCGCACCCTTCGCATCGGCTACGTTTCGGGCGACTTCCGCCGGCATTCGGTGATGTACTTTCTGGAGCCGATCCTCCGCCATCACGACCGCAGCGCCTTTGACGTCTTCTGCTACAGCACCTGCGCCTGGGCCGATCAGGTGACCGATCGCCTGCGTCAATGCGCCTCGCAGTTTCGCGACATCGCCGCCCTCGACGACGAAGCGGCGGCGGCCCTGGTGCGAAGCGACGCCATCGACATCCTGGTGGACCTGTCGGGCCACATGTCCGGCGGTCGGTTGCTGGTCTTTGCGCGCAAACCTGCACCCGTGCAGGTGTCATACCTGGGCTATCCCTCGACCACGGCGATGTCCGCGATCGACTATCGCATCACAGACGCCGCGGCCGACCCCCCGGGAATGACCGACGCGTATTTCAGCGAGCGCCTGCTGCGCCTGCCGCAAACGTTCCTCTGCTATGGGCCCCCCTCGGATGCCCCCGATGTGGCACCGCCGCCATTCGAAATCGACGACCGCGTTACGTTCGGTTCGTTCAACATGCTGGCCAAGCTCACGCCGCAGACCATTGCCGCGTGGGCGCGCATCCTCGCCGCCGTGTCCGGCTCGCGGCTTCTGCTCAAGTGCGGGCCTCTCGGCAGCGCGCCCACAGCCACCCGGATTATGGCCGCGTTCGCGGGCCACGGAATTGCCGCCGACCGCCTCATCCTTATGGGCCACATCGACAGCCACAGCGAGCACCTGGCCACCTACGGGCGAATCGACATCGCCCTGGACAGCTTCCCCTACAACGGCGCTACGACAACGTGCGAAGCGATGTGGATGGGCGTGCCCGTGGTTGCCCTGGCGGGCGAGACACACCATGCCCGCGTGGGTGTGAGCCTGCTCACGGCCGTGGGTCTGCCGGAGCTGATCGCCCGCGACGTCGACGACTACGTGCGTCTGGCCGTGGAACTGGCCCAGGATCGTGGTCGGCTGACGCGGCTGCGGCGGGAAATGCGGCCGCGCATGGCCCAGTCCGCGCTCACTGATGGCGGTCGCTTTACCCGCAGTCTGGAGGCAGTGTATCGGCGGATTTGGCGGAAATGGTGTGCCCGCCGAAACTGCGGCCCCGCTTGACCCCGCCTGGTCCGCTGGCATGATGATTCCCGCGGACTTACGCCGCCTTTACGACAGGTTATCCACATGGAGCTAAGTTCATGAGATCTATCGCCCGCTCCTTAACGCTCGCGCTGGGTGTGGTGATGTCGGCCACGGGCTGGCTGGCGGCCGATGTCAGGTTGCCGGCGGTCTTCAGCGATTTCATGGTGATCCAACGCGATATGCCCGTGCCCGTCTGGGGTTGGGCCGAGCCGGCCGAGCGCGTGACCGTGAGCCTTGCGGACCAGAGCGTGGCCACCTCCGCCGATGCGCAGGGCAGGTGGTCGGTCCGCCTGACCCCAATGTCCGCGGGCGGGCCGCTTGTGATGAGGGTCCGCGGGCGCAACACCCTGGAGATCAGGGACATACTCGTGGGCGAGGTGTGGCTCGCCTCGGGGCAGTCCAACATGGAAATGAGCGTGGCCAGCTCGCTGAATCCCAGACAGGAAACCAGCGTCGATTATCCGGCCATCCGCATGTTTACGGTGGAACGCGCCATCTCCGACACGCCCAGGACCGATTTAAAGGGACAATGGACGGCGGCCACCGCTGGCCGCGCTGGCCGGTTCTCCGCGGTCGGCTACTATTTCGCGCGACACATCCACGTGTCACTCGACGTGCCCGTGGGCATTATCCACAGCTCGTGGGGCGGCACGGCGGCCGAAGGCTGGACGCCGCCAGCGGCGTTCGATGCCAACCCCGCGCTCAAGCCGATCGTCGACCGCTACGCCGCCGCCCTGGCTGCATATCCGGCCGAGCTTGAGAAGTTCAAGTTCAAAATGGGCAGTTGGGAGCTGATGGTCAAAGAGGCAAAGGCCGAAGGCCGCGAGCCGCCACGTCAGCCCCAGCCGCCGCGGGCCCCATCGACTGATCCGAGCCATCCCTCAGCTCTCTACAACGCCATGATCGCGCCGCTCGTGCCCTATGCCATCCGCGGGGCGATCTGGTACCAGGGCGAAAGCAATGCCGGCCGGCCCGATGAATATGCAGCGTTGTTCGGGGCCATGATCGCCCATTGGCGCAAGGAGTGGGGGCAGGGCGATTTTCCGTTCTTGTTTGTGCAGCTTGCCAACTACATGGCCCGCCGCGATGAGCCGACGGATAGCGGGTGGGCCCGTCTGCGAGAGGCGCAGCTCCGCACACTGAGAACACCAAACACGGGCATGGCCGTTGCCATCGACATCGGCGACGCCCAGGACATCCATCCGAAGAACAAACAGGATGTGGGGCGGCGGCTGGCGCTGTGGGCGCTGGCCAGGGTCTATGGCCGGCAGGTAGTCTATTGCGGCCCGCTCTATGAGACGATGGCGGTCGAAGGGTCGAGCATACGACTGCGATTCAGCCATGTGGCCGGGGGCTTGCGGGCCGCCAACACCCCCGTGACGGTGGGCGGCCCGGATCAGGCCGGCGACAGCAGCCAGGCCGCCCTGCGCGGGCCGGAGGTTGTGGAAGCCGGCAAGCTGGAAGGTTTCGCCATAGCTGGCGAAGACGGGCGATTTGTATGGGCCGAGGCGCGGATCGAGGGTGAGACAATAGTCGTATCGAGCTCCCAGGTGAGCCGGCCGGTGGCGGTTCGCTACGCCTGGGCCGACAACCCGGCGTGCAACCTGTACAACTCGGCTGGTCTGCCGGCTTCGCCTTTCCGAACGGATGACTGGCCGGCCGGTGGCGGGCGATGAGCCGGGCTTCCGACGTGGGCTGGCTTACCGTGGGACGGGGAAGCGGGGCCTGCAACGCGCTGGTCAATTGTAGCGTAATTTTAATTCATACTTGACGCTAAGTTGACGGGCCGCGGAACTGGCCGGCCGCGATGAACGACGTGCTGCACTGGCTGATGCCGACATCCCCAGCCTACGCGGTGGGCAACGGTCCAGCGGTGGCGTACCTGGGCGGCGCATTTGGCGGGCAGACGTTGAACCCCGCGACGGCGGTGCTGGTTCCAAGCTGGGGTGATGGTCCCAATCGCCTTGGCTTAACGCAATTTTTTCGGGTTGACTTCTCCGATTTCTGGGGTATCTTTGTCGCAGTGGGGTTGAGTGAGAGCAGTTTGTAGGAACTTGACTTGGAGGACTGGTTTATGCGTAGTTACGTTCTTGCTTCCGCCGCCGCTGCCGCTCTGCTTGTGGGCTCGGCCAGCCAGGCGTCTCTTAGTGTTCAGACCGTCATCACTGCCGGTCTGCAACCGCCAGCACTTGGGCCATTTGTTTCGGATTTGGCTGACCCCGCGATGCCAAGCATTATGGCTAATGGGCTGTGGGGTGGTGTAACGGTCAGCATTACCACGAGCACTGGTGCTATCCGAGCTGTTGACTTCAACGGGCAACCGCACTTTGGCATCTGGGCGGATATGCATCAGCACTGGCTTCTGGGGAACCCGAACCCAGAGGGGACGTTGACGAACAACGCGGACTCCCATCTTTTGACGGCGAATGCGAACACGAAAGTGGCTCCAATCGTTGAGGATAACAGTGGCACTGGCAGCCCTCTCACGCACATGTCAGGGCTAGTGACCTACGGTATGGGCACGTACCTGAGGGGTGCATGGGGCAAGGATGCGGCCTTCCACCTCCCAACTTGGGACATCGCTTATGTTGTCATGAAGCTGGATGTGGACAAGCCGATCCGGGTTACGGGTGAGGTTGATATTGGCGGCACCAAGGTCCCCATCGACCAGACGGTCATGGTCCCCGCCATTCCCGAGCCCGGTTCGCTCAGCCTGCTGGCTCTGGGTGCTCTGGGCCTGATTCGCCGGCGCCGCGCCTAAGCGAATGGTCGTCATCAACTTGTGTCGTCTTCCTGAAGGCCGCTCCAGCGAGAGCGGCCTTCTGTTTTGCGGTCCCACCGCGTTTTGTGGCGAGTCTCAACTGGCAGCCGGTTGGACATGTGGTATAATTGGCCAGCCAGGGCAGGGAGACTGCCGCAGCGATTGACGGGGCGCGGCCGCGTCGCGCGGAAAGCTGACACCTGTATCTTGCTCTTTCTCAAGAGCAGGGGAATGGACTCGTAATGGCACACATCGTCGAGAAACATCGTTTGCTGATAGCCGTCGGCTCTGTTGCCCTGCTCGCAGGGGCCGCCTCCGCCGGCCTTACGGTGTCGTCCGAGCTGGACAGCTCCGACCCCACCTGGGACCGCTACCGCTTCTGGCTCAGCGGATTCACCGGGGCAGACGCCTCCTACGTCTACAGCCCTCCGCCCGGCACGACCCTTCCCCAGCATGCCCAGAATAACCAGGTTAACAGCATCGCCGGGACGTTTACCGTCTCCCCCGGAGGGATGATGAGCGTGCCGGGCGACATCATCTATGACGATGGCGGGCCGCAGGTCGTCACCTGGCAGGACCTTACCAACGCCGGTTACAACCCCCCGCCGGCCGCTCCGCCGCTGACAGTGCCCCGCTCGACGGGCCAGTACACCAACATTGTGCCGCTGGGCTTCTCGCGCAGTCCGGACACCCCTACGCCTGCGAGCATGACGGGGACGTGGTTTGGCATCCCCGGGCCTGTGAACTCCAACTTCAAGACGCCGTTGGCCACATACACGAACGGCCCGATCACGCTGCCCAATGGTCTGCAGTCGCGCGGCAGCGCACTGTTCGAAATCTACGTGTCCAAGGGGGCGGTTCTGCAGTTCGCGGGCAACTACAACAGCTACGCGGTGAACAACGGCACGGTGTCGTTTGGCGTGCTGAACACCTGGGATGCCGAAGGCGCCAACACCAACTGGAACACCGCCGCCAACTGGGGCGACAACAACGTACCGGCCTCGGGGGCCAATGTCAGCTTCATCCTGGCCGGAAACACAGCGACCATGAACGTGCCGGCGACTGTGGGCACGATTACATTCAATCGCGGGGCGGCGTTCAGCATCGGCGGCGGATCGAGCCTGACCATCAACGATGGCATCAGCGTGCTGGACGATCAGGCCTACGCGATCACGGCGCCGGTCGTCCTGGGTGGGGCGAATACCTGGCACGTGGCCGTCGGCAACACGCTGACGGTGTCCGGCGGCGTGAGTGGGGCATCGACCATCACCAAGACCGGCAGCGGCACGGCCGAGCTGGGCGGGAATAATCCGGCGTTCACGGGCAACCTTCAGGTGGCGGCCGGCACGCTGCGGATTTCGGGCACGAGTGGCAATGTCGGCAACGTCGGCGGCGCCGGTGCGCTGGTGCTGCTGTCGGGCGCTACGATGACGGCCAATCACTATCGCACGCAAGTGCTGGACCTTCAGGGCACGGCCGTCGCTTCGGTTCGTGCAAACGGCGGAGCGGCGGGCGTGAGCAAGGTCGAGACGCTCACGATGTCGGGCGGGGCGAAGCTGAATCTGGGCGACAATGATCTGGTGATAGGCACGGCTAATCTGGCGACTGTGCGTGCGTGGATTCAGTCCGGTTACAACGGCGGGTTGTGGAATGGGAACGGGATTGTGGGCACCCCGATGGGAACGGACAAAGCGTTGGGATACGCCAGCGGCTCGGATCCGGTTCTTCAGAATCTGGGCAACGTGTTCAATGGGCAGACGTTCGACGCCGACTCGGTGATCGTGAAATACACCTACGCGGCCGACGCCAATCTGGATGGCCAGGTGGACGTGGTGGACCTGGGGATTCTGGCCACGAACTGGCAGGGCACCGGCAAGAACTGGACGACGGCGGACTTCAACTATTCCCCTGACGGCAAGGTGGACGTGGTAGATCTTGGCATCCTGGCAACGAACTGGCAGAAGGGCGTGGGCAGCCCGCTGAGCCTCAGTTTTGCCGAAGCGCTGCGTCAGTTTCCGGAGTTTGGCGAGGTGGTCGTTGTGCCGGAGCCGGCGGCGGTCGGCTTACTGGGCCTGATGGCCGCGATGGGCCTGCGTCGTCGCCGTGGTCGCTAACCCAGAGGGACTTAAGGGCGATCTTGCCGCGACTGTCACGGGCGAGAGGGTCCCGATAACGAAGGCCGCCGACCCCTGGACATCATGTATCGTAAGATGTCACAGCCACGGGAAGCGAACTTGCAGGAAAGGCAGTATGGCTCCCACGCTGGTGCTGAGAGTCTGGCCGCTGTGCCTCGGCATGGCCGTGGGCGTGGTTGTTCTGCCGGCGCGGGCGGGCACGATCCGCCATGACCGCGACGACAGCCTTTATACGGGCCTCGCGGCGGAGGCGGCTTACTCGAATGTGGGCAGAGTCTTCGTCTACAAGCAGGGCGGGGGCGGGCAGGTGGGTTCGGGCGTGCTAATTTCCTCGAGATGGGTGCTGACCGCCGGACATCTGACTTACGATCCGTCGGGAACGACGACGAACATTGTCTTTCACTTCAGCGCGGAGAGCTATTCCTCGGCGGTGCCGAACGGCTGGATCACCCACAGTTTCTTCTTTGGCGATGTGCCCTCGGACGGCGACATCGGCCTGGTCAAGCTGGCCACGCCCTTTGACATAAGCCCCGGCAGCGGCATCACCGTGGCCAGCCGCTACGCCGGATCGGGCGAGGTGGGGCTTGTCGGCACGTCCGTGGGCTACGGGCTCACGGGGACCGGTCTGACCGGCGCCACCGCAGGAACCTACGGCACCAAGCGCGCAGGACAGAATGTGATCGATGTGCTGGGCAGCACATCGGGCATTCCGCTGCTGACCGAGAAGATGCTGATGATCGACTTTGATCATCCGAACGACCCGTCCAGGAGCCGCTGGGGATCGACCTCGCCGCTGGATCTGGAGTACACGCCGGCCCCCGGCGACAGCGGCGGCGGGCTGTTCATCGACGTGGGGGGCCAGACCCGTCTGGCAGGCATCACGTCCTTCGGATACCCAACCAGCTCAGCGCTGTACGGCGACGCGGCCGGCTATATGCGCGTCTCGCAGTTCAACCTGTGGATCGACGACCGCATCACGGTTCCCTGGAACAATCCTGGCGGCGGCTCGTTCAGCACCGCCAACAACTGGATCGGGCAGGCCGTGCCGACGGCCAACGACATTGTCGGCTTCAACATCGACGGTACTTACACGGTCACGTTCCCAAGCGACGTCACCAGCGAGCGCATCCTGGCGCGAAGGGGACATGCCACGCTCGACATGGGCGGGCATACGTACAGTGTCACATCGCCCACGCTGGAGGGATCGATCATCGTCGGCCGATATTCGGGCAATGATGCGACTCTGACGCTGCTTTCGGGGACGTTGGCCAGCCGAATGGCGGTGATCGCGGAACAGAGCGGATCGACGGGCCGAATAAACGTGGGCTCGGGCGCCACGTGGAACGCGAATGGCGCCCTGTATCTGGGTGGCAGCGCGCTGGGGCCCGGCGGCAGCGGCACAGTCACCGTCGCCAGCGGCGGGGCGCTGAACGTCACGGGCATGATCAAGGCATATTCGGGTGGCACGCTCACCTTCAGCGGAGGAACCGTCTCGGCGGCGAGCGTGGAGCTGGCCGGCGGAACACTGCGCGCCACTACGACGGCCTCGCTGGCGGCGCCGTTGCTGGTTTCCGGCAGCGCCGTTCAGGTCGACGCGGGCGTGCTGACGCACAGCGGAAGCCTAACTCTCGCGGCCGGCGCCACGCTGACCAAGAGCGGTGCGGGCACGTTCGCCGTCGCCGGTTCGCAGAGCCACGGGGCCGGTGCGGCGATCAGCGTAACCGGCGGCCTGCTGAGCATGCTGAGCGACGCGGGCGCGGGTGGGGCGAATCTGGCGCTGGCGGTGGGGGGCGGCGCGGCCGCATCCTTCGAGACAACGCAACACCTCAAGTCGCTGAGCATCGCCTCGGGAGCGATGGCGGCGATGCAGGGCGACGGCCGCGTGCTGCGACTGACGTCGCTGTCGATTGCCGGCGACGCTTCGCCACTCGGCCTGCTGGACCTGGGCGGCAACGCCATGATCATCGACTACGATCCGCTCGACGGCAGCCCACTGGCCACGGTCCGCAGCCAGATCGCGGCCGGCTACGGGAGCGGCGGCTGGAGCGGCACGAGCGGGATCACCACGAGCATGGGCACGGTGGGCACGCACGGGCTTGGCCTGGCCGAGGCGAGCGAGCTGTTCGGCAGCTTCCCCGCGACCTTCGCGGGCGAGAGCATCGACTCCAGCTCGGTTCTGGTGAAGTTCACCTATTACGGGGACACCACTCTGAGCGGCAGCGTGGGTCTGGATGACCTGAGCATCACCCTGGCCAACTACGGCCAGATTGGCGGCTGGACCAGCGGCGACTTCAACTACGACGGGGTGGTCGGTTTTGCCGATCTGGGGCTGCTGCTGAACAACTACAGCGGGGGCGGGTTGTCGCTGGACGCCGATGCGCTGCAACTGCTGGAGTCGTATGGATTCTCCGTGGCCCCGATCGTCCCCGAGCCGGCCGGATTGGGGCTGCTTGGTCTGGCGGGGGCGTTGGCGCTGCGGCGTCGCGTGCGGCGGGGATAGGCGATGCACAGCAGCCGGGCGCCACTCGACACGCGCCAGGGCGGTCCTACAATGTCCCGCCACGATTCGGCCCGCGGCGGACGGGCGGACGTCGAGCGGAGAGATGCGCCATGGCTGAACCAAGCGGCGTCGCCCCCACGCGCAGGCCTGCAACGCCCCGCGTTCGCTTCGACCGCAATGAGCTGGCCGGCAGCTTCGGCGACATCGGCACGGATCTGCCCCTGATTCTGGCCATGATTCCGGCGGCGGGACTCGACGGTGCCAGCGTCTTTGTCGTTTTCGGGCTGCTGCAGATTCTCACCGGCCTGATATACGGGCTGCCTATGCCTATGCAGCCGCTGAAGGCCATGGCGGTGCTGGTCATCACACAACGCATCGCCGGCGATGTGCTGTTGGGGGCGGGGATGGCCATCGCCGTCATCATGCTGGCGCTGAGCCTTTCGGGGGCCCTGAGCTGGCTGGCGCGCGTCATCCCCCGCAGCGCTGTACGCGGCATCCAACTGGGACTGGGGCTGAGCCTGGCCTCGCTGGCGCTTCGGGACTATATGCCCGCTCTGGGCGCCGGCGGCTATGCCCTGGCGGCCGCATGTTTTGTTGTGGTCATCGCGCTGTGGGACAACCGCTCCATCCCCGCCGCCCTGGTAGTGATCGCTCTTGGGCTGGTCTACGCGGGCGTCACGGCCGTCAACTGGCAACAGGTCCACCTGGCCGCCGGCATCGCGCTGCCGACTCCGCGCATCCCCAGCCTCGATGCGGTGTGGACGGGGCTGATCGTGCTGGCGCTGCCGCAACTGCCGCTGTCGCTGTCCAATTCCGTGATCGCCACCGAGCGCACGCTGCACGACCTGTTCCCGCATCGCGCCATCGGAGTCCGGCGGATTGGCATCACGTACGGCGCGGCCAACATCATCGCCTCGCTGCTGGGCGGCGTGCCGGTGTGCCATGGCTGCGGCGGACTGGCCGGCCACTACGCGTTTGGAGCGCGCACCGGCGGGTCCGTGGTGATCTACGGCGCGATGTACGTTGGACTGGGCCTGCTGCTGGGCGAGAGCGTTGGGGCATTCGTCGCTGCATATCCGCGGCCGGTGCTGGGAGTGATCTTATTGTTCGAGGCGGTGGCGCTGATGATGCTGGTGCGCGACATGGCTGCCGAGCGCCGCGAGTTCACGATTGTGATTCTAATCGGACTGATCGCCTTTGGGGTGAAGCAGGGGTTTGTGGTGGGACTGCTGGCCGGCACGGCGCTGTGGTATTTCTGGGCGTGGCGGCGGCGTGCGGCGACGACGGGTGCGGCGGTTGGCTTGCCGGGGGCGCAGCGCTCGGGGCGCGTGGAAGGCTCATCCCTGGACTGAGATGCTGGCCTCCATTCTCTGGCTGGGCTCGGGCAGGTCGAGGCGGCTGGCGACGGCCGCGGCCTTGTCGCGCGACAGCCGCTGCAGGAGCATGGCCCAGGTCTCCCGCTGATAGCGCAGGATCTGGATGGCTTCGTCGATGGCCTGGACGCGATGTTCGACGTTGGCCTCGATGAGTTTGCGGTAGACGTAGTTGTAGAGGGCGGCCAGCTTGCCGCAGAGGTCGGGGGCGACCTCGTGCCGCAGGGAGCAGGAGAGTTCGACGAGGATCTTCTGGACGCGCGAGATGTGGGTGTAGCTCTGCTCCCAGTTCCTGGCGAGCAGCGCCGAGCGGGCCTGTTCGCAAAAGCGCAGGGCGCCGTCGTAGAGCATCATCTGAAGCTGCTCGGGGGTGGCGGTGAGCACCTTGGTGCGCAGGTACTGGTCAGCGGGCTGGCCGTTCATGTTGCTCGCATGGCGCAGCGGCGAAACTGCTGGGGGTAATTATCGGCCGGAAAGGGCAGGGAGGTTAATAGCGGATGCGTGCGGCCGGCGGGGCGTGTCCCGTCGAAGCGCTCAGGCAGGATGCTGGTCAGCATCCTCGCGCGGCGGCGGCAGAAGGGGCTGGGGGACGGCACGCGGCGCGCGATCGCGGCCGGTCGGCTCGTAGGTTTCGGGGTCGCCGTGATGTTTAAGGGCGTCTTTAACGATGCCCAGGCCGGGAGAGAGCACCTGGACAGCGATGGCGATGAGACACAAGACCCCCGCCGGACCCGTCAGGACTCTTCCCAACAGGCGGCCCGCCTCACGCGCAAACTTTTCGCCAAAGCTTTGCATAGAGGTAACCTGGGCGTCATGTAACCATAGCACAAGGACGGCCGATGGGCAACCGGACCGAGGGCCGGGCGGCCGCAAGGGGGCGCGTGACACTTTCTGCGGCAGTCCGGGATCGCGTCGGCGCGCAATGTGGCACGGGCGGCTCGCGCGCAATGTCTGGGCTACCAGACCCGGTGTCGCGCGGTGCGCGACCTACGGGGTGCACTTGATTGTCGCACGGGCGGCTCGCCGGCGGCTCGCCCGTGCCGCCGCCTTTGGCCAGTGTCCGTGCCCACCGGCCGCACAGGGCGGCGGCAGGGGGCGAGGACGCCCATGTTTGCGTGATGCGCCGGCGCGATTTCGGACCGGTGGCCGCGGAGAGTGTCACGCCCCTGCGGGGCGGTGTGCGGACGCACCGCCCTCCACGCGGAGCGCCTGTGACGGTGCGGCCGCACGGCCGGGAGACGCGATGGCGCCTGTCACATGGGTTGGACAAGCCGCCCAGCTCTGGCAGATCTGCCTATTGCGTCGCCTTGACGATCAGTTCATTGATGCGTCTGGCGAACGCCGCTGGGTCCTGGATGCGCGAGCCTTCGGCGATGACTGCCTGGTCGTAGAGCAGCCGTGCGTACGTCTCCAGCCGCGGATCGTTGGGGTCCCTGGTATGGAGTTGCTCCAGAGCCTGCACGGCGGCGTGGTCGGGGTTCAGCTCCAGGATGCGCCTGGCGGCGGGGACGTCCCCCGCCCGCCCCAGCCGCTGCATCAGGCGCTCCAGATGGGCGCTGGGAGCGCCTTCGTCGGCCACCAGGACGGCGGCGCTGTCCTTGAGGCGCGTCGACAGCCGCACGTCCTTGACCTCGTTCAACTTGCCCTTGAGCGTTTCGAGCAGGCCTTTGAGACGCTGCTCGGCGGCCTTGAGGCGTTGCGCGGCGTCCTGGTCGGCTTCGATGTGGCCGCGATCCACCGCCCGCAGCGTCTTGCCCTTGTATTCGTGCAGCGATCCGGCCACGTACTCGTCGATGGGTTCGGTCAGGAGCAGCACTTCCTGGCCTTTCGCCTTGAAGGCCTCGACATAGGGCGAGTCTTCGAGCATGGAACGGGTCTCGCCCGCCAGGTAGTAGATTTCCTTCTGGTCGGACGGCATCGCCTCGACGTACTTCGACAGTGTGGTGTACTTGCCCGGCTCAGTCTTGGTCGATTCGAACAGCAGCAGATCGGCGATGCGCTGGCGGTTGGGCCAGTCGGTGCCGATGCCCTCCTTGAGGACCATCCCGAACTCGCGATAGAACTTGAGGTAGTTGTCGTACTCGCCGTCGCGCATTTCCTCAAGGGTCTTCAGCACGCGGTTGACCAGGTTGCCGCGAATCTTCGCCAGCAGCGGATTGTGCTGGAGCATCTCGCGCGACACGTTCAGCGGCAGGTCGGAGGAGTCGACCACGCCCTTGACGAAGCGCAGGTACGGCGGCAGCAGCTCCTCGCATTCGTGCATGATCAGCACGCGCTTGACGTAGAGCTGGAGTCCCGACCTGGGCGGCGTGTAGAGAAAGTCGAACGGCCTTTGCTGCGGGATGAAGAGGATGGCCCGGAACTCCATCGCGCCCTCGGCGGCGATGTGGATGGTCTTCAGCGGGTCGTCGAAGCCGTGGGTGATCTGTCTGTAGAACGTCTTGTATTCCTCCTCCCTGATTTCGCCTTTGGGGCGCAGCCAGATCGCCTGGCGGCTGTTGAGCGTCTCCTCCTCGGTGGTCCTGGCGCCATCCTTCTCGCGCTCCACGTCCATGACGATGGGGTGCTCGATGAAGTCGGAGTACTGCTTGACGATCTGCCGGATGCGCCAGGGGTCGAGGAACTCTTTTGCATCCTCGCGCAGGTGCAGGATGACATCGGTTCCGCGGGTGGGTTTTTCCACCGGTTCGATGGTGAACTCCCCTTTGCCGTCGGACTCCCACTTCACGCCATCGGCCGGATTGCCGGCCGGGCGCGAGAGCACGGTGACCTTGTCGGCGACCATGAACGAGGCGTAGAAGCCCACGCCGAACTGTCCGATGAGTTCGGGGCGGTTTTTCGCGTCGGCCTTCTGGAGCTGTTCGAGGAAGGCGCGCGTGCCCGAGCGGGCGATGGTGCCCAGGTCATCGACAATCGATTCGCGCGACATGCCGATGCCGTTGTCGCTGACGGTGAGCGTGCCGGCCGACTTGTCGGGAATGATCCTGATCTTCCAGTTGGAGTTGCCTTCGAGGACGGCCGGGTTGGTCAGCCCCTCGAATCGCACGCGGTCGATGGCGTCGGCCGCGTTGCTGATGAGTTCGCGGAGGAAGATTTCCTTCCGCGTATACAGGGAGTGGATAATCAGATCCAGGAGCTGCTTGAGCTCGGTCTTGAAGGGCAGCCGATGGGGAACGGAAGCGGTCTGTGACATGCCCGTAAATTGGACCAGTCCGCTTCGGCGGTCAAGAGCGCAAGACGGGCGGCCCGTGGCCTCGACGTGTAGCACCAGCTCGTCGATGTACGTGATCCCCCATACCTGCTGCTTGAGCACCTGGCCGCTGCCGTTGCGCGTCTCGACAGCGCTGGGGCCATCGTAGTAGTAGTGATACGCACAGTCCCAGTCGGCCGAGTTGCTCACGGTCTTCATTTGCGCCGGCCCAGGCCGTCGTGCAGCATGGTGGGCCAGGACGCCCATGCTACATCGCGCGCCGGCGCCATCCCAGACGCCGCCCGCATAGACTGTCACGCCCTCGTCTGCGGGGCCTGCGGGGGCGCGTGACCGTTTCTGCGGCCGGCGGAGATCGCGCTGGCGCACGACGTAGCACGGCCGTTCTCGCCCGTGCTGGCCATCGGGGCACAGTCTCCACACTTGAAAATGCCAAACTCCAGGGCACGGGCAAGATGCCCGTGCTACGGAAAGCCCGCCGGCTGGTCGTAGCACGGGCGTCCTCGCCCGTGCCCAACGAGGCTCCGCCACGGCCATCCTGACTCCAACCAACGCAGAAACTGTCACGCGCCCGGCCTGCGGGGCCTGCCCCTTGACAAACCCCGCGGGCCAGCGCTACTTGCCTTTATTGCGACATTCCCATTGCTTGCCCCCGGAGCTGCTCATGAGCGAACTTCATCCCATCCTTCCGCTGGTCGCGGCCATCGCCCTGGCGGCCACCGCATGGAGCGCCCAGCCCGATTCGCCGGCCGCGAAAAACCTGGCGATCGAGAAGACCAGCGCCGGCGACCTGGCCATCCAGCCCATCAACCACTCGGCCCTGCGCTTCCAGTTCAAGGGCCGCCAGTACTATGTCGACCCCGCCGGCCAGGCCGACTGGGCGCAGATGCCCAAGGCCGACTTCATCCTGATTACCCACGAGCACGGCGACCACCTTGCCCCGGCCGTCATCCGCACGCTGAGCACGCCGCACACGCAGGTGTTCGCCAGCGCCGCCGCGGTGAAGGCCGCGGGTTTCGGGACGGCCATCGAGATCGGCCAGACGCGCCAGGTGGGCGATGTGATGGTGCAGGCCGTGCCGGCATACAACCTGACGCCCGATCGCCTGCGCTATCATCCGAAGGAGCGGAAGGACAACGGCTACGTGCTCACCTTCGCCGACGAGCGCATCTACGTGGCCGGCGACACCGAGCCTACAGACGAGATGAAGGCTTTGAAGAACATCGACATCGCGTTCCTTCCGATCAACCTGCCGTACACCATGACCCCCCAGGAGGCCGCCGCCGCGGCGCGCATCTTCCGGCCGAAGGTACTGTACCCCTACCACCAGGGCAAGTCCGACCCCAACGAGGTGAAAGCGGCCTTGGCCGACCTCCCGGACATTGAGGTCAGAGTGCTGGCGCTGCCATAGCGCGGCAAGTCCGTCGGAACAATGGCAAATGCGACACGCCTTGCGTTCAGGGCGCAGCGCCGGCTTCGATCCGAACCAGGGCCCGGATTGGCATGGTCGGTTTCCACGAACGGTCGGCATGTCGCCGGCCAGAGGCGATTGCTACGGCTGGTGAACGCTGCCGGAGTGCCTCAGATAGATGTTCTCCAGCAGCTCGCGCTGGTTGATCCCGCCATGGGCGATGATGGTAAACATGTCGTCCTGGTTGATCACGCTGATGCAGGGGCGGCCCTCGACGGGCGTGTCGCGCACGCCCTTGAAACCCGGGTCGCCGCCCAGACTGGAGACCGACAGGGAGAAGACCGACAGGCGCTGCTCCCCCTTGGCATAGAGCAGGTGGGCGACGGGCTTGCCGTCCACCGTGCACACCCCGCAGTGGCGGAGAATCCATCCATCCCCCGTCAGCTCCGGACCCAGGATGGTATGCTTGAAAGCCACGGCCAGCGCCTTGGCGGCCTTCGGCACGTCGTCCTTGCTGGTGCCGGGCAGGAACTTGTCCATGTTATTGGCGCAGCAGGCATCGTGGGTGGCCAGCAGAGCGGTGAGTATCGGCGGCGCGCGGTCGGAGAACAGCGGGGGCAGCTCGGTGGGCGGCGGGGGCTCGCGGAGCTGCCACCAGGCGATCAGGCCGGCGATGCCCAGCAACACCAGGGCCACCACCACTTTGAAAACGGGGCTGCTGAAAAGGGAGGTGCCTTCTTGGGGCTGATGGAAACGCGATGATGGATGATAGCTCATGTCTGTTGTGGGCTGTGACGCCGAAGCCGATGGTGCAGGCCGCCTCCTCGCTCGAGACGCATCGGGAGCCCGCTCCCGCGGAACAGTGCGCCTCGCGGCCGCCTTCGGCTCCGGATCGTCGGACCTTTGATTCCGATAAGCCACCGGACCATGCTGAGAATAGCCTGCCGCGCGTCAATGTCCAGCGGAGGGGCGTGGCCTTGCAGAGCGCATAGCGTTCCGCGGTGCGGAACCTACGGGTGGTCGCCGGCCCAGCGTCCTGAAGATACCCATCGATCACACCCTCTTCGTCTCCAGCCTCATAGGCGATGGTGAAATGCGACGGATCGGCCGGGGCGGTTCGACGGGCAGCGGGCGGCGGGCGCGGGGGGCGACTGGAAAACGGCGCACGCTTTTGCTACATGAGCGATCCGGTCCCATACGCAGGAGATCCTGATGAACGCTTTCACCATCGCCATCGTTGCCGTGTTGACCATGGCCACCGTCGCCGCGGCCGCGCAGGCGCCGGCCCGCCGGGCCACGAAGGTCCGCAACGGCAACTGGAACGACACGCCCTACGGCATGAACGCCTTTCACCCCAACGGGCCGGCGCCGCACGGGCATCTGATCCATTTCACCGACGCCAACATGGCGCGGCTGAAGGAGGGCGACATCCGCTGGGTTCGGCTGATGCTCGACTGGCGATACCTGGAACCGCGGCCGGGCCAGTTCTACTGGGACAGCCTCGACCGCGTGGTGAAGATGTGCAACGACAACGGCATCGCCATCAGCGCCTGCCTCTACGAGCCGCCGGGATGGGCGACGGTGCCCGGGAGCAGTTGGGTCGTGACCCCCGAGTCGCTGGAGGCCTTCAGCTTCGCGATCGCCTCGCGCTACAGGGACCGCATCGCCGCCTACGAGCTGGACAACGAGAAAGCCACCGGCACCTGGCCGCAGGTCCACGAGCGGAGGACCAGCATCTACGTGCCGATGCTCAAGGCATGCTACACGGGCATCAAGCGCGGCGACCCCAACGCCATCGTGGTCATGACGGGCATCTGGCAGTTCCCCATGTACTACCTGGAGGACATGTACCGCGACGGGGCAAAGGATTACTTCGACGCGGTCAACATTCACTACTATCTGGGAGGCGACCGCGACCCGACCTTCAAGGACCCCTTCCGCGGCGACCTCGATCTGGTCCTCAAGCAGTTCGACTACGTGACGAAAAAGTACGGCGACGGCGACAAGCCCATCTGGTTCACCGAATACGGCTGGCCGGCCACTGCCGAGTCGCAGTCCAACCCGGTCGGCGAGGAGAAGATGGCGCAGTACATGAAGTACTTTCTGGAGCGCTGCCGCGACTCGGGGCTGGTGGAGAAGTGCATCTGGTATGTCTACTACCTCTCCGACGGCATGGCTCTGTGGCACGAGCGCGAGAACCGCAAGCGCCCGGCGTGGCACGAGCACGTGGCCTTCCAGAAGGCCTTCCCCACCTGGAAGGACCTGCCGGTCAGGCCCATGCCCCCCCCGCCGCCGCCTGCCACCGTCGCCGCCACGATCCCCAATGCCGACTTCGAGGCCGACGGCGGCTGGACGCCGCAGCCCCAGAACGTCAACTACTCGTTCGGCACGGCCGGCCCCCAGAGTGGCAGTCGTTTCGTCAACATCGTCTGGCAGGCGCCTACGGCGAACCTCGTCAGCGAAATCTTCGCGATCGAAAGCGGGCGGGCCTATGAGCTGACGGGATGGGTGCGCATGACCGGCGGGGCGGCCAATCCTTACACCGCGCACGCCATGGTGGAGATCGAGCTGCTCGGGGCCGACAAGCAGCCGCTGGGCATCCGCGGTCCGCTGACCGGCCGGCGCGGCGAGCTGTCGACCAACTACTACGTGAATGAGACCGAGAACAAGTGGTATCAAATCCACTACAACGTGTTCGTCCCCGATAACGCACGGGCGGCGCGCATTATCCTGCGGCTTGGCCACCGTGACACGAAAGTCGGCCAGGCGGACTTCGACAACATCCGTCTGGAGCCGCTGGACCTGACCAAGTTCGACTGACCGGCCACGGCCGGCGGCGCGGCGGCGCCGGGCGAAGCATGCAGGCGGCGCACATGAACCGTCGTGACTTTCTCAAGCTCAGTGGCGCAGGCGCGGCGGCGCTGGTGCTGCCGGCGACCGGGGCGGAAGCCTCGGGCGGCCAGGTCACCGCGGGGGCCGTTGCCGCCTCCGCCGCGCAAGGTGATACCTCCATGCGACGGGAAATCGAGTTGCGGGACGGATGGCGCTTCCAGCCGGATCCGTGGGGCGAAGGCGAAGGCCGCCGCTATTTCGCGGCCGATTTCAACACGTCGGCGTGGCGGCCGATCAGCGTGCCGCGGGCGTTCGACACGTGCGCGCCGGGACTGGAGTTCTACGAGGGCAAGGGTTGGTATCGCACGAGCTTTCGTGCCGCGGATGCGTGGGCCTTGCGGCGCGTGGTGCTGCGCTTCGAGGGTGTGAACTATCGATGCCGCGTGTGGCTCAACGGCGAGCTGCTGGGAGAGAATCTCGACGGTTTCCTGCCGTTCGAGTTCGCCATTCACCGGCGACTGCGGATCGGACAGGACAATGTGCTCACGGTGCTGGCCGACAACGCGCGCCGGCCGGGCGAAGTGCCGGGGATTCAGCGGGGATGGCGCAACAGCGGCGGGATTCTGCGCGAGGTGCGGCTGCGGACGACGGGCAACCCCTGGATCGACGACATACACGTGATCGCCGAGCCGCAGGGGCGGGGCGGGACGGTCAAGGCGCAGATGCGGCTGGCGATTGAGGGCCCGCAGGGCCCGGATCTTCTGGTGGCCGGAGAGGTGCTTGATGCGACAGGACAAGTTGTGGCGCGGTTGGCCGGCTTGAAGCTCCGCATGTCCGGCTCCGCGAACGTCGATTTCGCGGCCGATGTGGCCGATGTCACGCCCTGGTCGCCGGCGACGCCGGCGCTGTACACCCTGCGCGTGAGTCTGATGGCCGGCGCGGATGTGATCGACCGCACCGAGACGCGATTTGGTTTTCGGCGGATCGAGAAGAAGGGCACGCAGCTCCTTCTCAACGGCCGGCCGGTCTTCCTGACGGGCTTCAACCGTCATGAGGACTCGGTCCGGGCGGGAATGTGCAGCGACCTGGAGACCGCGAAGCAGGACCTTCTGGCCATGAAGCAGGCCGGCTGCAACTTCGTGCGCCTGTGCCACTATCCACATCATCCGGGAGAGCTGGACCTGTGCGACGAGCTGGGGCTGCTGGTGATGGATGAAATCCCGCTGTGGCAGTGGGACCAGAACAAGGAGGACGCCGAGGCCAACGCCGCCAAGCTGGCGGCCGCCCGGAGGCAACTTGAGCGGATGATCGCCCGCGACCGCAATCATCCGTCGATCATTTTCTGGTCGGTGAGCAACGAATGCTACGAGATGCAGCCGCTGATCCGCGCCGGCAACGAGCAGCTCATCCGCCGCGCCCGCGAGCTGGACCCCACGCGCCTGGTCACGCACGTGGCCGGGTACTTCTGGGCCGAACGGGCGTTCGAGGAGGATGACGTCATCTGTTTCAACGGCTATCCGAACATCGCGATGTGGGGTGTAAAGCCCGGGGCGGCGCGCGACCCCAACCGGCCGGGAGACTACTTCCGGGCGATGATCGACGAACTGCACGAGAAATACCCGGACAAGCCGATCATGGTGACGGAGTTCGGACATCCGTGCCTGGAGGGCGTGATGGGGGCGCAGTTCGGCGAGGACCGCCAGGCGCAGGTGTTCGAGGATGCCTTCGCCGGAATCGACGGTCCCTGGTGCTGTGGCGCGTGCATCTGGTGCTATGCCGACCACGCCTGGCCGCCGGATACGTCATTCCACGGCATCGTGACCAGCCCGTTCGGGGCAGTGACCAGAGACCGAAAGCCCAAGCGGGGGATGGACGTGGCGCGCAGGATGTTTTCCGAAAGGCAGCGGCGCTGGGGCGAAGGCCGAGCGCCCGCGGGCGGTAGGTGAGAGCAACGGTGACGAGGTGCAGGAGGCGAAAGAACGGCCGGGCGTACGCGAATGGCGACGCCCGGCCGTAGTCCGCACGATCGATTGTGATTGCCCCGAGGCGGCCTATTCGCCGGATGGGGGCTCGGCGATGATTCCGGACAGCAGGTCGAAGATCGGCTGAACCGAGGGGAACGCTTCCGCCTCGGCCGCCGGCTGAGGTTCCAGCAGCACATCAGGGGGCGGCTGTGGCGCCGACAGGGCCTCGGTCGCGGGTTGCGTACTGGGCGGAGCATGGTGCGCGGCCGGCATCTGCTCGCGGGCTTTGGCCAGAAGATCGCTCACGTATGTCATCAGGCCCGGTCGGGGCGCCGGTGGGGTCTGATCCGCGGCATCGGGCCGGTGGATAGCGGCCTTGAGCTGTCCCTCGGCGCGAGCCTGGGCGATGCGCGCCGACTGGGCCTCGTCGCGGATGCGCGCGGCCTCGGCCTGGGCGACCTGCGCGGTGTTGCGCCACTCGGCGACCTTCTCGTTGAGAAAAGCGAGCTGGGTGCTGCTGCGGGTGAGCGTGGCCGCCGCCCAGCCGACGGCGATGACGATGACGGCGGCCATGGCCGCGACGGCCGTCCACGCCCGTCTGGCGCTGTGGCGCACGTGCTGGGTATCATCCTGGCTGGAGGTGACGATGCCGCGGATGGACTCGACGTCGCTGCGCACGGCCTGCACCTCGCTGCGGACGGACTCGATCTCCTGCCAGGCACGCTGGGCGTGGACGCGGGCCCGCTCGGCCTCCTGTCGCATCAGGGCCCCGGCCCGCTCGGCCGTCGCTACCAGTGCCGCCGTTGCCTCTTCCACGGTTGAAAGCTCTCGCTGCATGGGTACTCCTTTCCACAAACGCCGCTCACGATCGGTTGACGCTTCTCTCTTGTCGGGCGGATGGGCGCGCCTTCTCCAGCCGCCGGGCGGCAGAATCGAGGATTCACGTTCCGGGCCGAACTCTGCCGATGCTCATTTCGTGTGCGCGCAAAATGGGACGGGCGGGCAAGCGGCCTGGTGCCGTTGCACCGACACACCTGGGCGCCTGACCCGCGGCACAACGGCCGGGCCAACGTCGCCTTCTGCGACGGCCGGGTGGAGGCGATGAGCCTTCAGGACCTTGGCTACGTGGTGCTTCCGGACGGCAGCGTGGCCGCTACGGCGATCGGAGCGCACAACTGCTGGTTTTCGGGGGACGGGGAGGACCGCGATCCGCCGCCGATCCGGTAGCATTGTCTCATCGGCCGGCCCGCATGACCGGCTGCCCGGGGCGGTCAATGACCGCCCGCAAAGGCCCGAAGGCCATGCGGGTTACGTTCGGTTAAGCGATACCTGGGAGTCAACCGAAACCGCCCCGGTCGCCGCGGCTGTTTCTTATTGCGCCACCGACACCCACGCCGGCGGGCCCGCGGCGCGGATGATGGCCAGGAGCTTCTGCATGTGGTATGTGTCGCCCACGCGAGTCCAGGGCACATCCATGTAGCGGCTCAACTGCTCAGCGTTGTCGCCCAGGACGTAAGCGCGAATCACAAAAAGCGTCGCCGCCACGTCGGGCGTCAGATACGAGTTTTCCTGGCCGAAGTCGTGCTGACCGCCCGCCCAGGCGCGCTTCATGAAATTGGGGGCGTTCTCGGGACCCGGCGTGTAGTAGTACTGCCCGAAGAACGTGGGCATGGAGGCGCGGGTCATGAACCACGTGCGCGCCCAGGCGTCCATCACCGCTCCGGCGTGCGCGCGAACCTGCGGTTGCGACTGCTCCCGCAGCATCCGCATCACCTCCGGCGCGAACGCCGTCACCACCAGCCGGCCACGGCGCTGCTCGGTGAACGGCGGATAGCTCCAGTCGTGGCCCTTGTCCACGTTCTTCTCATACGCGAGGTCGAAAGCCGTCTCGTAGTCGGCCCCGGCCTTGAGCCCGGCCGCGGCCCGGGCCTCCAGCTCGGCCGACTCCTCGGACCGCTCCAGCATTCGCGCCAGACGCGCCAGGCCGATGGCGGCCGTCGTCTGGGCATAGTCCTCGGGCATCGCCTTGACCCGGCGGATGAACTGGTCGCGCAACGGCCCATAGCCGGCACGGACGGCCTCCATGTCGCCGGTCGCATCGGCGTACTTCCAGAGGAAGTAGGCGTTGACGATGGGCACTTCGCTGGACCGTGGCCGGGGCAGCTCCGGCGGCTGGGGCGCGCGGTGAGGCCAGACGCCCTGGCCGACCTGAATCTGAAACGACGCGTTCCAGGGCTGGTGTCTGGCGATCAGGTCCTTTGCGTACTGCTTCACCCGGACCTGCATGGGCCCAGGCAGATACGGCAGGGCTTCACAGAGCGCAAAGACCGTCTCACCGGTGTTGGCGAAGCAGATGAAGCTGCCACTGAAGCCGACGGTGAATGGGGCCGGGCCGACGATGCCCGCGTCCAGCATCTTCTGCACTTCGCCGATCAGCTCAGCACGCGCCGCCTGCGCGGCGGGCGATGTGACGGCGGCCGGGTTGTCCTGGAGCTTCTGCCAGACGTAGTCGCGCGGCTCGGCGGCAGGCAGCGGCGTGGGGCGGAGGATCGTCAGCAATAGCCCGATGGCGAGGAGGAGTACGGCAAGAGGGGCACGGCCCTGCCACACGGGCCATTCGGACATTCGGCATTCGTCATTGATTCGGGCTTCTGGTTTCGTCATTCGGATTTCCTCCACCGCCCTGACCTCTGTCGTGGCCTGTCACTGCTGCCTCGGCTTCATGGCCCGTATGTAGCGGGCGCTATTCCAGACGATCCTGCCGGCCGCGGTGACGATCGTGGCTTCGCCGTGGCCGCCGCCGTTGCCGGCGGCGCTGCCCACGTTGGCGGCCCAGAGGTGGTCGCGGTCGTGACCGCCGAGCTTGCGGTCGGCGGTGACGTTGTAGGAGTCGTGGCCGTCGATGCCGATGGCGCCGTTGTTGGGCCAGGTGCTCAGGAACAACAGGTCCTTGTTTGCCGAGAGGAGGATCATCTCATCGCCGATGAGGTGAAACGTTTCCCAGCCCTGCTTGGGCTGGTCGATCTGACGGATGTAGCCGGTGGCGGGGTCCCAGGTGCCGATGTCGGTGTAGCCTCGGACCATGTAGCCGCCGTCGGTGATCGAGTAGGCCGAGCGGAAGATCATCCACCCGCGCTGATTGGCATCATCGAGGACGGGCGGCGCGGGCGTGTAGCCGCCGCCGCCGGTGTAGGGCACGGGCGGGATGTACTTCTCCTTGCCGGTGTTCAGGTCGAGCACGAAACAGGTCTGATCCCACGGGTTTTCGCCGATCACCTGGCGCAGGTAATCCTGCTCCTGGCGGATCAGCTCACGATGGTCGGCCGCCCAGGTCCTGCTGCGCTCGCGGTCTTCGCGCAGCTTGTTGTGCTCGTTGCGGCTGATGCCAGCGCGCCGTGCCAGAAGCGAGTCATAGCGTCCCAGGATGGCATGGAACGACTGAATCGGCTGCGTGCGATACACGACCACGCCGGTCTTCTCACCCAGGACGGGCCAGAAGTACATCATGCTCTGACCGCGCAGCGGCGTGCGCCATTTGAGCTGGCCGGTGGCGATGTCGATGGCGAAAGCGGTGAGCGATTCATCGGCGAAACTGACGACCCCCCCGCCGGCGGCCGGCGAGCAGAGGATGGGGGCCAAGGGCGGCTGACCGGCGGCCGGATACTGCCACAGCAGCCGCCCGGTTGCCGCGTTCAGGGCGTACAGCCGCCCGTCCTTGGAGGCGGTGAACACCGCATCGCCCAGTGCGGCCGGCGCGGTGACGATGCCGCGGCCGGTCTGGTGCTTCCAGCGGATCTGTCCATTGGCCGCGTCGATGGCATACAGGGCGCCGTCCTGGCAGCCGACGAATACCAGTCCCTGATGAACGGCGGCGGTGTGATAGATCAGGCCGCCGGTCTGGCAGGTCCAGAGGGTCTTTCCCGTCTCCATGCTGATGGCGTGGACGACGCCGTCATAGTCGCCGACATAGGCGATGCCGGCGGCGACGACCGGCTGGACCAGGGGGCTGATCTCGGCCGGCTTCTCCCAGTCCCAGGCGGACTCGAAGACGGGCGGACCGCCCTTGCGGGTGCGGTCGAAGGGCACCGTGGCATCTGTATATCCGGTCCGGCCGGCGTCGTGCTGAAGCTGTGGCCAGTCGTCGGCGCCGGCGGGCGCCGCCAGCGGCAACATCAGGGCCAGGACGATGATTGGAGATGGGGTCTTCACAAGGAACTGTACCGGCACGTCGCGGGAGCGTTATCCGGTGGGCGTGTAACGCGATGAGTGAAGCCCCCCGTGGGCATCCCGGAGCCCGTCGGGTGCTTTACACCCCTTGTCCCGCGGCTTATAGTCCGTTAGTGCTCTTGGAAGGGAGGCGGCGGCCGTCGCGGTGATGGCCGGTGCCGGCCGCGCGGATGCGGCGGCGGGGGCGAACGTGAACCAGTTTTGGGATATGGTGTCGGCTCGCGGAGCTGCAAATGGCTGAAGCCTCGACTGTTTCCACCGCAAACCCCGAATCGTACCTGCCCCAGTCCACGGTGCTGATCGTGGACGACAACCAGCAGAACGTGGAATTGCTCCAGGCGTTTCTGGAGTCGCTGCCGGTGAAGATCGTGACGGCCGCCGACGGCGTGGAAGCGCTGGAGATGGTCGCGAAGCACAACCCCGACCTGGTGCTGCTGGACATCATGATGCCGCGGATGAGCGGCTTTCAGGTCTGCCGGCAGCTCAAGAGCGATCCGGCGACGCGCGACATCCAGATCCTCATGGTCACGGCGCTCAACGAGCTGGGGGACATCGAGCAGGCCTCCGAGTGCGGCACCGACGACTTCGTGAGCAAGCCCGTCAACAAGTTTGAGCTGATCACGCGAGTCAAGAGCCTGCTGAAGGTGCGCCATCTCAAGAACGAGCTGGAACGCGCCCTGACCTACCTCAACGAGATCGAACAAGATGAAGAGAACCCCTGAGCGGATGCAACAGGCGCGGCCGATGGGCGCGATTGCGGCGGCGCTGGTGTTTTGTCTGATGTGGTGGGTGGGAGGCTGCCGGCCTGACCGCGTGCCACATGTGCCACATGCCGCGTTGCCGGCGACCGACGCAGCGGCGGACTACAGCGCCGAAGTGAGCCGACTGGTGAGCGAGGAGGGCGAGGTCGTCAGCGTCCTGGCCAACGGCATGACGGTCATCTCGCGTCGCGTGGCCACGCCCGTACTGTCGGTTCGCGGCTACGTGCGCGCCGGCGGCGTCTACGAGGGTCGGTGGCTGGGCGGCGGGCTGAGCCACCTGCTTGAACACATCGTGGCCGGCGGAAGCAACCAGCGCCGCAGCGAGGCCCAGGACCGCGCCCTGCTCCAGGAGATCGGCAACCACTCCAACGCTTACACCTCGGCCACCGAAACCTGCTACTTCGTCAACACCACGGCCGACAATCTGGACAAGGCCGCCGATCTGGTCACCGGGTGGCTGCTGGGGGCGAGGATCACGCCCGAGGAGTTCGCCCGCGAGCGCGAGGTCGTCCAGCGCGAGCTGGAGAAGAACGAAGGCGAGCCCGACTGGGTTTTCTACCAGCAGACCCTGCGCAACCGTTATCTGGTGAGTCCCGCCCGGGTGCCGACCATCGGCTACAAGCAGGTGATCGCGGCCCTCACGCGCGACGATGTCTACGAGTATTACCGCCTGGCCTATCAGCCGGGGAACATGGTCTTTGCGGTGGCGGGGGACCTGCCGCCGCAGGAGATGGTGGATGCGATCCGGCGGCACGTGCGGGATGCGGCGCCGGGGCGTGCCTTTTCCCACGACATCGCCGAGGAGCCGCCGGTGACGGCGCCGCGCACCCTGGTGGGGACGTTTCCCGACCTGGGTCAGGCGAAACTGCAACTGGCCTTCCCAACCATCAAGCTCCTGGATGAGGACCTGTACGCCCTGGACCTGCTGGCCACCGTTCTGGGCCAGGGTCCCGGCTCGATCCTGGTGCAGGAAATCCGCGACCGGCGGCGGCTGGTGACGAGCATCTCGGCCTGGAGCTACACCCCCCACCACGTCAGCGGCACCTTCGGCATCGACATGGAACTCGACGCCGAACACATCCCTGTGGCCCGGGCGGCCGTGCTCGAGCAGATCGAGCGCATCAAGGCCGAAGGCGTCAGCGCCGAGCGGCTGAAGCGGGCCAAGACCCAGACCCGTGCCATGCGAGCTTTCGGCCAGCAGACCTCGGCCGACGTGGCCGGCACTCTTGCCAGCGACTATCTGGCCAGCGGCGACGTCCACTTTACCGACCGCTACGTGCAGCGGATCGGGCAGGTTACGGGCGAGCAGGTGCGGGCCATGGCGGTCAAGTACCTGGACCCATCGCGGCTGCTGACGACGGCATTGGTGCCGGAGGAGGCGACGGGCGGGCGCGGACTGGCCGGCGCCCAAGCGCTGCTTGCGGGCGAAGGTTTGCCAGCGGCCGCGCCGGCGACAGCGCCGACGGCGCGGGCGCAGAGGTTCGTGCTGCCGGACGGAACGGTGCTACTGGTCAAGCGCATCAATACAGCGCCCATCGCCGTCATGAACATGTATGCCCTGGGGGGCCTGACCGCGGAGGACCAGTCCACCAACGGCCTGGGCAACCTGGCGATGAGGATGGTCGATCGCGGGACGAAGACGCGCTCGGCGGCCCAGATCGCGGAGTTCTTCGACTCCATCGGCGGCAGCTTTTCGGCGAGCTGCGGCAACAACACCTGGAGCTGGAGCGCCTCGTGCATGAGGGACGATCTGCCGGCGGCAGCCGAGGTCTTCTGGGATTTGGTTCGCAACGCCAGCTTCCCCGAGGACGAGCTGGCGCCCACGAAGCAGCGGATCGCCGCCGCCATCGCGGCCAGCGACGCCGACTGGTTCGGCCAGTCGATGCGATTCTTCCGCCAGGTCTACTTCGGCCGCGGCGGCTCGCCGTATCAGTTTCTGGCGATGGGGACGAGGCAGAACCTGGAGCGGTTTACCATCGAGCAGGTGCGGGAGTGGTACGCCACGAAGGTGATGGCCAGTCCGCGCGTGCTGGCGGTCTACGGCGACGTAGAGCCGCAGGCCGTGCTGCGGATCATGCAACAGCATGCGGCAAGTGGTGCGCAGCAGGCGCCGGCGCCGCGGCCGAGGGAGCCCCAGCCGCCGGAGGCGCTTGGGGAAAGTCGTCCCGGTAAAGCCGCGATCCAGGTCGAGCGCGTGGAGGTGCGCGAGACGTCCAACCCCCAGGCGGGGGTGTTCGTGGGATTCCACGCCCCGGCGGTGGTGGGATCGCCGCGACTGTATCCCCTGACTATCGCCGACACCATGGCGAGCGGGTTTTCCTATCCGACCGGCTATCTCTTCGAGGCGCTGAGGGGCCGCGGGCTGGTGTACGACGTGCAGGGTTTTATTTTCCCCGGCCGCAGCGCGCAATACACCGGCGCCTTTGTCGTTTATGCTGTATGCGATCCGGCGCATGTCCACGACGTTGTGGAGGGAATCCTGGAGAACGTGGCCCGCCTCCAGACGATCCAACAGACCGGAGGCGAATGGTTTGAGCGTGCGCGGCGGTTGGCCGTTGTCAGCGATGCCCTGGAGCGCGAGACTCCGGCGGAGCAGGCGACGGCGGCGGCGCTGGATGAGTTGTTTGGCCTGGGCTACGAACACCACGAACGATTTGCCGATGAGATAGCCAAAGTGACGGCGGCGGATGTGGAGGCGATCAGCCGCCAGTGGCTGAGCCGGTGTGTGGTGGCGGTGACCACCCCCATGCCGGATGCCGTGCGTGCGGCGGCCGGCGCTCGGACGTTTGAGCGCTTTGCGCCGGTGGAATTGACGCCACACGGACCGGCACACGAGCCGACCGGCCGCTGATGCGGATGGTTCCGCAACGGCAGCGATCGGCGAATGGTAGAGATAGACACAAACATGCACGACGCATCGAATACGATTGCTGAGTTCGTGAAGGCGACGGCAGCGCGCACGCCGACGCCGGGGGGCGGGAGCGTCGCCGCCCTGGTCGGGGCGCTGGCCGCCGCTCTTGGGGAAATGGTGGTCCAATACAGCATTGGCAAGAAAGGTCTGGAGGCCTTCGAGCCGGAGCTCAAGCCCGCCCTCGCCGAGCTGCAGCGGGCGAGAGAGATGCTGATGGGACTCATGGTCGAGGACCAGTTGGCCTACGAGGCGCTCAGCGCCGTGCGCAAACTTCCGCCCGACTCGCAGGAGCGCCGCGAGAAATACGCCCCGGCCCTTCTTGCCTGCATCCGCGTGCCCGAGTCGGTGGCGGCCACGGGCGTATGCGTGCTCGAGCTGTGCGACCGTCTGGTGGGCTTCGCCAACCCGCACCTGCTGTCCGATCTGGCGGTGTGCGCCGATCTGTCGATGGCCGCCATCCGCTGCGCGGTGTATAACGTGCGGACGAACCTCAAGGACGTGCAGGATCCGGAGGACCGCCGCCGCATCGAACAGACCGTGGGCAGCATCCTGGAGCGCGCCGTGCGCCTCATTCAGAACGTGACGCCGCGCATCTGGGAACGCGAGAGCCAGGAAACATGACATGCCGCCCGATCCGCGCGACAAACTCGAAATCACCGGATCGGCCCCGGGGGAGCAGGACCAGGGCGGCGCCCTACGAGGACGGCCGTTTCTGAGCGTGCTTTTCGCCTGCTGCAACGTGTACGCTCGCATCTACCGGCGGGCGGACGGTCGAGCGTATGACGGCCGCTGCCCGCGCTGCGGGGTGAGGGTGCGATTTGCCATCGGCCAGGGCGGGACCGATGCGCGCCAGTTTGTGGTACACTGAGGGGGTGGTCCGGAAACGTCCGGAGCGATAACTCAGTGTCCGCTCAAGTCAGGAGGTTGTGTTGAGCACGGCAGCTCCAGTCAAGGGCCCCGGCGCTGCTCCGGGGTATCAGCTTGCGCGTCCGCAGGGGCAATGTTGCGCGTGTGGGGCCGCGATCGCGCCCGATCAGAAGTTCATGGCGGCGCTGAAGGAGACCCCCCAGGGTTTCTGCCGCGCCGACTGCTGTCTGAACTGCTGGCCCCTCTTCGATCGCGCGCAGGTTGTGGCGTTCTGGCAGACGTCCATGCCCCGCCCCGAACAGAAGCCCAGACTCTTCGTCGACGACGGCGTGCTCTGCGACCTGTTCGAACGTCTTTCCGCCGCCCAGGATCCCGCCAAGGTAAACTTTCGCTTCGTGCTGGGCCTGATCCTCATGCGCAAGCGGCTGGTGATCTACGAGAGCACGCGCACCGAGAATGGTCAGGAGCTGTGGAGTGTGCGCCTCAAGGGGCGCGAGCAGCTCATGGACCTGGTAAACCCCCACCTGGGCGAGGAGCAGGTCAGGGATGTCAGCCAGCAACTGAGCGACATCCTTCAGCAGGAGCTGGGATGATGCGGCCCGTCACATTGGCCGGGGGCGTGCTGGCCGCGCTGCTGATGAACTGTGCGGTGGGGGGCTGCGCGCGGCGGCCGCCTCCGCCGGCTCCGCCCAGCGAACCCATCGAGACCATCGTCGAGCGGATCAATCGGCACAACTCGGCGCTGCCCACCCTCTACGCCACCACGTACTTTGAAGGCGACCTGGTCGACCCCGACACCGGCCAGCGGACGTTCGTCAACACCGAGGGCGACCTGTTCTTCCGCCCGCCGCGCGAGCTGCTGATGCGCGGGCGCAAGCCGTTTGGCGAAGTCTTCGAGATGGGCAGCACCACCGACCGCTACTGGCTGACCGTATTCGTTGACCGCGACACGCAATGGTGGGGCTGGCACCGCAACGCCGCCGTGCCGGGCGCCCGACGCATGCCCATTCGTCCCGACATGATCGGCGAGGTGCTGGGAATCGGCCTGATCGACCCCGACCTGCTCAAGGTTCCCTTTCCCACCATGCAGTTCAACAACGACCTGTCGGTATACATGCTGCGCTGGAATGCCCGCCTGCCCAACCGCTGGTTCGTCGAGAAGGAAATCTGGTACGATGCTCGTACGCTTCTGCCGCTGACCGTGCTCCTGCTGGACACCAACGGCCGGGTGGTGCTCCGCGCCCACATCCGCGCCCACCAGCCGGTGGAAGTGCCATCGCTGCCGCGCGATCAGTGGCCGCGGGTCGGCACGCGCTTCGACCTGTATATGCCCGAGACAGGCTCGCGCATGGTCCTCCAGCTCAGGAGTGTGGCCCTCAGAAGCCGCGGCGGCCATCCCAACGACGACACGTTCATCTTCCCCGAGCAGCCGGGCGTCTCCCGACGGATTCAGATCGATGAGGACTGACATGACCAGCCACGCTGCCGGCCGCTGCCTGCGCTGGGCTTCGCTGGCCATGATGGGCCTGCCCATGCCCGCGTGGGCGCGCAGCGTCCACGTCACCGCAGCGACGCGGCCCGACGGCGGCACCATCACCTGGGTGGTGCTCTCGGACGCTGGTGGGGCGCGGTCGGCGGTGCTCCAGTGCGACCGCGACGCCGGCGTGAGAGAGCAGCCCTGGCGCGAGTTGAATACCCTGCCCGCCCGCGTCGTCATGGTGAGTCGACACCACAGCGAAGTCGTGCTGCTGCTTGAGGGCAAGGGCGGCGCAGGGCAACGGCAGTGGGCCTGGTGTTCCGATCGCTTCTCCTACGGACCGGTGATCTCCGAGGCATCGCACATTCTGGCCATGGCCGGCGACGGACGAATGCTGTGGGCGCTGGCCCTGGAGGTGCAAAAGCCCCGCTCCCCCGCGATCGAATCGGCCGGAGCATCGACCCTTCCGGCGGCTGTGGGGACCTTTTCCCTGGACGGCGGCGTTTGGCGCCGGGCCAACGCCCCGTGGCCCGCCACGTGGGACGAGGGGGCCTCGGTCTCCATGGCGATCGTGGGCGATCGACCGGTGGTGGCGGTTCACATCGAAGGCCTGGTGCGAATGTTCGAGCTGGATGCCCGCTCCGGGCAGTGGCGCCGTCTGGCGGGGGGCGATCCGCCCGGCCGCTGGATCGCCTCCAAAGTGCTCAGCGTCGGCGGCCAGCCTGGCGTGTGGCTTGTCGGGACCGATGAGGATGGTACTGCCGGACGCCTCTGGATGCCCGGACGCGCAATCGTGCCGCTGGCCCTCAGCGGGCCGCCGCCATCGTGGAACGACATGGACCTGGCCGCGGCCGCCGATCACCTCACGCTGGTTTTCATTCGCGACTCGCGGACGTGGGAGCAGAGGTTCGGACTGGACGGCCGGCCGCAGGGCTCGCCTCTTGAAATCCGACGGCGGCGTCCCGACACGCCGCTGAGCGACTGGACGACGATAGCCATCATGGCCATCGTGACGGTGCTGATCCTCAACGCTATTCTCCGCCGCCGCAACGCCGCCCGCGACCAGGATCGTTCCGATGAGCAGTAGTGCGTCCGATGGACAATCCACGCGGAATGTCCTGACGGTACGGTGCCCTTGCGAATGCGGCGGCGGTAGACGCCCCGGGGCACCACGAACCGGCGCGCCTCGCGTATAATGCCGCCGGAATCCGGAGGTGCCGAGCCGTGGCCCAGGCCGAAATCATCATTGCCGACGAGAGACTGCTGCCCCAGGCGGTGGAGATATACAACCAGATCTTCCGCCCCAGGCACGAGGCCGATTATTTCAAGCGTCGTTTCATGGGCCGTTACAACGTGCTGACGCTCCTGGCCCGCCTGGATGAGCGTCCCGTTGGGTTCTGGATCGGCTTTGAGCTCAAGCCGGGCATGTTTTATCACTGGCTGGGAGGAGTGATCCCGGAACTGCGCCGGCAGGGCATCGGCCGGCAGCTTCAGGAAGCGCAGCACGCCTGGGCCAGGGACCACGGCTACGAATACATCCGCTGTGAGTGCCTGAACCACCAGCGCGAGTTTCTCCACTTCGCGGTGAGCACGGGATATGACGTGGTCGGCATCCGCTGGGACTCAACGCACGCCGACAACCTGATCGTGCTCGAACGCAGTCTGCTCGATCAGTGATCCGGATCGAGCTGAACCACCGCCGCCTCCGCAACGGAGGGCTCGGCCGTGTCCCCGGGGCCGCTGCCTGCATGGATGCGCGCCGAGAGCGCCGGATCCAGCGGTGGATAATACCACTCGTCATCGCCGGCGATGTTGGGCAGGTACACCACGGCGCCGACGACGATCGCGATGACCGCCGGCACCTTGAGTTCGCAGAACAGGCGATGTACCCAGTCCATGGCTCCATCGGGCTTATCGACAAGGCGTCATGGCGGCTTGAGCGTTGAATGCAGGCGGAGGAAGCGGTGCAGGCGCAAGAATTCGACAGATGGCTGGGTGATCCCCGCGAGCCGCTGATCATGGGCGTGCTCAATGTCACCCCCGACAGTTTCAGCGACGGCGGACGATACGCACGCGCCGACGCGGCCGTCGCCCACGCGCGCGAAATGATGGCGGCCGGGGCGGCGATCATCGACATCGGCGGCGAGTCGACCCGGCCGGGCTCGCAGCGCATCGACGCCGCCGAGCAGAAGCGGCGGATCCTGCCGGTCATCCAGGCCCTGCGCGGCGCCCCCTGCGTCATTTCGGTTGATACAACTCTGGCGGAAGTGGCCGAGGCCGCCCTGGCCGCCGGCGCGTACATCGTCAACGACATCTCCGCGGGGCGCGACGATCCGGCCATGCTGGCGCTGGTCGCCAGGCTCGGCGTCCCCGTCATCCTGATGCACATGCAGGGCACGCCCCAGACCATGCAGCAGGCACCTTTCTATCAGGACGTGGTGCGCGAGGTGGGCGAGTTTCTGCGCCAGCGCCTGGCCGCCGCACAGGCCGCGGGCGTGGCGGCCGAACGGGTGATGCTCGATCCGGGCATCGGATTCGGCAAGACGCTGGCGCACAATCTGACGCTGCTCCGCGACCTGCGGACGCTGGCCGAGATCGGCCGACCTCTGGTGCTGGGCACCAGTCGCAAGAGCTTCATCGGGCAGATCACGGGGGAAATCGACCCGGCCCAGCGCCTCATGGGCACGGCCGCTTCGGTCGCCTGGTGCGTCGCCCACGGGGCGGCCATCGTGCGCGTGCACGATGTCGGGCCCATGGCACAGGTCGTGCGGGTCATCCGCGCCATCCAGCGCGGCGCCTGAGCGACGTTTCGCCGGGCGGCCTGGGTATAATCCGCCCATGGCCCGCTCCCGCACTGTGTTCCTCTGCAACAACTGCGGCTCGACCCACCCCAAGTGGATGGGCAAATGCCCCGACTGCGGCACCTGGGACAGCCTGGAAGAGTACAAGCCGCCCGCGGCCGACCCCCACGCTGCCGCCCGCTCCGCCGAACCACATGCCGCCCGGCGGCTGGAGGCCCCCGAACCCCTGGCCATCGACGCCATCGATCAGGCCGACTCGCCCCGCATCCGCAGCGGCATCGGCGAGTTTGACCGCATTCTCGGCGGCGGCATCGTCCCCGGCTCAGCCGTCCTTGTCGGCGGCGAACCAGGCATCGGCAAGTCGACGCTGCTGCTCCAGGTGGCCAATGCCCTGGCGCAGCGTTTGGGGGAGGGTTCAGGGTTCAGGGTTCGGGGTTCAGTTGGGCGCAGGCACGAAGGAGGGAGCGACGAAGCGACGAAGCGACGGAGCGACGAAGGCGATCTTTCAATCAAAAATCGAAAATCGAAAATCGAAAATCCCCCCACACTCAGCACTCAGCACTCAGCACCCAGCACTATCCTCTACGTCACCAGCGAGGAATCCGCCCGCCAGACGGCCTTGCGCGCCACGCGACTCGGCGCCAAGTCCCCCAACCTCCTGGTCCTGGCCGAGACCAACGTCGAGCGCATTCTAAACCAAATCCACCAGCGTAAGCCGGCCGTGGTCGTCATCGACTCCATCCAGATGATCTACAAGCCGCAGCTCCCGGCCGCGCCCGGCTCCGTCACCCAGCTTCGCGACTGCTGCATGGACCTGGTCTACCTGGCCAAGTCCTCCGGCATCGCCGTCTTCTTCGTCGGCCATGTGACCAAGGCCGGCACGCTGGCCGGGCCGAAGATCATCGAGCACATCGTCGACACCGTGGTCTACTTCGAGGGAGATCGTTTCCACACGCACCGGATCGTCCGCTGCGTCAAGAACCGCTTCGGCTCGACCCACGAAGTTGGCCTTTTCGAGATGACCGGCGGCGGCCTGGCCGAAATCACCGACCCCGGCCGGCTCTTCATGGAACAATATGGCCCCGGCGGACCGCCCACCGGCTCGGTCATCACCGCTGCCATGCAGGGCTCGCGCGTGCTGCTGCTGGAAGTGCAGGCACTGACGGCCGCCAGCGTGATCGGCGCAGCCAAACGCAAGGTGAGCGGCGCCAGCTCCGACCGCGTCGCCATGATCATCGCCGTCCTGGAGAAGCGCGCGGAGCTGCGCCTGGCGGCCGACGATGTCTTCGTCAACATTGCCGGCGGCGTGAAGGTGGCCGAGCCGGCCATCGACCTGGCCATCGCCCTGGCGATCTCCTCGGCGCATCTGAACCGCCCTCTGGCGGCCGGCACGGTCGCCATCGGCGAGCTGGGCCTTGGCGGCGAGGTTCGCAGCGTCCCCCAGCTCGAGCAACGCCTGCGCGAGGCCTCGCGCCTGGGATGCGGCCAGGCCATCGTCCCGCGCCTGGGCGGCGCCATCCCCAAACTCGGCGGCATGGCGCTGCACGAGGTGCGGATGCTTTCGCAGGCGATGGCCCAGGTGTAGCTTCCGTGACGCCTCGTCCTCCGACCGCTTCGCGGCCGGGCGCGCTTCAGCGCAGCACCTTGCAGGCGATGTCGCCCGTGAACGTGGGGACCGTCAGCCGCAGCACACCGTCGCGGACAGTCGCCTGCTCAGTGGTCATGACCTTGCCCGCCTGCGTGTCCCACCACTGCACCCGATAGGCGCCGGGCGCCAGACCCGGTACCTGCACGCTCGTCCCCCGCATCGGTTCCAACTCCATCTTCTCGATCGCCTGGTTGTACCAGGTCGCCCGCGTATCGGCGATCCACAGATACGCCTGCTGCGGGCCGACCAGACCCAGCACGCGATGAGGCTGATCGGGAACGACCTGCGCCAGAGTCGGGAACCGTATCGTGCCGAAGGGTATATCGGCCACGAACGCGGCCAGCGGCGTGTACTGGCGATACACATCCTGCTGGTGCAGCTCGTCCCACCACCAGCTCATGGGTGTGGCGGCCAGGCCGCTGAACACCGATACCCACGCGGCATTTCGGATGTGCAGGTTCTGCTTGTCCTGGGCGATATAGGGGCTGAGGCGGAACTGCCGGTCGGCCAGTCCGAACTCGCTCATCAGCACGGGCTTGGTGGGCGTGGATGCCAGAGCCTGGCGGCCGCGCGAGAGCACGAACAGCGTCTCGTCGCGCCATGGCTCGCTGTCGACGTTGCGCATGTAGGGATGCAGGTTGGAGACGTCCAGACGCGGCTGCACCCAGTCCTTGGGCGAGGGGCCCCAGGTGCTGGTGGCGCGGATGTGGCGATAGATGTCGATCTGCTCCAGGTAGCGTCCCAGGTCGTCGTAGAACTGGTTCGTGGGCGCCCCGGGGTCGATCTCGTTGAAGTACTCCCACATGGCCAGGTGCGTCGAGTAGCCCCAGCGCGCCACCGCGTAGCGCAGGAGGTTGCGCGCGTAGGCGGTCGCCTCGTCATAGGCCGGCGTTCCGGGCTTGTTGGCGATGCCGCGTCCCCGGCCCCAGTACAGGTCGCGCATGAGGACGACGACCATCATGTAGATGCCCTCGCGCTCGCCGGCCTCGACGATCTTGTCGAGCATGAACGAATCGATCTGGTTGTACACGCCCCAGCGGGGACGATTGGGATCGGCCTCCCAGAGCAGATCGGCGCCGCCGGCCTCCTCTCGCAGCGACAGGCTGCGCAGATACAGCGTCCCCGGTCCGCTGAAGCTTAGCGAGATGGGTTCGAGCCACATCTGGTTGGCCGCCGACGTCCAGGGGATGCGGAAGCTGGTCCACTGGCCCGCGATGGCGTGAGCGGGGATTGGGCTGCCCAGCGTCCGTGTGCGCATGGAAAGCGACAGCGACGAGCCGGGCGGGGCCAGGAACTCCCCCGACAGCACGTAGCGCACATCGCCCTTTACGGCCACCGGATGCGACGGCTGAGCGGTGATGCGGGCGCCTGTTTCGATGCGAATGGCCAGGGGCGCGGCGGTGTTTTCTGCTCCGGGCACCGCCACCGGCGATGTGCGCTGCCCCCAACTGCGCCCCCAGGCGCTCTTGGGGCCCTCAATGCACATGGCCCAGTCGGAGCTGCACGCCCAGATGCGGGTGAAGTTGCCTCCCGCCTTGCCCAGCCGGGCGAACATATCCTCGGTTCGGCCCACGTCCTTCACGAAGGCCAGATTGTGCCCGATGCCGAAAAAGCCCCGGCCACTGTCAAGCTGAAGATATCGCGGGTCGGTCTGACTGATGCGCAGATAGCCCTCGGAGTCTGACGGCGTGCACTTGAACGACACCGGCGCGGAATGCTGCTGGGGCCCGCCTGCCGCCCGCATCACGGCGCGGGCGCTGTAGCGGCCGACCTCGGCAGGCGCAAAGCGCACCCGCCAGTGTTCGGGGCCGACCGGATACAGCCAGTTGTTCAGGTCCCCTCGCTGCGGCGTGGGACGCCGTTCGTAATCCTGATACCAGAAGGCCGGCAGCAACAGCCGCTGGCCCGATGGCGCGGTGAACTCGACCGAGACATCGATCTGCTCGGGGTCGTAGGGGTTACCAACGGGGGCAGGGGCGTCGATGCGGAACTCGATGCGCTGGTAGCGGCCCACGGCTTCCGCTGCCGGTAGCAGCACCAGTTGCGTCTGCAGCGGTTGGGGCGTCGACGCGGCCGGGGCGGGACCAACAAGGGCGGCGGCCGCCAGCATGGCGATGAGATGACGCAGGCGCAGTGGCATGCAGGTTCTCCTTGGGGTGTCGTTGCCTCACAGGTGTATACCGACGGACACGGCGTGGGTTGGCAAGGTGGGCAGGGTGCGCGGGCAATGCGGCCGGCGGTGGGGGGCGGAACAGTAAAAAAGGCGCCCGGGACGGCCTCCCCTCCGAAGCCGCCCGGGCGCTGAGCGCCGCCCTCGCACGCTCCTCAAGACCGTGCAGTCATGTGCGACGCGTCTGATATTACGAATCGCACGCGCCCGCCGACATTGCCCCAAACAGGGCTATGGCATCGTTGCCCCGTGTCCGTGCCAACCGGTCGCAAACGTCGTTTGGCACGGGCGAGGACGCCCGTGCTACGGGGTGGCGGTGCGTCGTTTGGCACGGGCGAGGACGTGCGCGGGACGCCTGTGTTACGTCGTGCGCCGGCGCGATTCCGGACCGCCAGCCGAAGAAAGGGTCACGCGGCGGCAGGGTGGGCCATGAACCCCAAGCCCCCCAAGCCGGCTTGCTTTTACGCCTGGAGGGGGAAAAAATCACGTATCACGCTGCATGGATGCCCTGAACAGGTCAGTTGACCGGCGCACGATTATGAGCCAGGAACACCTCCAGCTTCATGATGTCCGGGCCATCTTCCGGCTGGTAGGCGAGGTGCGCGAACTGGGCCATGATCCCAATGTGTGGCGGCCGCACATGGTCCTGCGGCTTCGCCGCATTGTCGACGCCCAGGTCGTGGTCTCCTCCGAGGTGCATTTCAGGACGATCGGCCGCGGGCCGGCCATGCGCATGATCGACATCGGCTGGGGATCCAGCGAGGAGGGCAAAGTCTGGCAAATCCACACCGAGCGCGACGGTGAGGTGCCGGAACACTACTGGCTGTCGGCCATTGCCTGCGGGCCTCGGGTGGGCCGACAGCCCGAAAGCGAGCTGGTGCCCGTGGCGCCGGCGCGGAAGGTGTACGGCGGGCGCTGCTTCATCCTGTCGCAGGTGTCGCTGCCGCACATCGGCGCGGTCGACCAGCTCGGCCTGCATCGCCAGTGGGGCGACGCTCCGTTCACGCGCCCCCAACATCGCCTGGTTCGTCTGCTGCACCTGGAACTGGCCCGCCTCTGGCGGCGCGACGTGCTGCGGCGAATCAAAGATCCGACCACCGCGTTGCCGCCGCGCCTCAGCCAGACCCTGCACGAGCTGATGGCCGGCCAGAGCGAAAAGCAGATTGCCCTCAAGCTGGGGCTCAGCCGCCACACCATCCACAACTACGTCAAGGCCCTGCATCAGCGCTTTGGGGTATCCAGCCGCGGCGAGCTGCTGGCCCGCGCCGCGGCTTCGCGGGCCGACTTCATCCCGCAGTTCAGCGTGGATGTTCCGTAGCCTGCCGCATTCGCCCGTGCTGCCGGGGGCTGCTACAGCAGCCAGACGGGATCCACATCCACGGCGATGCGCTGGGTGTCGGCGATGGCGCCCCGTTCCCGCAGGGCGCCGAGCACCTGCGCCAGGCGCGCGGCCGAAACGCTGTACAGCAGCACCTGCATGCGGTGGAAACCGGCGATGCGCCCGATGGTGCAGGGCATGGGGCCTTTCACGGTCACCGGTGGCGCCGGCGTTGCGGCGGCCAGCGCCGCCGTCAATGCCTCGGACAGCTTCGCCGCCCGCTGCTGGAGTTTCGAAAGCTCCTGGTCACGCAACACGATCCTGACCATGCGCGTCACCGGCGGCAGGCCCACCTCGAGGCGTGCCTTCAGTTCCCCGGCCGCGAAACTGGGGAAATCCTGACGGATGGCCGCCTGGATCGTCGGATCGTTTGGCATGAAGCTCTGCACGATAACGCGCCCGGGCGCATCGCCGCGGCCGGCGCGCCCGGCCACCTGGGTGATGAGCTGAAACGTGCGCTCGGCGGCGCGGAAATCGGGCAGCGATAGGGCCGTGTCGGCGCTGATGACGCCCACAAGCGTGACATTGGGGTAGTCCAGCCCCTTGGCGATCATCTGCGTGCCGAGCATGACCTGGATGCGTCCGGTTGCGAAATCCTCCAGCGTCTGCTCATAGTCCCTGGCGCTGCGCATGGAATCGCTGTCCACGCGCGCGAAGCGGATGTCGGGATACTTGCGGGCCAGCTCCTCCTCCACACGCTGCGTCCCCAGCCCGAAGAGCGAGAGCTTCTTGCCGCACTGCGGACAGGCCACCGGCAGCGGCGCGGCCGCCAGGCAGTAATGGCAGTGGAGCTGCCCGGTGCGGGCGCCCTCCTCGGTGCGGCCGCTGGCGGCGTGTGCCTCAGCGGCGCGATGGTAGGTCATGGTGGCATCGCAGTACTTGCACTGGACGGCCGACTGGCACGAGGAGCAGTAGACGAAGCTGGCATAGCCGCGGCGGTTGAGCAGCAGGATGGCCTGATGCCCCGCGTCGACCGTTTGGCGGATGAGGTACTCCAGGCGCCGGGAGATCAGGTGGATGCCCGGCCGGCGCAGGCGGACCTCCGTCTTCATGTCGACGATCTCCACCTGCGGCAGCGCCAGGCCGCGGACGCGCTGGGGAAGCGTGAGGAGGTGGAGGTGGGGGATTTTTGATTTTTGATTTTTGATTTGCGATTGAGGGCGAGGCGCAACCGGGTCACGTGGACCTTCGTGCCCGGTCCCGTCCTCCGTGCCGGGTCCGGAGTCGTAAGTCCTCACGGAAGCCGGCATTCGGATTTCGTCATTCGACATTCTTTCGGGTTTCGGATTTCGGGCCTCGTCATTACCCCTGCCCTCCCCTCCGTCGCTTCGTCGCTCCGTCGCTTCGTCGCTTCCGCTCCCCCTGAACCCTGAACCCTGAACCCCGAACCCTCCTTCGCCACCGACCTCTGGTTCCTGAACCCCAACCACTCCTTCGCCACTGAACCCTGAACCCCGAACCCTGAACCCTCCCCCCGCCCTCCACCACGACTCCAGCGACGGCGTGGCCGAGCCCAGCAACACCGGAACGTTCTCAAGCTGACCCCGCTTGATGGCCACGTCGCGGGCCTGATACCTGGGGGCCGTGTCCTGCTTGTAGCTGAACTCGTGTTCCTCATCGACGACGATCATGCCCAGGTCGGGCATGGGGGCGAACACCGCCGAGCGCGCTCCGACCACGACGTCGGCCATCCCGGCGGCGATCTGCTGCCAGAAGCGATGCCGCACCGATGCCGACAGGCCGCTGTGAAGAACGGCCACGCGCGGCAGCCGCGCCGTGAAGCGGCGGACGGTCTGCGGCGTGAGGGCGATTTCCGGCACCAGGACGATGGCGCGGCGGCCCTGGCGGACGACCTCTTCGATGCATCGGAGATACACCTCTGTCTTGCCGCTGCCCGTGACGCCGAACAGCAGCGTCACCGAGAACCCCGCCCCCAGGCGCGGCAGCAGCTCCGCCAGCGCCCGCCGCTGGTCCTCATTCGGCTCGGGCGGCGGTGGCTGGACGGCGGCGGCCGCCGCGCCGGGCGTGGCCATCGAGGCGAAATCCGGCTCCGGCGTTATGGTGATCAGACCCAGTTTCACGAGCTGCCGCACCGTTGGCGGCCGCACACCCGCCTCGCGCGCCAGATGGTGCAGGTCCACCGCCTCGTCTTCCTTCATCAACAGCAGGCGGGCCAGGATCGCCCCGCGCTTGCGGCGCCGGTTGGCCGCGAGCATTTCCTGAATCTTCTCCCGAGGTTGTGCGAGGCGCACCATGGGCGTATAGCCCAGTCCCACCCTCTTCTTGACGGCGGCGGGGATGATGGTTTCCAGAACTGTTCCCAGCGGGCAGCAGTAATACCGGCTCATCCACGTCGCAAGCTCCAGCAGCTTCGGCGGCACCAGCACGCGGGTGTCGTCGACGCGCAGAATCGGCTTGATCGGCGCGACGGTGCGGCTCGTGGCCGATACCGCGGTCACGTACCCATAGGTGGGGCGGTTGTTACGCCCCAGGGGCACGCTGACGCGCTGTCCCACCCTCACCGTCGGCACCAGCGGCGCGGGGATTCGATAGTCCAGCACGCGGTCCAGGCTGGCCTCGATGGCCACCGCCGCGAACGGTCCATCCGTCCGCAGCGCCGGCGCTGGAGGTTGCTCGATTCCGGAAAACAGCCCTGGCTCATCCATGACGTGAGAGTCTCAGCGCCGGCGCGCACCCGGGCGTGGCGGCGCCGGCGCGTTTCGGTTAATCTCCGCCGCCTGTCGGCTGCCGATGATAGCCACGGCCAGCCGATTGTGAAACGTTGCGCACGAGTCGCCGTCCATGACACTGCTAAACCCCTATCAACGCGCCCGCCTGCTGCTGCTGACCGCCTGCCTGCTGTGCTGCGCCCTGGCGTGGTGGATCAGCCGGCTCTTTGGCGTGCCCGCCAGCCCGGGGTTTGAGGCGGCGCTGCTCCAGCAGCCCTCAGTCGCGATGGCGATTGTGGCCGCGGCCGCCGCCGCCCTGATCGGCACGGCCGTGGGCACGCTGATCGCCGGACCGATCCGCTTCAACGCGGGCGTTTTCGCCGCCGCCATGGGGCTTGGCGCCTTCTCGATCCGCGGCGGCGCCATGCCCCAGACCATCCACTGGGGCCTGTCGCATGGCAGCGCGGCCGGATTGTTCACGCTGCTGCTGGTTGAGACGCTCATTCTGGGCCTGATCCTGGCGGTGTGCTTCGTCGCGGTGCTGTTGCTCTGGTCGCGGGGCGTGCTGCGCGACCGCCAGTGGGACGAGCCTCTCGAGGCGCCGGAAATCCGCGCCAACGTCTGGCCCGCCATGGCCGTGCAAATCCTGGCCGGGGGCATCGGCATGCTTCTGTTGGCGCCCGTCGCCGACAAGGGGCAGGTGCTGGCGGCCGTGTTCCTCTCTTCCTATGGTGGGGCGGTGCTGGCTCAGTATCTGTTCCCCGCGCCCCGCCATGCATGGCTCTGGGCGGCACCGATTCTGCTTGGCGCCATCGGCTACGCGGTGGCCATTTTCAGCCACGACGGCGTGGAGATCGGCATACTCCGCGGGACCTTCGCAGCACTGGCCCGGCCGCTGCCCCTGGACTATGCCAGCGCCGGTCCGGTGGGCGCGATCATGGGGCACTGGCTGGCTCGCCGTTGGCAGCAGCAGGCGGCGGACGCCGTCGCCGCCGGTCCGGCGCAGTGATGCGCCCGCCGAGCTACATCCAGCGGCGCCGTCGCCGCACATACCCCACGAACAACCAGGCGATTACGGCAAGGCACATCGCCTTCCAGAGCAGCAACCACCATGGATCATACCACGCGCCGGTCCGCGCCTCGACGATGTCCGAGAGGCCGAAAGCGGCGAATGCAACCATTCCGAGCCAGCAATCGCGGATGATTTGGCGCTCGGATGCGCGCAATGCGGCGACGGCGAAGCCGCCGGCCACGACCCACCAGAACGCGGCTTCGATGTAGTTGGCCGTCTCAAAGAATGTGAAGCCAGTAGCAAGCACGCCGGTCCTCCAGCCATGCGCCACGAGCAAGCGGCGTTCGCCGCTCGCGTCTTATTCCACCTGAGTCAACGTTTCGTCCGCCTCGCCGGCAGCCTTTGGCTGGGCGGGTGGCACGGCCGGGGCGAGGCCGCGTTTGGGGCGCGGCTGTCGCGGCAGCAGGGCGCGCTGGAGGTTGTTCATCGCCTGCCGCAGGCGCTGCTCGTTTTCCACCAGCGCGATCCGCACGCAGCCTTCGCCATGCTCGCCGAAGGCGCGTCCGGGGGCCAGGGCCACCTCAGCCTCATCCATCATGCGCAAGCAGAACTCCAGCGAGCCCTCGTTCGGTTTGAAGTGACGCGGGTTGATCCGCGCCCAGACGAACATGCTGGCCCGCGGTTTGTCGTATGTCCAGCCCAGCTTGTCCAGCCCGCGGCAGACCACATCGCGGCGCTGCTGATACAGCTTCGACTGCGCCGCGGGCGTGTCGGCACATTCCCGCATGGCGATGATGCTGGCGATCTGAATCGGCGCGAACATGCCATAGTCGTAGTAACCCTTGATCGTCGCCAGGGCCTTAACCATCTCCGCGTTGCCGCAGCAGAAGCCGCACCGCCAGCCGGCCATGTTGTAGCTCTTGGACATGGTGGTGAACTCCACGCCCAGGTCCTTGGCGCCGGCCGCGGCCAGGAAGCTGGGGGCGACGTAGCCGTCGAAGTTGATCTCGCCGTAGGCGAAATCGGAGATGATCATGATGTTGCGGCGGCGGCACATCTCGATGGCCCGGTCCCAGAACGGCGCCTCGACGGTCATGGCCGTGGGATTGTGCGGGTAGTTGAGGATGAGCAGCTTGGGCGATGGATACAGTCCGTCGATGGTGCGCTCGATCCGGTCGAGAAACGCCTGGTCGTTGCCCAGGGGAACGCGGATGACGTTGGCGCCGGCCATGGCGACGGCGTAGATGTGGATGGGGAAGGCCGGATCACCCACGATGGCGGTGTCGCCCGGTCCGAGCATGGCCAGGCACAGGTGGCTGAAGCCCTCCTTGGAGCCGATGGTGGCGATGACCTCGGTTTCGGGGTCCAGTTCGACGCCGTAACGCGACTTGTACTTTCTGGCCACTTCGCGGCGCAGGCCGGGGATCCCGTTGCTGACGCTGTAGCGATGGTTGCGCGGGTCGCGGGCGGCCTCGGCCAGCTTCCGCACGACGTTTTCGGGAGTGGGATCGGTTGGATTGCCCATCCCCAGGTCGATGATGTCCACGCCCGCCACGCGCTTCTCGTGCTTCATGCGGTTGATGCGGGCGAACAGATACGGCGGCAGGCGGCCGATGCGCTGGGAGACTTCGATTTTGAATGGAGCAGTCATGGAAGGATTATCGATTTTTGATTTTCGGTTTTTGATTTTTGATTGTGCGATCTGCGATTTGAGATTTGCGGCGCGCCATCTGCGATTCTGGATTTCAGATCTCTGATCTGAAATTCCACGTCCGTCATCTGCAATCTCAAATCTTCAATCTCAAATCTGAGGTTCAGCACGCGTGGTCGCCCGGCCTAGGAGCCGGGCCTGGTCGCCGGCGGCCGGGCCACCTCCCCGGGCCCTGGCTGCGCCGAGTTCTCCGGCGCGGCGGGTGGCTGAGCCGGCAGCGTGGCGGGACGGTCCTGCTCGATGCGCGCCTGGATTTCGCTGTGGGTTCCGCCGGCCAGTGTGCGCGCTCGCGCCTCCAGCTCCTCAAAGCGGCGCTGCAGCGCCGGCTCCAGAATCCGCAGCGAGTCGCGGGCCTGCATCATGACCTGTTCCCAGAGGCGCCCCATTCTCGCCGTCCGGCGGCTCGCGTAGTAGTCCTCGCGGACTTTCTCGCGCACGTCCTCATAGCGCACGTTGGCCGGCGCGATCCGCTCGACGAGCTGGATCAGGTGAAAGGCGTTTCCGTCGCTTACCGGGCCCGAGAGCTCGCCCTCGCGGGAGAGAGCGAAGGCCGCCTCGACGAACTGTCTGGGATACCGCGCCTCCGAGGCGCTGAAGGGGGGCAGCAGCCCGCCCAGCCCGCGCGTAACCTCGTTGCGGCTCAGCTCGGATGCCACCTGTGCGAACGGTTCGCCCGCCTCCGCCCGCCGCCGCGCCTCGGCCCACTCGATCATGTTGGCGCACTCGATGTGACGCACGCGAACCCGGGCGCCATACTGGATGTCAAAAGCCTTCCGCAGCTCCTCTTCTTCGATGGCGTTGATGTCGAGCTGCGATTCGGCCAGACGCCGCAGGTACGCGGTTGTCTGTACGCCCAGATCGAACTCTGCCTCGCTTTTGCCGGTGCGCCGAAGCGCCTCCAGCAGCAGACGCTGGGACTCCCTCTGGAAGTACTCCCGTTTCTCCTCCTCGCTGAGCCGCAGTCCGTCCGTCACGATCGCGCTCTTGAACATGTCCTGCAGCACGATCTCGCGCTCGCGCTGGATGTCCTGCGCGCTGAGGCTGATGCCGGCCTCGCGGGCGTGGTGACGCGCCACCTCCAACTGCGCCAGCAGCACCAGAAACTGCACGCCGTAGGCCTCGGCCATCGGCTGCACAAGCTGCTCCACCGTGATCGGATAACCCGCCACCGTGGCCACCACCTGATCGCCGCTGGTGATGTGCATCCCCTCCCGTGGGCGGGGGGGCACTTCGTCGGTGGTGCGCAGCTTCGGATTGGCGGCGGAGGGCCAGTCGCTCTCAGGCGCGGCCTTTGAGGCGCAGCCGGCAAGCAGCAAAGGCAAGAGCAGTATTGCTGTCAGGAAACAGCGCACGGGAGTCTCCGGTGGCCGCCCCAACTGGACCGTCGCGGCGGACCGAATAGTATCAGAAACAGCAATCCGCCTGTCAAGCAGGCATCAGATCGCTTGACCATCGCCTGGTTCTCGGAAGAATCGGCCCACCGCGGTGGTGGCACATTTGGAGATGAGATGGTCGTTCAGGTCCAATGCACACACTGTCATGCCCTGCTGGCCGCCGAGAAGGCCGAGCCGGGTCAGCGGCTGCGCTGCGGCGAATGCGGTCGCGTCTTCCGCGTGCCCCGGCCCGAATCGGCCCAGCAGGATTCGGTGGTGGATCGCGCCGCCGCCGCGCTCGAGGCAATCGCTTCCGGGGGCGCTGATGCGCCGACGATCAGCCAGGACACAGGCGCCTTCGCGCAGCAGGACACGCAGATCGCTGCCCCGGCCGGCCACCTTGCGGCAGAACCCCCGACCATCACGCCCGCGGCTCCCGAGCTGCCGGCTCAAGCGGCCTCGGCCGAGCCCGCGACCATGACCCAGCCGGCTCTGCCCGAGCTTCCGGTTGCCCCCCCCGATGCTCAGCAGTCGTCGACTGAGGAGTTGCACCCGGTGCCCATCGAGCCTTCCAGCGTCCGCCGGCGGGTATGGAACGCCGATCAGAAGGTCTCGCTTCCGCCGCCGGAAATCCGGCCGCTGACCGTGCCCGATACCCGCGGTGAGGATGAGCTGCTGGTCACCGAGGTGCCGGATGCGCCGGCGACAATGGAACAGAACATGCCCGAGCCGCCGGGCAGGCTCTACACGCTGGAGTCCCCCTACGAGCAGGCGTGGCGACGACAGTTCCGCCTGCGTGACCTGCCGGGGGAAACCTGGGTGGCCCTGCCATGCGGGATTGTGGCGGTGCTGGGGCTGATCTTCGATCCGCTGGCGCTGCCGGCGGTGGTGATCGTTGCCGTGGCCGGATTCATCGTCCACACCATCGGCGCGGTGGGCATCGTGGCCCGAGCCTTCTGGGAAGGTGCACGCTGCGGGGTGATGAGCATCTTCCTGCCGCCCTACACAATCTACTTCATCATCACCCGCTTCGACAGGGTCGAGCGGCAGTTCTGGCGGGCGGTCGCCGGCCTGGGCCTCATGCTCGTGGCCGCGCTGGTCTTCGCCGCCAAACTGGCGGGGCAATTGAACGCAGGTGCATCTCCATGACATCGGACATATTCCGCCACATCGTTCTGGCCCTGGCGCTGAGCGGCATTCCTCTGCATGCACAGGACTGGCCACAGCATCAGAGGGATCCGTGGCACAGCGGCTACAGCCCTGTGGAGGTGCCGCGGCGCGGCGACGACCCCTACACGCTATACAAGGGCTTCTGGGATCTGAGCCCTGAGGTCGGCCGCTTCCTGGCCGATCACGCCGGATTCCTGGGCGATCACGCCGGAGCCGCGGTGGAGAGGGTGCGGCAGACCATGGAGTGGCAGATTCCGCTCTGGTATGCAAATCAGTCGCCGGTGCCCAGCGAATGGTGGCAGAACATTCCGGCCCGCGCCGAGGACACCTTCAATCCCCCGCGCATTGCCGGTCCGCTGTTTCTGGTGCGGGCCTGCGTGACGGGTCAGGATGCGGCCACGCTGCAAGGGTATCTGGACATTCCCTACTGTCTGGGCGATCCGGACTACCTTCAGCAGTGCGTGGCGCTGCTCCGGGCCGTCGGCGCAGCCGGGTGGGTGCGCCTGGCGGAGTAGGCTTGTGCTGATGGCGCCCCGTCTCCGGCAGCGCGGCCGCTTTTCCGCATCTGCCTGGTCTGCTGGGTGCGTGACAGTTTCTGCGTCCGATGGAACCAGGATGGCCGTGGCGCACGCTGAAGCGCGGACGCAAGCCACCTGCCCGCAAAAGTCGGGGGCACGGGCGAGACGCCGGCGAGGACGCCCGTGTTACGGTTGAGAGCGCTGCGTCGTTGGGCACGGGCGAGACGCGCGAGACGCCCGTGCTACATTGTGCGCCGGCGCGATTTCGGACCGCAGGCCGCATAAAGTGCCACGCGCCCTGGTCTGCTTGTGCACTTGCCGGTCTATAGACCGTGGCGGAGATGTCCGGTAGAATGGGGTGACCGTTTGTTCCCGTAGCTCAATTGGATAGAGCGTCGGCCTCCGGAGCCGAAGGTTACAGGTTCGACCCCTGTCGGGAACGCTTGGCTGGCAGAAGCGCCCGGCAACTGGATGAGACTGGGTCTCATCTCGCATCAGACAGGCGCCTCCGGCCCCCTTTGAATCGGCCCCGCAAGCCAGTACAAGGATGGCTCTATGGTTCTGCGGAGCAACATGCGTATTGCACTTCCAGTCAGCGGCGACCGTTTCAGTGCCCATTTCGGTCAGTCCACTTCTTTCCTCGTGTTCGAAACCAACGACGGCGCAGCGCAGATCGCGCGGCGATGGGAATTGGCGATACCAAGACAGGGCGGGTGCAGCGTCATGCCCGGCCTGCTCGCACAAGAGGGTGTGCAGGTGGTTCTGGCCGGTGGCATTGGCGCCGGCGCGGTCAGCCGCCTCCACCAGCACGGCATCCGAACGATTGTCGGCATCGGCGGCGACGACCCGGAGAAGATCGTGATCGACTTTCTCAATGGCCAACTCGTCCATTCCGATGAGGTGTGCCGGCATCACGAAAGACACGGTTATGGAGGGGCGTGTCACGGCCACGGGAGACACGATTGAGCAGTCGAATGTCTGCGCACGACGAGTTCCATTTTCGCGCCATAGGCGTCATCCACACGCCGCATGTGGACCCCGCGCGGACGCCAATCCAGCCGGTGTTCGCGCGCGGGATACCCGGCCGGGTTGAGCTGTGGGAGCAGTACGCAGAGGGGCTGAAGGATCTGGAAGGGTTTTCGCACATCCATCTCATCTACGTGCTGCACCGCGCAGGCGCGGCCGAACTTCGCGTGAAGCCTTTCCTGGAGGATGTCGAACACGGCGTGTTCGCGACCCGCTCACCTGCGCGCCCGAATCCCATCGGCGTGAGTCTTGTCAGGCTCGTCCGCATTGATGGCACGACGCTTCATGTCGAAGATGTGGACATCCTCGACGGTACGCCCCTGCTCGACATCAAGCCCTACTCGCCTCGCTTCGATGTTCGTGAGGCAGCCAGATCGGGCTGGATGGAGCGGGTCGACGATAAGCAGGTTCTGGAGCGGGGTCGCCGTGCGGGGCGCGACCCAGGCGAACTGTGAGCGGGCGAAGGACGATGGACCATGCGTATCGCTGTCCCGGTTGTTGGCGAGCGATTCAGTGAGCACTTCGGCCGCAGCGATGGATTCTTCCTGTGCGAGGTCGATGTCGCATCGAATACACTGACACAGCCGCGCGTTCTGCGGCGGCCGCGGAAAAAGTGCGAGTCGTTGCCGCAGTGGTTGCGGGAGCTGCGCGTGGACGTGGTGCTGGCCGGCGGGATCGGGCCGGTGGGCCGGGGCCACCTGGAGGAACGCGGGATTCGCGTGCTGGCGGGATTCAAGGCGGATGCTCCCCGGCAGGTCGTCGAGGCCTTTCTGAGCGGGGCCGCGGAGGGCAGAAACCCCTGCGAGGAATTCGAGCATCGATACCATCACTGCCGCGCGGCCTTCGGCCGGGCGGCCGAGGGCCGTTCGGACAACGGAGAGGGGGGGATTCGAACCCCCGGTACGGTTTAAGCCGCACACAGCATTTCCAGTGCTGCTCCTTCAGCCGCTCGGACACCTCTCCAGCACTCACGTATCATAGACACCCGGCTCGGCCGCACAAGACGGCGCGCGTGTCGCGCGTCCTCCAGTTTCCCGTTCGCCAAAGTCAGGTGGGGCCGGGTGGCCGGGTCGGTTGACCTTACCTGCCGGCCGCGCTACACTGCGCGGCACGAGGAAATCGCCACATGCCATTTCAGTTTACGCTACTCACACCCGAACGTCGCACGTTCGATGCCACCGTTACCCAGGCCATCATCCCGGCCCACGATGGACTGATGGGTTTCCTCACGGGTCGCTCGCCGATCATCACCATGCTGGGTGCCGGACCCCTTCGCGTCGATCTGCCCGAGGGCAGGAAGCGGTTCTTCTACGTCGGCGGCGGCGTGGCACAGATGAAGAACAACCATCTGACGCTGCTGAGCTCCGAGGCGCTGGCGGCGGAGGAGATCGACCCGGCAACGGCCGACGCCGAATACGCCGAGGCTTCGGCCCGCCGCGCCATTGACGAAAAGGCCGTCAAGCAACGGGAGCAGGCCATCGCCCGGGCCCGCGCAAAACGGGAAGTGGCGCGCCTGAAACAGGCCTGAAGCGGCCGGTGGCCGCAGCCCGATCCGACCGAGGACCTCTGAAGCCGCCAGCCATGTCAAATGCCCGAAGGCCAGAGGGGGCGCGGCCGGGTGCGGAATCATGCGCCGCTGCGTGCGCGGGTGGCCGTCAATACGACAGCTCAATTCCCGCTCCGCCCCACAGTTTGGTGTCCGACCTCAGGTCGCCGTCGAGCCCATCGGTGTACATCAGATAGCCGTTGAAACTCCACCGCCCATATCGCTGCGGTATGTTCAGCAGCAGATTCAGACTGTAACGGGCGATGACGCCCAGCTCGTAGTGATGAAAACCGGTGTCCTTCCCCTCCGGCCCGGCAAAGTGCGCCTGGCCGATCACATACGCCGTGTTGGCCAGAAACGTGAGAGTGATGCCGCTGTTTTCGATCACCCAGTCGTGCGAGACTCCGGCCTCCAGGTACCAGCCTCTGTACTCATCGTAGTCGTACGCTCCGTAGATGTAGGGAGAAAGCAGCGGTTGCTCGCGGCGCAGGACGACCGCGTCATCGAGAGTAATCCGGCCCCAGACCTCGCCGGTGTTCAGCGCGCCCCGATCGGGAAACTGATAGAGGTTGTGGCCGGCCGCCAGCACGAACGGGCGGATGGCCCACTCGGCCCCGAACACCGGCCGCACTTCCTGGAAATTGGAAACCGGATCGTTGTCCAGGACGTTGGCGAAGACTCCGATGAAGGGATGGGGCGCCTTGCCCAGATCGAAAGTCAGCCGACCGTCGAACTGGAAGCTGGCGCGGTCGCTGGAGCCGCTGCCGGTGACGTCGCCGATGAAGGCGCTGCGGTCCACGCCGCGGTACATATAGTCCGTCAGATAATTAATGCGAATGTTGAGGTTGAGCCCGCCGGTGTTGGCGCCCTGGTCCTCGGCGGCGGGGTCGGGCAGGGCGTAGACGCTGGGGGGTTGCGGATCGAGGGCGAGCCTGATCGGCGCCAGCTCCTGCCCCCGCGACAGCGGCGCCAGCGCCGCCACCGCCAGCGCAGCCGCCGCCCAGTCTCGTCGAACCATCTTCGCGCTCCTTCCACGCATTGGCATCGGCCTTACACGAGCTTGGTTCTGCCCGGCATGGCCACTTCCGGCATGGGCATGGGGCCCCATTCCAGTTGCCTGGGCACCAGCGACTCCTGCGAATTGATCGCCATTTCCCAGCTCACCGATTGTCCGGTGTAGGCGGCCATTCGGCCGAGAATCGCGATCATGGTGCTGTTAGCCATGAAGCGGCCGTCGTTCATCGGCTTGCCGTCGCGGATCGACCGGAACAGCTCGTCGTGTTCCTGCTGGTACATGTTGTTTCGCGGTCCCTCATAGCGCCAGCTCTCCCGGCTGCTGATGACGTGTCTGGGCCGGAAGCCTTCGATGTCGGCCATTCCGGCGCTGCCGGCGATGTGATTGCTGATGTCGTTGGCGCAGCCCGCCTGCTGCCGGCAGTAAATGAACCCGCGCACGCCGTCGCCCCACTCGTAGACCACGGCGAAATGGTCGTAGATGTGCCCGTAGGCGGGGTCGGTGCGGACCTGCCGCCCGCCGGTGCCCCAGGCGCAGACGGGAGAGCGGTCGTTCATGACCCAGGCCATCTTGTCGATTTCGTGGACGCACTGCTCGACGATGTGGTCGCCGCTGAGCCAGGTGAAGTAGAGCCAGTTGCGCAGTTGCCACTCCAGATCGGTCCACTGGGGCTGCCGCGGATGCATCCACAGCGGGCCCGTGTTGTAGGTGCCGTAGAAGGTGTGGACTTGGCCGACGGCGCCATCGTGAATCCGGCGCATGATCGCCCGCTCGGGGAGGCTGTAGCGCCAGCAGAAGCCGCTGACCAGCGAGAGGCCTTTGCGCTGCGCTTCTTCGGCCGTTTCAAGCACCGACCGCACACCCGGGGCGTCCACGGCGATCGGCTTTTCACAGAAGACGTGCTTGCCGGCCGCCACGGCCGCATTGAGGTGGATGGGGCGGAACGCCGGGGGGCTGGCCAGGAGGACGACATCGACGCCGGAGTCGATGACCTTCTGATAGGCGTCGAGTCCGACGAAACAGTGATCGGGATCGACCTTGACCTGGGCCGCCCACCGCGGCTCCGCCTCGGCCTGGGCGGGCTGGGTCGTCGCTCGCCTTGGGCGACGCAGAGATGCCAGGCTCGATTGGAGCCGGTCCTCGAAGGCGTCGCCCATGGCAACCAATATGGCGTTGGGATCGGCGGACAGAGCCTGTATCGCTGCTCCGGTGCCACGTCCGCCACAACCGATAAGGCCGACCCGCAACAGCTCCGATCCGCCCGCGTGAACGGCCTGGGGAACGACCAGCTGCCCGGCCAGCACACCGGCCGCAACGGCCGAGGTCTTCAGAACGTCGCGGCGGGAGGGCTGCGCTGTGTGCGGTGTGATGGTGCTCATACGGCCATTGTCCCGCAGGGGGGCGAACGATGCAATGCGGTGGACGGTGGACCGGCCCAAGGGGGTGCGTGACAGTCTCTGCGTTGGTTGGAGCCAGGATGACCGCGGCACACGCTGAAGCGCGGACGCAAAACACCCCGTCGCAAGGGGAGACACGGGGGCGAGGACGCCCGTGCTACGCGTGCTACGCGTGCGCCGGCGCGATTCCGGAACGCCGGCCGCAGAAAGTGTCACGCCGCCGCGGGCGGGGCACAGCGGTCCGGCGGGCTTGTGCCTGCAGGCAGTTGACTGCTCACCGTTGCGGCTCGGGCGATGTACGGGGGACCTCGCCGCCGGCGGCGGGCGGCGCGGCGCCAAGGCTGGCGGTGACGATCGTCGTATTCCAGCTCACGCCGTTCGAGCGCACGCCTTCCAGCGAGGAGCCGGCCGGGCCGAAGTGTCCGAACTGCATGTTGCCGCGGCCTTCAGGAGCGGTGAAGACGGCCCAGAACGGGCGAAAGCCGGCGGCCCGCGACTCCAGGCCGTACATGTAGTTTTCCTCGCCCAGGTCCAGATACGCATCGTGCCCGCGCTCCCAGGCGGGGCTGATCTGCGCGGGGGAGTTGCCGTACAGGCGCACCCAGGGCTGATGCGTGCCATCCTCCAGAAGGGTGACCAGCGTCGCCGGCCGGGGGACGCGGCCATCGGTTCCGAGCACGCGCACCCCCTGGGTTTTGAGTTGATAGATCGCCCAGAGGTCGTCGATCTTTTCGCCGAGGATGATCGCCCGCGCGCCCAGCGTGACATGCCCGGCGTAGTCACCCTCGGAGCTGCGCACGCGCGCTCCGGTGCGGCGGTCCATCGCATCGGGCGGCGGTGCCTTGCGCTCCACCAGCACCGCCTGGTGCCACTCGGGCGCGAAGTTCTTCACGCGCTCGTCCAGCCAGTACCTCGCGTAGTCCGGGACGAGGTCGGCCGCGGCACGGTATTCGCTTCTGGCGCCGCGCATGAACACCGTCTGGTTCCAGCCGCGCAGGCCGTAGTTCTGGCCCCAGACGTCGGAGAAGACCAGGTCGCGGATGGTGGCGGCCGGTTGCGTCCACTTCAGCACGTCGATCTGGTAGGAGGCGATCCGGCGGTCGGGTGTGAAGGTTACATCGGCCAGCACGCTGGCCCAGTAGGGGATGCCATCGACGTAGTCGTTGACCGCCCGCTGGCCAGGCAGCGTCGCCAGGTGTTTGGCGTGGTAGTAGCAGGCATAGCGGTAGCTTTCGGCGTCGCCGATGCGGTCGGCCATGCGCGCGAACCCCACGACGCCGTTGTAGGTGCTGTCCCACGTGTCGCCGCCGCCGGCGTGGAAGCCGGCCAGCTCCCATTCGCCGTGGCGTTTGAAGTCGCTGACGGTGGTGAAGAGCGAGCGGATCAGAGGCCAGTGCCGGCGGATCAGCTCGTTGTCGCCGGTGTATCGGGCGTAGTAGTCAAGCGCCCGCAGCATGTCGGCGGCGTAGGCGTTATTGTCGACCCAGTTACGGAAGCGCGTCCAGGCCATGCCCTCCATGACGTGAACGCGGCCGGTGCGCTCATCGACCATGGGATGGGTGTTGTTGGTATTGAGCATGTAGAGGGCGTCGAGCATGAGGGTACGGCTGCGCCAGACGGCCTCGTCGCGGTCGACGTAGGGGATGGTGCTGCCCAGGAGTCCCTGGCGCTCGCTGTTGCCGACCATGGCGATGCCGTAGTCCTCGCGAACGGCATTGCCGGGCTCCCACCGGGAGAGCGACGTGTCGGGCTCGGCGAAGAGCGGATCGGCGTTGGTGGCGGGGGTCTTCGTGCGGATCAGCTCGCGCAGGCGATCGCCCCATGCGCCGCCGCCGCTCAGCACCGGCTGGCGGTCTTCGTTGATGTACTTGAGCGTGCCGCGGATTTCGTAGTAGTAGTCATCCGCCCCGACGATGCCGCTGGCCGGGCCCACGCCCGTGGCCACGTTGCCGTCGGTGATAGGCTGCTCGCGGCCGTCCATCGAGAAGAAGTGGATGGGCATTTTGTTGTGCCTGGCGAAGGCGAGCATCGGCGCCACGGGGGCGAACTTTTCCAGCGGCGTGGCCCATTCGTCGGGCATGTCGAGGTAGATGAACTGCTGGCGGATGGTGACGGCGTCGGCCGCCGGATCGACCTTGTAGTCCTCCTTGACGTGAAGCGGGAAGCGTTTGAGCCGGCGCGCCCAGGTGGAGGCGTGAGCGGCCTCGGCGGCGGGAAAGCCCTCGGTGGCCCAGCGCACCGTCTGGGCAGGAAGCAGCATGCGCAGGCCGTGCAGGGGCATCAGGGCAACGTAGCCTGTGGAGGGCGCCGGGGCGGCGGGTCCTCGCGCAGCGCCACGGCCGCCGCGCGCCGCCGGGGCGGGCTGGGCCGGAGCGGCGGGGAAATCCAGCACCAGTCCGGTCTCGGTGCGGCTCAGTTGCGTCGGCTTGCGCTGAAGGACCACCAGCCAGGGCAGGTCGAAGGGCGTGGTGATGTTGCGGTTGCGGCTGGTGACGCGGATCTGGTCCCAGCCGCGTGCATCGCCCGCGAAGAAGACCAGCCAGCTCTCGGTCATCCCCGCCAGCGAAACGGGCTGGTCGGTACGATAAACCCGCACACCCCCCTGCTGCGGAACGGCGACATATCGGGGCATCTCCAGCCCCTGACCGACGTTGATTCCGTCGAAAAGCTTGAACTGCGGCGTGGCGCTGCGCACCACCATGGCGGGAGAGAGATTGGTGACTGCGGCGAAGGCCTGCGTTCGCGGTGTTATAGCTGCCTCGATGCGCTGCTGATGCGGCTGCATGTCCTCGATGAGCGTGTCGGCGGTGAGCGACGTCGCCAGCACGCCGACGCGCATTGTGGCCATCTCGCGCGGCGCGGCGGGATCGGCCGACGTGCTGGCGTACACACTCAGCGTATAGGCGCCGGTCCGAGGCGGCACGAAGGAAATCTCGCGCACCACCGCCCGATCTGGCGCTGTGGCGACGACCAGCGGCGAGACCTGGTCGATCGATCCATTGACCCACTGGCCTGTGGTCGCAGACCACGCCCAGTTCTGCTGGACGGCACCGCGCCCCTCGTGCGTGATGGATGCCCAGAGGTGCAGCTCCCTGGCGGCCGCATCCAGAATCTGGGCGCGGACCATGAAGCTAAGCGGCCGGTTGGGCACGGGGCTGGCGTCATACTCTGCCCGGCCCACGTGAAGCAGCAGTGGACGGGGTGCGTTGTCGCGGCCCAGGATGCTGGCGCGGTCGACGGTGGCCCGCAGGTCGTCGATCATGACCAAGTGGGCATTGCGGTCCTCAAGCCCCTGTCGCCGCAGCTCGATGCCGAAGAGCGAGACCGGAAGCTCCAGGGACGGCAGCTTCGCTGATACCGTGGTCCAGCCGCCGGGGCGCACTGTCTGCGGCTCAGTGCGGATTGGCCCACCCTGGCGGCCGCGCACGAGGAACGTCACGTCGACGGGGTGCTCGCCTTGGACCTGGACGGCCAGGCTCAGCGAGCGCGGCGTGCCGGGAATGACCCACGTCGGCTTGCCCTGGGAACCGTTGAAGACCTCCACCTCCTGGGCTGTCGTCAGCAGTATGCGTCCGCCGGAGGGAATCGCGACGGCGCCGCTGGGCGTCTGATCGGGCCCGGCCGCGCCGGCGCGCAGCTCGGGTGGCGTGAACTTGCTGAACTCCAGGGTGAGCCATCGCCCGCCCCAGCCCGGGTGGGAGAAGTCGTCGAGGACGACGGAGGCATCCTGGGCGGATGCCGCGGCGGCGAACAGGAACAGGCCGCAGATGAGAAGGCGGATACGGCGCATGAGGTCCTCCGAGGATAGATCGCGATGTTGATACTCCGGCGCCTGGGGAGGCGTTGCGGTAGGGGGGCGACATGCGCGCAACATGACCCTGAGGCGTGCGACCGGCCTGATCGCACAATGCCATCCTGGGAAACGGCTGCGTGCGCTGGCGATAGGCGCCGTCGCGCCGCGCTTGTCAGATATGGACGGTGACCCAGCGGCGCATTATGCGACGCTGTAACTGCTGCCGCGCTCGCCCGGCAGTTTCTTGCGCTTCAGCTTGCCTTCCTTGACCAGCGCCGAGATGGTGTTGTCGGCCTTGCCGGCACGGCCGTTGCGCCTCCAGTGTTCGTTGATCTCGGCGGTGGTGGCGCTGCCGCGCTCCTTGACGAAGGCCAGGATAAGCTCGTTGGCGGTCACCTTGAACTTGCGGCGAGTGCGCCGCCTGTCGCTGACGGGGGCCGCCCCCGGAGCACGGCCGGCGGGTGCCGACAGAGGCTGGATGCCGCACCGCGCGAAGATAGCATCGATCTCCGCGAGCTTGGCCGCATACTCCTTGCGCTGTGCCTGAAGCTTCTCAATCATTCCTGCAAGTGCTGCCGCAGTACCAACTCGGGGCATGTAGGGACTCCATACGAGAGACTTGATTTCCCCCAGAACAGAAAGCTGTCGTCGCTTCAAACCAACATCGATTGTGTTATGATACTATCAACCCGGGCCGATTGCCAGTCCCTGACACAAGGATTCTCACCGATGAACATTCGCGATCCTGAGACCTGCCGTTACGACCACATCGCCCTGGGGGAGTGTATGCTGCGGCTATCCCCTCCGGGACATGGCCGCATCGAGTTTGCCACCATGCTGGAGGTGTGGGTGGGCGGCGGCGAGTACAACGTGGCTTATGCCCTGGCCCGCCTCGGACTGCGCACGGGCTGGGTAGGGGGGCTTAACGACTCCCCGATGGGCCGGATCATCGCCAACCACGCCCGGGCCGTGGGAATGGACATCAGCCACGCCATCATCCGCAGATACGACGGCGTCGGCCGCGTCGACCGCATCGGCCTGAACTTCACCGAGGTGGGCGTGGCCAGGCGGGGCAGCGTCACCCTTTACGACCGGGGCCACAGCGCCACGGGCGGCCTGAAACCCGGCGAGATCAACTGGAGCAGACTCTTCCGGGAAGAGGGCGTGCGCTGGTTCCACACCGGCGGTATTTTCGCGGCGCTGTCCGACAGCACGCGGCAGGTCGTGGCCGAGGCCATCAGGGCGGCCCACGACGCCGGGACTATCGTTTCCTACGACCTGAACTTCCGCTCCAAGCTCTGGAGCAGCAAGCAGGCCATCGCCACCACGCGCCCGCTCGTGCCCTTTATCGACGTGCTTATCGGCAATGAGGAGGATTTCCAGAAGGTCCTGGGCTATGAAGTGCAGGGCGTGGACGTTGAAAAGGGCGAGCTGGACACGGCCGCCTTCAAGAACATGGTCAACCGCGTGGTGGGCGACTTCCCCAACGTCAAGGTCGTGGGGACCACGCTGCGGGGCGTGAAGACGGCCACCGTCAACGACTGGTCGGCCATCATGTGGCACGAGGGCAGCTTCTACGACGGCATGAGTATGCCGGCCCTGGAGATCGAGGACCGCGTCGGCGGCGGGGACGGCTTCGCCAGCGGCTTCACCTACGGATTCCTCACCGGCCGCACGCCCCAGGAGTGCGTTGACCTGGGCGTCGCCCACGGGGCCATGCTGATGAGCACCCGCGGCGACACCAGCCAGATCACGCTCGACGAGCTGTTGCACGTGGCCGGCGGCGGCAGCGCCCGGATCAAGCGATGATCGCGGCTACCGCTGCCGGCCCATGATAAGCAGTGCCACCGTGAGCGTCTGAAGCATGATGGCGAGCAGCAGGGTTGCCTCCAGGCCGGCCTGGTCGCGGTTGAGCCAGGCCACGAACAGCACCGCCAGCGCCAGCACCTGCACGATGCCGGCCAGCAGCTTGCTGACGGAAAAATCGGACGGCTGTTCGTTGCGTTTCTGAAGTTCGACGAGGATCTGCTGCAGGAGCCGCTCGGAGGCGCGCGACGTGAGCGCAGGGGCGCCACCCTCCTGCGCCGGCGCGGCGCGAGCGGCGGCGGACGCTTCCGCGCGGCCCGCCGTGCCCTGCTCCGCGGCAGCGTCTGCTATTCCCGGCGCTGTCGGCCTCGGATCGGCGGCGCGGCCTGGAGGGGGCGCGTACTGCCGGAACGCCTCGCGCGCCACCACGTCGATGGCCTCGCGCAGCGAGCTCACCTGGAAATCGGGCCGCGCATCGGTTTCGATGTCCGACTGCTGAGTGGGTTTCAGGTCCGGGCTCCTGAAGAGGATCGTGCGGCATCCGGCGGCGTGCCCGGCCGCCACGTCGCGCATATGGTCTCCGATGACCCAGCTCCGCGAAAGGTCGAGGTTAAGCTCGGCCGCGGCGCGAAGGATCATGCCCGGTTTGGGTTTGCGCAGGTCGCTGTCCAGGCGGTATTTGTCAATGCTGGCCTCGGGGTGATACGGACAAAACTCGTGGCGGTCGATGATGGCCGCGGGGTTGGCCGCCCGCAGCAGCTCGTCCATGCGCGCGTTGACGGCGTTGACGGCGTCCTCGTCGAAGATACCGCGGGCGACGCCGCTCTGGTTGCTGATGGTGACGACGCGAAAACCGTACTGGCGCGCCCGGGCCACCGCGTCGGCGGCGCCATCCACGAGGACGACGCCGTTGGGGTCGCCCAGGTATCCATCGTTGGCGATCAGCGTGTTGTCGCGATCGAAGAAAACGGCGGGGCGCTTCATGAGGTCCTTCTCCTTGCGTGAGGGGCGTGCGGGCTCCTGCGTTCAATCCGGCAGAGGGAAGGCAGCGCACAGCTCGGCCACCTCCGCCCGAATCCGCGACAGCGCGGCCGGATCGTCCCTGGCCAGAAGCGCGCGGTCGATGAGGTCGGCGACCGTGCGCATCTGATCTTCCTTGAGCCCGCGCGTGGTGAGGGCCGGCGTGCCCAGGCGCAGCCCGCTGGTGATCTTGGGCGGGCGGGGATCGTTGTAAATCGCGTTCTTGTTGCTGATCATGCCTGCGGCCTCCAGGGCCTTCTCGGCATCCGCGCCGGTCAGGTTTTCGTTGCGGGCCCGCAGGTCCACGAGCATGAGATGATTGTCCGTGCCGCCGGTCTGGAGCCGATAGCCCCGCTGGAGCAGCGCATCGGCCAGCGCCCGGGCGTTGTTGACAATCTGCCGACAATAGGCTTTGAACTCGGGACGAAGCGCCTCGCCGAACGCCACCGCCTTGGCGGCGATGATGTGCATCAGCGGTCCGCCCTGGCTGCCGGGGAACACGCTGCGGTTGATCGCCCTGGCCAGCGCCTCGTCGTTGGTCAGCAGCAGCCCTCCGCGCGGGCCGCGGAGCGTCTTGTGCGTGGTTGTGCTCACGATGTGGGCGTGCGGAAACGGCGAGGGATGAACGCCCGCGGCCACCAGTCCCGCGATGTGCGCGATGTCGGCGAAGAGCAGGGCTCCGACCTCATCGGCGATCTGGCGGAAGCGCGCGAAGTCAATCGTGCGAGGATAGGCGCTGTAGCCGCAGAGGATCATCTTCGGCCTGACCTGCTGTGCCTTGGCGCGGACGGAGTCGAAGTCGATGGTCTGGGTCCTGGGGTCCAGGTCGTAGAAATCGGGCTTGTAGAAAATGGCCGACGCGTTCAGCTTCATTCCGTGCGACAGGTGCCCGCCCGAGGAGAGATTCAGGGCCAGGAAGCGGTCTCCCGGCTGCATCATGGCCATGAATGCGGCCAGATTGGCGTTGGCGCCGCTGTGGGGCTGGACGTTGGCGAACTGGCAGCCGAAGAGCTGTTTGGCGCGGTCGATGGCGATGCTTTCGATCTGGTCGTAGTAGCCGCAGCCGCCGTAATAGCGGGCGGCGGGGTAGCCTTCGGCGTATTTGTTGGTCAGCACGCTACCGGCGGCCTCGCGGACGGCCGCGGAAACGTGGTTTTCAGAGGCGATCAGTTCGAGCGTGGTCTGCTGGCGTTCGTGCTCGCGCCGGATGAGCTGGGCGATGGTGGGATCGGTCTGTTGGAGGTTCATTGGGGCCTTTCAAAACACGAAGGCGGGATTCTAGCGGCCGCCCGGCGGTCGCGAAAGCCGCGCGCGAGGGTTCAGGGTTCGGGGTTCAGGGTTCAGTCGCGCTCGGCCGGCGCCGTGTGTCCCCGTCAGCGCAGCATCGCTCTCGCATGTCCGCATTACTCCGCACTGAGGCCTCAGCACTCAGGACTCAGGACTCAGCACTCAGCACCACGGAAGGCACGAAGGCCCAGTGGCACGAAGGAACCGAGGCAGAACGAAGGAACCAAGGAACGGAGGTGAGGTTGGCCTTCGCGTTCGGTACAACGGACCAACAGACCAATGACCCAACAACTGACAACGGACAACTGGCCACTGACTCCTCACTCAGCACTCAGGACTCAGCACTCAGCACTACGGAAGGCACGAAGGCCCGGAGATGAGGTTGGCCTTCGCGTTCGGTACAACGGACCAACAGACCAATGACCCAACAACTGACAACGGACAACTGACCACTGACTCCTCACTCAGCACTCAGGACTCAGGACTCAGGACTCAGCACTGTCCGCCACCCAGCCCCACTCGCCTCAGAGGCTCTCCAGCCGCTGGCGTTTGTCCAGCTCCAGCAGTGCCTCGATCAGCGGATCCATGTCGCCCTGGATGATCTGGTCGAGGTTGAAGTTCTTCTCAGCGCTCTCGCTGCCGCCCAGGCGATGGTCGGTGCAGCGGTTCTGCGGGAAGTTGTAGGTGCGGATGCGCTGCGAGCGGTCGCCGGAGCCCATCATGCTGCGCCTGGCGCTGCTCTGCTGCGCGTGGAGTCTGGCCCGCTCGGCCTCGTACAGCGTCGCCCGCAGCAGCGCCCAGGCCCGCTCCCGGTTTTGCGACTGGCTCTTGTGTTCGGTCATCTTGAAGCGCAGGCCGCTGGGCTTGTGGAACAGTTGCCATCCGGTCTCCACCTTGTTGACGTTCTGCCCGCCCGGTCCGCCGCCGCGACAGCCGCTCTCCTCGACATCGCGGGGGTCGATCTCGATGTGAACGTCGGGCATTTCCGGCAGAACGGCGACGGTGGCGGCCGACGTGTGGATGCGCCCCTGGGCTTCGGTCTCGGGCACGCGCTGCACACGGTGGCCGCCCGCCTCGAACCGAAGCCGCCGATAGGCCCCCTGGCCGCGCACGTTGACGATGACCTCCTTGAATCCGCCGCGCTCGGAAAGCGACGCATCGGACACGTCGAAGCGCCAGCCATGGCGTTCGCAGTAGCGCCGATACATTTCGAACAGATCGCGCGCGAACAGGGCTGCCTCCTCGCCGCCCGTTCCGGCGCGGATCTCAAGAAAGAACGAATCGACCGCGTTGTCCTCCGTTGCCACCAGCTCGTCCTTGATCTGCTCCAGCAGCTCGGCCGCCTTCGCCTTCGCCGCCGGCAGCTCCTCGGCCGCCAGCTCGGCCATCTCGGCGTCGGCCCGGTTGTCGGCCATCTGTGCCAGTGACTCGACCTCGGCGGCGGCCTTCTGATACTGGCGATACCGTTCGACCAGCGGCTGGAGCTTGCCGACTTCCCGGGTGAGGGGAACCAGCCGCTGCGGATCGCGCAGCACGTCCGGCTCGCTCAGCGACTGTCGCAGACTGTCGAGTCGTGCGGCCAGCTCGTCGAGCTTGCGGATCAGCGGCGCGGGATCGGACGTGGCGGTGGGGGGCATGATGCGGTCTCTGGGCGCATTGCTGGAGCGGCGCGGATGGCGCGGTGTGTCGTTGCAGCGCTAATGGGGCGCGGCATGGCGGGTACGCGGTGGCGCAATCATGTGATCATCATAGCCTGGGCGCCGTCCGCCGCCAATGCGCGGCGAAGCGCCGCAGCCGCCAGCTCCACAGCTCCGGCGGCTCACGCCGTTGGATCTAATCCCGGCGCATGGCCGCTGAGCGATGGCCGGCGAGTCGCCGGCGGAGCCTTTCTCGCGTCAATCAACGCAATCGCAGTAATCGCAGTCCTTGCTATGGTTGTCCGTCGACCGTATATTATAAGTGTGAACCGCCGCGGCAGATGCGGCCGCGACGACCGGGCGTGTACCGAAGTGGTCAAACGGGGCGGACTGTAAATCCGCTGGCTCAGCCTTCGTAGGTTCGAATCCTACCGCGCCCAGTTTGTACTTTGTTAGGCAAGAGGAAACAAGCGGAAACAAGTTTTTGCGGGCCAACTGGCCCTGCCATGCCTGCCAGCCCGTTCTGGGGGCCCGCGACATCTGGCCCCTCCGCGGACCGGAGAACCGTCATGTCGGGTTCATGCTTGGGTGCGACGGGCGCATCGGCAACGTCAGCGTCTACGTCCGGCGACCCTGAGCGCGGCTTTTTCGGGTACCATGGGGCCTGGCCATGCCCCAGAGCAAACGTGAAATCCGCGCGCTGCTGGAGGGGGCCGGAATCTCGCCGCGCCATAGGTTCGGTCAGAACTTCATGATCGATCAGAATCTGTTGCGGCTGCTGGCCGACGCCGCGGAGCTGATGCCCGGCGACCTGACGATCGAGGTGGGTCCCGGCACCGGCGCGCTCACCGAGGAACTGCTCCACCGCGGGGCGGAGGTCCTTGCCGTCGAGATCGACCGCGACCTGGCCGGCATCCTGCGCCAGCGCTTTGCCGGCAACAGGCGCTTCGAGCTGATTGAAGGCGACGTGCTGGCCGGCAAGCACGGGCTTCATGCGGCACTGAGCCAGCGCCTGCGCTGCGCCCGCGAATCTGGCCGGACGGTCAAGCTCGCCGCCAACCTGCCGTACAACGTCGCTTCGCCGCTGGTCGTCGAGCTGCTGCTGGCCGGCGTCGATCTGCTGGCGTTCACGGTGCAGCGCGAGGTTGCCCGCCGGCTGAAGGCGGCGCCGGCCACCGAGGAATACGGCGCGCTGTCGGTGATGGTGCAGCTTCTGGCCGAGGTGCAGGTGCTGCGGGTGCTGCCGCCGCAGGCGTTCTGGCCGGAGCCGCGCGTGGAGTCGGCGCTGGTGCGGCTGCGGCGGCGCGACCTGCTCGGAGGGCGCGCGGCGGCGTTCAGCGGCTTTGTTCATCGGCTCTTTTCCTTCCGCCGCAAGACCCTGCGCAGGTCACTTGCGGAATGCTGTGCCGATCCGGCCGGTCTGCTGGCGGAGCTGGGCATTGCCTCCGGGGCGCGCCCCGAGCAGCTTTCGCCGACGCAGCTACTGGCGCTGCATGATCGCACGCACCCGGCTGCGCCGTGAGCTGGGGGGGGTGAATGAGGAACATGTTGGCCAGATCGCTGGCAAGAGCTGTGTGTCGACGTGGAAAGGGCTGCGAGTGAAACTGGCGGATGGCAGCAGTTTCCTGACGGAGGATACCGAGGAACTGGCCAACCGATACGGTCG